>SXGU01167176.1_pt1 | contig 18413 bp, 16 predicted proteins | sample 3174531 | NCBI WGS metagenome assembly SXGU01 (sample SAMN11356863, study PRJNA531348) | freshwater metagenome | isolation source: freshwater sample F1-140 | place: China: Fuxian Lake, Yuxi | collected 2017-12-25 | reverse complement strand
GTGCAGCGATCCGGCGATCCGGGCGCCCTTGAGCGGCTGCTCCGCACCGAATTCGGCGCGCAGCGACATCAGCCCGGGCATCTCGTGCTCGGCCAACCTGATTTGGTGGCGGCCCGCTTCGGCCAGCGAAATATCGGCGATCTTGTAGTCGAAAGACATGCTTTTCCTCAGGCTCAGCGGTGGCTTTCCCGATCGGCCGGAGCCGCCTCGGGAGCCCCGCGGTCAGTTTGCGCGGATTGCGCCGGCAGGAGGATTGCGATCCCGTCCTGCACCGGGTAATGCAATTGCTGCCCGTCCGGGCCGGCGGCTTCGCTGATCAGTTCCTGCTCGCCGAGCCGCAGCCGTGAGCCGGTCACCGGACAACGGAGAATATTCAGCAGATCCTTCTGCAGGTAGGACATCGGGCTCCTCAACGCGGCACTCTGGCTTCTGCAGGACAGCCTACTGCGCGCGCCTGTGACCAAGCACATCGGCTCAGTCGCGGAGGATCCGCAAATGGCCCCGCCGTGCCCCGGTCGGCTCGGATCCCGGTTCCGCCGGCGGCGGCTCGAGCGGAGCCCGGCTGGCCCGCTGCACGATGGGTCCGGAAGTTGTGGTTTCGGCGGTGTTCGCGGCTTCCCGGACCGCATCGGCCAGGGCCAGCAGATCATCGGGATTCGGCGGCGGCGGTCCTTCCGGCATCGCCAGGCGCAGCACTTCCCAGCCGCGCGGGACGGTCAACCGGCCGGCATGCAGGGTACACAAATCGTAACTGTGCGGCTCGGCATAGGTCGCCAGCGGCCCCAGCACCGCAGTGGAATCGGCGTAGACGTACGTCAAAGTCGCGACCGCCGATTCTTGGCAGCCGGATCGTGAACACTGACGCATCTTTCCCACGAACAAGTAGCCTACCGTCCGATCCGCCCCGAAAGCGCACCCGGAGCGGGAATGTCGCCGAGATGGCACCCGAAGGACTAGCATCGGACTATGCAGCAAGGATGGCGGTTCGAGCTTTCCGAAGGTTCAATGACGTCGACCCGGGGCCGGAGCTTCGGCCGACGCCGGCGGGACCGGCACGGCCGCGGACTGCGCGGCCGGATCATGGTGCCGCCGCTGCCCGGAGCCCGTACCCGCGCCGAGCATTTCGACGATTTGGTCGTCGAATCGGCGGACCGGCTGCAGGACATCTGGGGCGGCTCGCTGGACCGGGTGCAATTCGCCGTCGATGAGATCCCGGGTGCCCTCGAGGAACTGGTGGCCCTGGGCCAGCCTGCCCCGATGGCCTCGTTGCGGCCGGCCGAAGCGAACGGTCCGGCAACCATCACGGTTTACCGCCGACCGATCGCGCAGATCACCGACAGCGACGAAGAGTTGCGCGAGGTGGTCCATGATTCGGTGGTCGAGCAAGTGGCGGTGCTGCTGAATCTCACCCCGGAATCGGTCGACCCGACCTACGGGCGGACCCGCCGGTTCTGAACCACCGGATCTGCCCGTTTTTCAGTAACCGAGCGCGATTTTGAGACTCTGCGGTCCGGGTGCGGTGCGCGGCAACGACAGCACCGACAATCCGACGCCGTCCGGCTGGGTCAGCAGCTGAGCACCGTAAACCGCATCGCCGCTGGCGGAGACCAGGAACCCGCTGACCGGACCGCCGGCAAGCTGCTGCGGGTCGATGAGCACGGTAGTCCCGCCGGAAACGTCCAGACTCTTCGCCGGTTGGTACGCGCCATCGGTGCCGATCGGGGTCAGCGACAGTTGGCCCTTCCCACTGGGCGCGCTGAAACTCAACGCACTGGCCGCACCGGCCGGAAGCACCAGCAATTGGCTGTCCGAAATCTTCAGCGAGGCGCCCGCCATGGCGAAATCCACCGGATCGCCGGCCTTCGTGGCGCGCACGCTGCGCACCGCTGCAGTCACCGCGCTCGGCGCAGAAATCTGCACCGTGTAGCTTCCCGCCGGCAAGCCGGACAAGGGCAGCTCGGTAACCGAACCAGCTTTGGCCGTGAACACCCCGCCATTGGGCAAACTCGCCGGACCGCCCTGGCCGAATACCTGCACCTGGACGATCGCGTCCGAGGCACCGGGCACCGCGACTTGGAGCGCGGTCTGCGCATCCGAGTAGCCGGACTGGCCGGAAATTTCGCCGGCCAGGGCCGGATCCAAGGTCTGGATGCCGGTGATCACCTGCGCTTGGTCCGGTGCCGCCACCGGAGTCAGGAATTCGACGCCGCCGGGGACCAGGCCGCGCAGCGCGGATTGCTGAATCACCGCGGAAATCGCTCCGCCATTCGAGCGGGCCCGCACCGCGAGGTTCTTCTGCCCGGGCGCCAGGCCGGCCAGAACCACCGAGCGTTCGGTGCCCGGCGGGATCAAGATGCCGCGTGCGCCCGCGCTCTGGATCTGACCGCTGCCGCCGTACAAATCCAGGTTCACGGTCGCCGCAGTCGCCGAAGAATTGCCCAAGGTCAAGATCGCGGTACGTCCGACTTCGGTGCTCGCGCCGACCAGCCAGACATCGTTGGACGGGCTCTGGCAGGAAGCGGCGGCCAGCCCGCGCAGGTCGCCGTCGGTCGCCGAGTAACTCTGCACCGCTGCGGCGTTGGTATGCTGCCCGGCCACCGGATCGGCGCGCAGCACCGATGCACCGCCGACCGTCTGGCCGGCCAGCACCCCGGATTTGCCCGGACTCGGCGGCGCACCGGGCGCCGGCGTCGGGACGGAGTCGGGTTGTTGCGAAATCCGGGCCAACGGTGCGGCCCCCGGATCAGCGCTCAACGGCGCCAAAAAGCTGGTGGGCAGAACTGCTTGCTGGTTCCCGGTGGCGATGCCGGTGACTTGGGTCCTCGCGCTCGTCGACGCCGGGGAGAACTGCGGATCGGTCCCCGCGGCTGCGCTCTGCAGCAATTGCGCCGGGCCAGGGCAATTCGCCACGGTCTGCCCGGCCGGCAGCTTCGCGTTCTGCGGTTCGATCCGGGCGGTGGCCGGCTGGCCCGGGAAGACCGTGCCCGCCGCGACCACGGCTGCGGCCAGCACCGCGATGCCCAGTCCCGAGGCGATGCCCGCCGCGACGCGCAGCGCTGATCGCGGCGCTGCGGCCCGCTCGGCCCGTCGGCTCGACGCCGGCTTGCCCGCGGCCGGACGCTTCGGTTTGGCTGGCTTGGCCGTCTTGGCTGGCTTTGCCGTCTTTGCTGGCTTGGCTGACGTCGCCGGGGTTTCGGCCCCTGCCGTTGCCTCGGGCTGCTCCGCCGCAATTTTCGCTGCCGCCCCGGGTTCGGCCGGCAGTTCTGCAGCGGCCGGCGGCGGTGCCGCAGCGGCGTCGGGCTCCGGGCCGGTGGCCGGGGTTCCCGACTCGCCCTCAGGCACCTCGGCCCCGGATTTCGACTGCTCAGGCTCGTTCATCATGATCCCCCTGGAAGGTGCGCTCGGCACCGGGCTTTGCCGCTACGGCCGCGTCCGCAATCTGCGATTCAGACGTCTCGGCGTTTCGGATTCCGGCAGTACTGGTCGGCGCAGCCCCGGGCGGGCCGGCAACCGGCAGACCGGCTCCGCTGCGGCGCGCGTTGGCCGCGGCCAACGCCGTGGAACGGGAGAGCCGCGAGCGGCCTCCGGGCAGCGGAATCGCCAGCAAGGCGGTCAGCGCGAGCAAGACGATCTGCACCGTGGCCCACCAAGCCGCCCAAGGTTGCACATAACGGATTTCCAAGCGGCCGCCTTCCGGCGGCAGGGCGAACGCCTGGGCCCAGCTTCCGGATCCTTGCGGAGCCGGCGCGGTCTGCAGCTTCCGGCCGTCCAACCAGGCGCTCCAACCCGCATCGGCGCGCTCCGCCATGATCAGCAGACGGCCCTGCGGCCCGGCTCCGATGCTGGTATCCGTCCCGGCCGGTTCCGAGGCCACGAAGCCCAGCGTGGTGCCCTTGCCGTCGTCGATCCGGATCCGGGCGATGGTCTCCGTCGCCGCAGCGGCACCGGAAACCTGCGGGGTGACCCGCCACAACCAACCCTGCTCAGTCGGACCCACTGCGGCCAGCCCCGGAACGGCGTCGATCTGGCTCGCCAACAACTCGGCCTGGGTGTCGCTTTTGTGCAACACGATGAAGCCGACGCCGAGGTTGGTCAGCATGCTCCCGGGGTCGACTCCGGTACCGGCCACGATCGCGGCTACCGCATTGCGCACCGTGGCGTTGACCGGATCGTCGTCCGCGATCTTCTCCGCGCCGGGCAGCCCGCTGATCCCCTGCGCCGCGGCAATCGCGGACAACGAGTCGAGCGAGGTCCCGGCACCACGCACCAGTGCCGCATCGACGGAGCCGTCCGGCTTGGTGTCGATGACCAGCGTCCGGCTGCGGTCCGAACCCAGACCGCGGTCCGTGGCAGTAGCCGGCAAGGTCCGGACCGTGCTGCTCCTGATGTCGGTGCCGGTGGTCAAATTCTGCGAGGTCCACAGGCCCAACGAGACGATCGGCGCGATCGCCAGGAGCAGGCTGAGCACGCTGGCGGCAACCCGCGGCAGGCTCCGGCCTTGCGCTGCGCTGCCGTCTTCCTTGCCGTGCCAGCGCTGCACCGCGTCCAAAGCGATCACTGCCGAACCCAGCAGCGCGAAAACGAAGACCGAGACCGCAGGTCCGCTGAACGGGGTGACCAGGGCGGCAGCACTGGTGGCGGTCCCGATCTGGCCGACCAGGTAGCCGAGCAGCAAGGCGAGCACGCCGACCATCCAGAACACCCGCACCGTGCGGCTGCGCCGATTCGGCCAGAGCAAACCGGCGAGTGCGAGGAGCAGCAGCGGAGCCCCGACGAGCAGCGCCACCAGCCAGGCCCAGGGCAGCCCGGTGCCGAGCCAAGCAGCACCCGGAACCGCGGTCTCCGAGCCGATCAGGATCGGTTGGCCCAAAGCCTGCTGCCAGCTGGGCGCATTGTTGAAGGCCAGTGGCACCCCGGGGTCGGCCAGGATCGCTCGCGGCCGGTCCAAGGTGGAAATGATGAACGGCACGAAAAGCGCGGCGGTAGGCAGCAGGGTCCACCAGAGCGTACGCGCCCGGCGTCCGCCGAAGACCATCAGCGCGAGCACCAGCAGCAGCGCCAGCGGCAGCAGACTGGGTGCGCTGGCAGTCAAGATCGCCAAGCCCAGGCCCGAGGCGGCAGCCGCAGTCCAGGAAATCCGCCCGGCGCTGCCCGGCTTGCCGGTCGGCAATGCCGCGGTGAGTGCCGGGTCGCTGCCCCGGCGCGACTGGGCCGCGCCCATCGAACGGATGAAACCCAGGAACACCCAGGGAATGAGCAGGTGCGCGATCATCGCGCCGAGCCGGCCCTGGCCCAAGCTCAGCAGGAAAACCGGTGCCGCGGCCCAAACCAGCGCGGCCAGCAACCGCGGCCACCGGCTCCGGACCAGCGCCCCGGTGCAGAACCAGGCGCCCAAGCCGGCCAGCGGCAGGGCGAGCAGCACCAGCCACACCACGGCCGCCGAGCCATTGCCCAAGCCCAGCACGGCGAGCAGCCAGAGCACCAGGTCGAAGGGATCGCCGTGCCCCGGCCAGCCACCGCCCAGACCGATCCACCAGCTGACCGCATTGTGCCAAATGTCCTGGATCGTGGTCGACAGCGGCAGCAGCCCGCCTCCGCTGAGCGCCTCGGCACCGATCAATCGGGACATCGAAACCAGCGAAACCGCGCCGAGCAGCACCACCGCCACCACGGCTCCGGTGCCGATCCACAACCGGCGCGAGGTGCTGATCGCGGCGAAATCGTCGTCGGCGTCCCCGCTGGGCACGTATTCGCCGCCCGCGTCGACCAAGTCGTCATCCGGGATTTCACCGGCACCGGTCAAGGCTTCGAGCAGCGCGCGCCGGTAACTGCGCACGTCCCGCCCGTCGACCTGCAGTTTCTGGATCACCGATCGGGATACCCGACGGGTCCGGTTTGCGGAACGCCGCGAGCGGATGATCGCGCCGGGCCGGGCGAGCGCGCCCAGGCTGGCCACGAATTGCCGGCCGCCGTGCCCCGGGTCCTTGAACAGCAATCCCGCGAAAAGGCGGTAGAACCCGCCGAGCAGGGCCCCGATCCAGAGCAGCGGGACCTTCCACCAGACGGCGTGCTTGAGCCGCAGGTGGATTTCGGCCTTTCGCGCCGCGCTGTCCGTGCCCAGGCCGTCCGGACGGTCCCGGACGTGCCCGACCACAGCGCTGGGCACCACCACGACCCGGTGCCCGGCAAGCCGGTTGCGCCAGCAGAGATCCACATCGTCGCCGGTGCCGGGGAACGCCGGGTCGAAACCGCCGAGCGCATTCCAGACGTCGCGCCGAACCAGCATTCCTGCGGAATTGACCGCGAAGACATCGCTTTTGGCGTCGTATTGGCCCTGGTCCTGCTCGTCCAAGTCGATCATGGTGAGCCGTTCGCCCCACCGGCTGGTGCTCAATCCGACGTCGACCAGGCTCCGGCGGTCGTTCCAATCGACCTGTTTGCAGCCGGCGATGGTCACCGACGGTGCGCGCTCGACGGCGTGCAGCAACTCGGCGAGCGCCGTCGGTTCCGGAGCCGAATCGTCATGCAGGAACCAGAGGAATTCGGTTTCGGTGCTGGTGTCCTCGGTGCTGTCCCGCGCAGTGGCCCCGGCGAGTGCCGCCCGGACCGCGGCGCCGAAGCCGCCCCGGGCTTCGATCCGCAGCACATTCTGCGCACCGAGCGAGCCGCTCAGCAGCGCCAGGGAATTGTCCCCGGAATCGGTGTCGACGCCGATGACCCGGTCAGGCATCCTGGTCTGCGCCTGGATTGCGGCAAGAGTCCTGGGTAAATACGTCGAGCCGTCGTGGCTGACCACGACGGCTGTGACGCGCATAGCTTCAGAAATCAGACTGCTCGCTTCCGTAACCGGCGCCGCTCGCGTTCCGAGAGGCCGCCCCAGATGCCGAACCGCTCATCATTGGAAAGAGCGTACTCGAGGCATTGCGAGCGGACGTTGCAGGAGCCGCAAACTTTTTTCGCGTCGCGGGTGGAGCCGCCTTTTTCCGGGAAGAAAGCCTCCGGATCGGTTTGTGCGCACAAAGCATCGGCTTGCCAGCCCAATTCGCCTTCATCGGCCGGATCTGCCAAAGGCATGCCGGGCAATCCGATCCAGACGGCTTGGTCGGCGTGCCCGGTGAGCTCGACGCTGCCCGGCTTCTCCGGGGCACCGAGTCGCAACTCGGTGCCGTCTTCCAATGCCTCGTGCGCGGCGAGGAATGCGGTGGCTTGGTCTTCGATGGACTCCGCTTCGGCGCTGCGGTACCGCTCAGCAGCTTGCGGATCCGCCGGATCCACGTACCAGTCTCCGGGGACTCCACGGGAGCGGTAAAGCGATGCCGCTTGCGCCTGCAGCGCCGATTCGTCCTCGAAGGCTCCGGATCGCCCATTCGGAGTTGTATTGCTACGCTCCGCTTGCCCCATGATGGTCCTCCTGGTTTCGCCACGGCTGTGTTGCTTTGGTGTTGCTTTTGGTATTTGCTTCTGTGCTGACTGCTGAAGTTCTCCACCGTGGCTTTCGTAGTCTAATTACAACCGTGTAATACGCTGCCCGTCAAGCGGAACCGGGAATTTTATCCATACCCAGCGCATTTTCCCAGCCACGCCACGCCCGGGATTTTCTCGAACTGGCGGCGTGTTGGCCGATGTGCGTGAATTGGTCCGGGTGCATGGGCCGCGGACCGAGCGGCAAAGGCCCGAACGCTTGCGAAAGGCACCGCGATGACCGCGATCGATTCCCTGCTCCACTCCCTGCGCACGGTTGATCCGGGAGCGCCCCGCCTGACCTGGTACGGCCCCGACGGCGAAAGGATCGAACTCTCCGGAAAAGTTCTGGACAATTGGGTCGCCAAATCGGCGAATTTCCTGACCGAGGAATTCGACGTCGCAGCAGGCGCTTTGATCGCCCTGCAATTGCCGGCGCATTGGAAATCCCTGTGCATTTGCTTGGCGGGGTTGGCCTGCGCCGCGACGGTGCGGTTCGTTGCCGAACCCGATTCCGGCTTGGCCGATTCCGCATCAGTCTGGTTCGCAGCCGAAACATCCGGGCTGGCCGCAGCCGCCCGGCGGACCGATGCCGTCGCGGTCGCCCTTCCGGCGCTGGCCATGGCCTGGCCGGGCGCACTGCCGGATGATGCCGAAGTGCACGACTACGCGGCCGAAGTCCGGATGTTCGCCGACGCCTTCGTCCGGTTCGACGACCCGGAGCCCGACGGCATCGCCATGGCGGGTCTGGATCGGAGCGTCGATTACGCCCGGATCGCCGGGCTCGCCGAGGGCTGGGACGCGGCTTCCCGGGTGGCGCTCGATGCGGGCGAGGGACTGTCCCGGGTGGCTTTCGCGGCTTTGGGGATTTGGCAGGCCGGCGGCTCCGTGGTGCTCTTCTCGGATGCCGCGCTGGCCAGCGAAAAACTGCTGCAGGCCGAGGGGGTCACTCGGCGCGGTTAGTCCGTTCCGGGGTCTGCGCAACCGGGCTGTCCGCGGCCGGCGCCGCAGTGTGGGCTTCGATCAGTTCCCGGTCGTTGGCGAACTCGGGATCGGCGTCCAGTTCCGCGGTGAACACCCAGAACCGGTAGGCGAAGAACCGGAAAATGGTGCCGAGGATCAGGCCGACCACGCTTCCGGCGATGAACAGGCCGACTTTGCTCTCGACGCCCAGCCAATACTTCGCCACGAAAACGCAGCCCGCAGCGATCAACAGGCCGATGCCGTTCATGATCGCGAACAGCACGGCCTCCCGGACTGCGTTGGCTTGTTTGCGATGCCGGAAGGTCCAATACCGGTTGGCCACCCAGGAGAAGACGCTCGCCACGATCGTGGCGATGGCCTTGGCCCATACCTCGCTGCCGTGCATCGGTCCGGAAAAAAGCCAGATGAAGATCGCGGAGTCGATCACGAATGCGACCCCGCCGACGACGCCGAACTTGGCGACCTCACGCCAGAAGAGGCCCACCAGGCCACGCAGGCGATGCATAATCGATGGAAACATGACCCTCCACGGTCTTTGAAAACCGGCCCGATTTCTGGGCCAACCGTCTATTTTACTCCTTCCCCGGGCCCTCTCCCGCCCAGCCACCAGGGAACTTCCCAGGATGGTCCGCGGCTTCGCGCCGCAGGAAGCCGGGCCGCACCGGGAATCGGCTGTGAACCGGCTGCGCATATCCCGCCCCGACGCGCCGGGGGACGCTCTGCACACGCACACTCGCTACTCTTGACCTTGTGACTTTTCCAGTGATTGGTGTGGTGGGCGGTGGCCAGTTGGCCCGCATGATGGTGCCGGCGGCGCTCGAATTGGGGCTCGGGCTGCGGGTCCTGGCCGAAGCCGCCGACGTTTCCACGGCGGACGCCGCCCGGCATTCGACGGTGGGCGACTACCGCGATCTGGCCACGCTCCGGGATTTCGCCCGCAGTGTGGACGTCCTCACCTTCGACCACGAGCACGTGCCGGCGGCGCACCTGGAAACCCTGATGGCCGAGGGCGTGAACGTGCAGCCGACGCCGTCCGCCCTGCGGCACGCCCAGGACAAATTGGTCATGCGGGCCGCGATCGACCGGCTGGGACTGCCGAACCCCGCCTGGGCGGCCGTGCGGTCCGTGCCGGAGATCGTCGAATTCGGCGAAACGGTCGGTTGGCCGGTGGTTTTGAAAACCCCGCGTGGCGGTTATGACGGCAAAGGGGTCCGGATCCTTTCCGGACCCGAGGAAGCCACCGCGGCCGCCGCTTGGTTCGCCGCGATGAACCCCTTGCTGGTGGAGGCCAAGGTCGATTTCAGCCGGGAGCTTTCCGCCATGGTGGCCCGTCGGCCCAGCGGTGAGGCAGTGGCCTGGCCGGTCGTCGAATCGATCCAAATCGACGGGGTGTGCGACGAAGTGATCGCACCGGCGCCGCAGTTGGCTGCCGACGTCGCGGCGGCCGCGCGGGACGCTGCCTTGCGGATCGCCGACGAGCTCGGCGTGACCGGGGCGATGGCTGTGGAGATCTTCGAGACTCCCGGCATCGGGGCCGGATTTTTGATCAACGAGCTCGCCATGCGTCCGCACAAGTCCGGGCACTGGAGCATGGACGGTGCGCTGACCGGCCAGTTCGAACAGCATTTGCGCGCAGTAGCCGATCTTCCGCTGGGCGATCCCCGTCCGCTTGCGCCGTTCACGGTGATGAAGAACATCCTCGGCGGGCCGAACCAAGAGCTTTACCGGGCCTACCCGGCAGCTTTGGCCGCACAACCCGGGGTCAAGGTGCACAACTACGGCAAATCGGTCCGGCCGGGTCGCAAGATCGCGCATGTCAACGGCTTGGCCCGGGACGGGGAGTCCTTGGCCGCGCTGCGCGCCAGAGTGGCCGAGGCCGCTTCGATCATCCGGAACGGGGCCCAGGGCCCGGCAGCAGAGCAACAGACCACGAACGAGGCGGCAACACGATGACTCAGATTCCTTCCGACGACAACGCCGCACTGGTCGGCCTGGTCATGGGTTCGGACTCGGACTGGCCGGTGATGCAGGCCGCAGCCGAGATCCTCGACGAGTTCGGCATCCCGTTCGAGGCGGACGTCGTCTCAGCGCACCGGATGCCGCTGGAAATGGTCGAATACGGCCGGACCGCTGCGCAGCGCGGGCTGCGTGCGGTGATCGCCGGGGCCGGCGGCGCCGCGCACCTGCCCGGCATGCTCGCCTCGGTGACCACCCTGCCGGTGATCGGCGTGCCGGTGCCGCTGAAGACCTTGGACGGCATGGATTCGCTGCTGTCGATCGTGCAGATGCCTGCCGGAGTCCCGGTGGCGACGGTTTCGATCGGCGGCGCCCGCAACGCCGGTTTGCTCGCCGTGCGGATCCTCGCGAGCGGCTCCGATGCACTCGCCGAGCGGTTGCGCCGGGCCCTGGCCGACTTCGCGGCCGGGCTCAATGAAGCAGCCGGCGCCAAAGGCGCGGCACTCCGGGAACAGGCCAGGCTCGACTACCCCGGAACCGCCGCCGGAGCGTTGCAGGGCCCGGTATGAGTTTCTCCTCGCGCGCTACCGACAAGACCTCGAAACGGCCCCCGGTCCTGACGAATCCGCTCCGTTACCCGCAATCGGCGAATGCGCCGATGCGCGCCAAACGCGCCTTCCTGTTGTTGGTGCTGAGTCTTTTCATCCCGGGCAGCGCCCAACTGGTGGCTGGAAACCGCAATCTCGGCCGGAGCGCGCTCCGGGTCACCTTCACGGTCTGGGCTTTGCTGATCATCGGCGTCGTGCTCTCCTTCGCCAATCGGGAATTGGTCTTGAGCATCCTGACCAATCCGATCGCTTCGCTGCTCCTGATCCTGGTCCTGGTGCTGTTGGCCATCGGCTGGGCCTTTATTTTCGTCAATACGCTGCGGATCATCCGTCCGGTGCTGCTGGCCCCGGGCATGCGGATCATCGTGGCCGCCTCCGTGGTCGTGCTGATGGCGGTCACGTCCGGGACCCTCGGCTACTCGGCCTGGTTGGTCAACTCCGGCCGCAACGCGCTGGGCAGCATTTTCACGGCATCCGGTCCGGACATGGCCCCGGTGGACGGGCGCTACAACTTCCTGGTGATGGGCGGAGACGCCGGAGCAGACCGCACCGGGCGCCGGCCGGACAGCATCATCGTGCTCAGCATCGATGCGCAGACCGGGAAGACCGTGACCATCTCGATCCCGCGGAATCTGCAGAACGCCCAGTTCAGCCCGAATTCGCCGATGCGCAAGATCTATCCGCAGGGCTACAACTGCGGCGACAACTGCATCATCAATTTCCTCTACAGCGATGTCACGGAAAACTACCAGAATCTCTACCCCGGCGAATCGGACCCCGGGGCCCAGGCGATGATGGACGCCGCCGGCGGCACTCTGGGCTTGACCGTCCAGGGCTACGTGCTCATCGATATGGCCGGATTCTCGCAATTGATCGACGCGCTCGGCGGCGTCAAAGTCAACGCCGGAGGCTGGGTGCCGATCAGCGGCGCGGCCACCGACGAACAAGGCGGGCATCTGCCTCCGGAAGGCTGGATCGCGCCGGGTGAGCAGACCCTCAACGGCGATCAGGCGCTTTGGTACGCCCGCTCCCGGGAGTGGGTCACCGACTATGCCCGGAGCCAGCGCCAGCAATGCATCCAGCAGGCGGTGCTGAAACAGATGAACCCGGCCACGGTGCTGACCAAATTCAACGACATTGCGAATGCCGGTGCGAAAGTCATCGAATCCGACATCCCGCAGCAGCAATTGGGCAGTTTCATCAATCTGGCGTTGAAGGCCAAAGGCTTCCCGCTCGACCGGCTGACCATCGGCCCGCCGGATTTCAGCGAAGACTTCCCGACCTATCCGGATTTCCCGTCGCTGCAGCAAAGGGTCAAGGACCTGATCGCCGGCAAAGCACCCGAATCCGCGAGTACCGACGTGAATGCACCGCCGGCGCAGCCCGCGCCGCCGGGGGCTCCGGCGCAACCCAATCCGCCGGCCGCACCGAACACTCCGGCGGCACCGAGCACCCCGACACCGACGCTGACTCAGGACTACTTGCAGCGGCTGGCCGAGCGGGGGGCCACCGATACCCTGGTCCAGTTGCTCGCCAACAACGGCAGCTGCACTCCGGGCTAAGGTACCAGCATGTACAAATTGCAGAATGTGCTCCGGCCCTATGCCTGGGGCTCGACGACGGCGATCGCCGACTTGCTCGGCCGCGCGCCGTCCGGCGCTCCGGAGGCCGAACTGTGGCTGGGCGCCCACCCGGGGGCTCCGTCGCAGGCGCAGACCCCGGACGGCGAGGTGCCGCTGGACCGGCTGATCGCGGCCGACCCGCAGAACACGCTCGGCAGCGCATCCCGCCGCCAATTCGGCGACCGGCTCCCGTTCCTGATGAAACTGCTCGCCGCCGGACAGGCGCTGTCCTTGCAGGTGCATCCGAGCCTGGCCCAGGCGAAGGCCGGGTTCGCCGCGGAGAATGCAGCCGGCATCCCGCAAGACTCCCCGTACCGCAACTACCGGGACGACAACCACAAGCCCGAAATGATCTTCGCGCTGACCCCGTTCGACGCGCTCTGCGGATTCCGGCCCGCGGCCGAATCCGCGGCGAGCTTCGAAGCATTGGCCGACTCGGCGCGGTCGGCCGGCGTCGGGAACTCCGCTCCGGACCCGCTGCTGCTGGAGATCGCGGCAACCCTGCGCGACGGCACCGAAACCCAGGCCCTGCACGCCGCATTCGAACGGCTGATTTCCGCAGCGCCGGACGTCCTGGAGTCTCTGGCCCTGGTCCAGCAGCAGCTCGGTGCGCTGGCCCCGGAATCGCTCGGACCCGCGCTGCGTACCGTCCGCCGGCTCGGTGCGGATTATCCAGGCGATCCGGGCGCACTGATTTCGCTCCTGCTGAATCTGGTCCACCTGGAACCGGGCGAGTGTTTCGCGATGCCGGCCGGCAATGTGCACGCGTACTTGGACGGGCTGGGCGTCGAAGTGATGGCCGCTTCGGACAATGTGCTGCGCGGCGGGCTGACCCCGAAGCACATCGACATTCCGGAACTGCTGCGCACGGTGGACTTCCGGGCTTTGCCGGTGCCGCACGTCACGGCGGGCGGCACCGAATGGGGGCAACAGGTCTTCGCCCCGGGCTTCGGTGAATTCCAGCTCCAGCGCATCGAGCTGGCGCCCGGCAGCGAACCGGCGGTTCTGGCCCAGCACGGACCGCTGTTGGTGCTGCTCGTTTCCGGCTCCGCGCTGCTCGATTCGCCGCGCGGCGATCTGGCCCTGCTCCGCGGCGAGAGTGCCTTCGTGCCCGCAGCCGAAGCGCCCGCGGTGCTGCATTCGGCCGAAGGGTGCCTGGCCTTCGCGGTCACCACGGGAACCGCCGGCGACGACGTCCCGGGATAGTCTGGACCGGATGGATTTCTTCGTACAGAGCCCGGCATGGGCCGAATTTCAACGTGGTCTGGGGAAAACCGTGCACGAACGGCGCGGCGACGGCTGGCGATTCCTCGCGGTCGAGGAAAGCAATCCGGCCGGCAAGGTCCTGTACCTGCCCTACGGTCCGGTCGCTGCGGATCTCGCCGCTTTGGATTCGGCCCTGGCCGAGATCCGGCCGCTCGCCAAAAGCCGCGGTGCGGTGTTCATCCGCCTCGAACCGGCGAGCTTGGCGCTGAGCGCGGAGGCCGCGCGAGGCGCCTTGGCCGAGCGCGGCATGGTGCCGGCACCGGCCAACCAGCAACCGGAGCTCACCCGGATCCTCGACTTGGGTCCGGATCTGGCCCCGACGCTTGCGCAGATGAAACCGACGAACCGCAACCTGTACCGGAACATCGGGAAAAAAGGCGTCGCTTTCCGGGCTTCGCAGGACCCGGCCGAGATTTCGGTGCTGCTGGGCTTCCTGCACCGGACCGCGGAACGGAACGGATTCAAACCGCAGAGCGACGACTATCTGCACCAGGTGGCGACGACGCTGATGCCAATGGGCGCGGTGACCCTCTACCTCGCCGAACTCGAAGGCAGGCCGATCGCCGCAGCACTGGTTTACGATTCCGCGGACACCCGGGTCTATGCGCACGCCGCGATGGACGACGAGTACCGGAAGCTCAGCGCAGGAATCCCCTTGGTGGTGACCTTGATCGCGGAGGCCCAGGCCAAGGGCCTGGCCCACGTCGACCTCTCCGGCGTCGCGCCGGAAGGGCACCCCGAACACAAATGGGCCGGATTCACGTCCTTCAAGAACTCGTTCGGCGGTCGGCTCGTGGAGTTTCCGGGCACCTGGGACCTGCCGGTGAACCCGCTGCGCTACGCGGCTTACCAGCTGGCCCGGAAAGCCCGGGGGAAAGTCCGCTCGCTCCGCGGCTGACCGCTCCCCGCGAATCCAGGCCTAGCTGCGGGCGTAGGTTTCCCATTTGCTCGCGTGGTGCTCGGCGTCGACGAACCGGACGGTCCCGGACTTCGAGCGCATCACGATCGACTGGGTGACCACGCGGTCCTTGGTGTAACGCACCCCGCGCAGCAAATCGCCGTCCGTGATGCCGGTGGCAGCGAAGTAGCAATTGTCGCTGGTGACCAGGTCGTTCGTGGAGAGCACCCGGTCCAGATCATGGCCGGCGTCGAGCGCTTTCTGCTTTTCGTCGTCGCTGGTCGGCCAGAGCCGGCCCTGGATGACGCCGCCGAGCGCCTTGATCGCGCAGGCCGCCACAATGCCCTCCGGAGTGCCGCCGACGCCCATCAAGGCGTCCACGCCGGTTCCGGAACGGGCCGCCGCGATCGCGCCGGCCACATCGCCGTCCATGATGAACCGGGTCCGCGCTCCGGCATCGCGGATCTCTTCCACCAGGGGCTTGTGCCGGTCCCGGTCCAGGATCATCACGTTGAGCTGGTTGACTTTGACGCCTTTGGCTTTGGCGATCAGGTGCAGGTTCTGCTTGACCGGCAAGCGCAAATCGACCATGTCCGCGGCTTCCGGGCCGGTCACCAGTTTCTCCATGTAGAACACCGCGGACGGGTCGAACATGGTGCCGCGTTCGGCGACCGCGAGCACGGCGAGCGCATTGTTGATGCCGAGGGCGGTCAGCCGGGTCCCGTCGATCGGATCGACCGCGACGTCGACCTCCGGGCCGGTGCCGTCTCCGACGCGCTCGCCGTTGAAGAGCATCGGGGCTTCGTCCTTCTCGCCTTCGCCGATCACCACCACGCCGTTGAAATGCACGGTGTGCAGGAAGGAACGCATCGCATCGACGGCTGCGCCGTCGGCCAGGTTCTTGTCGCCGAAGCCGACCCAATGGCCGCCGGCGATGGCTGCGGCTTCGGTCACCCGGACCAGCTCGAGCGCGAGGTTCCGGTCCGGTTCGTCGTCACCCACAGCCAATGAGCGTGAAAGCGTCGAATACTGGGCTTCTTCGGGCAGAACAGTCACAGTTCATCCTCATCATTGAGCGGGTTCGTTGTACCCATCATATTTTGCCGGGACGCCCACGGCTAACTACTGTGACGAGCGATACGTTCGGCTGGCCGGCGCAGCGGCGCTCTGCGGGGAGCCGGTCCGCGGCCGCCCGGTCCCGCCAAGTGGTGTTCCGGGGCACTGATGCGCGACTATAGAGGAATGACTGAAGCAGGCCAGCAGGGCGCCGCCCCGGGAACGCAAGGGGGTGCTGCCGGAACCGCCCCCGGCGCAGCCGGCCCGGCCGAGCCGGAGGATTTCAAACCGGTGCTCAAGCCGGCCACCGCCAAACGCGCCAATGCCACCGTGATCGGCATGCTGATGGCGGTCGGCGTGAGTCTGGGCCTGGCCCTGATCCTGCCGCTGATGAGCGCCCACCCCAGCGGCCCGCTGTACCAGACCAATGTCGACGTCCCGGCCACCGCCGGCCAAGCCCAGGGCGTCGCGGGCTTCAGGCCCGCTGCACCCGCGCTCCCGGACGGTTGGACCGCCAATTACGCCCGATGGACCGCGGCCGGCAGCGACGGGGTCGGCTTCTGGGAAGTCGGCTATGTCACGCCGAGCCAGAAATTCATCACGGTGACCGAAACCGCGCAGGCGAATCCCACCTGGCTCGCCGGGCGGACGGACAATGCCCCGGTCACCGGGGACCGGACGCTCTCCGGGCTGACTTGGCAGCTGCGGGACAAGCCCGGAACCTCGATGTCCTTGATCCTGAACCCCACCGCGACCGCCGGCAGCAGCACCGTGGTGCTGCGCGGCGAACAGACCGGACTGAACGAACTCGACGTCGTCGCCAATGCCGTGGCTGCTGCCCGCAGCGCCGCGGTCCCCGGCGCGTCACTCCCCGAAGGCGGCAAATGAGCACCGTGATCACCCCCCAGGAAGCCTGGCAGAAACTGCAGGCCGGCAATGAACGCTTCGTCCACGGCGAATCGCAACATCCCAACCAGGATGCCTTGCACCGGGAATCCCTGGTGAACCAGCAGAGCCCGTTCGCGGTGATTTTCGGTTGTTCGGATTCCCGGCTCGCTGCGGAGATCATCTTCGACCTCGGCTTGGGCGACGCCTTCGTGGTGCGTACTGCCGGGCAGGTCATCGACCTTTCCGTCCTCGGTTCGATCGAATACAGCATCTCGGTGCTCGGCGTGCCGCTCATCGTGGTACTCGGCCACGACAACTGCGGGGCGATCACCGCCACCAAAGAAGCCGTGGATTCCGGCGACATGCCGGGCGGCTTCCTGCGGAATCTGGTGGAACGGATCACCCCTTCGGTGCTGGCTTCGCGACGCGATGGCGGGCAGGACGTGAACGACTTCATGGTGGAGCACATCAAACAGACCGCACTGCGTCTGGTGGAGGCCTCCCGGACAATTTCCTCAGCGGTGGAGCGGCACGAGGTTTCGATCGTGGGGCTGGCCTACCACTTGGACGAAGGCCGGGCCGAGCTGGTGAACAGCATCGGGACACTCTGAATCCGGTTCCACCGCCCCGATTCCGAGTTCGCCGGACCGACCGATATTCTGGTCTCATGACTGAGACGTCCGCTGCCACCGGCACACCAGAATTCCGCATTGAACATGACACGATGGGTGAGGTCCGGGTTCCGGCCGACGCCCTGTACGGCGCCCAAACCCAGCGTGCCGTGGAGAATTTCCCGATCTCCGGCAACACGCTGGAACGGGCGCACATCGAGGCTCTGGCCCGGATCAAAAAGGCCGCCGCCACGGCGAACGCCGAGTTGGGCGTGCTCGACGGCGAGCTGGCCCAGGCGATCGAAGGCGCTGCCGACGAAGTGATTTCGGGAAAGTACGACGGCGACTTCCCGATCGACGTGTTCCAGACCGGTTCCGGGACTTCTTCGAATATGAACACCAACGAGGTGCTTGCCGCATTGGCGAACCGGGCGCTGGAAGCTGCCGGCAGCGAAAAGCGGGTCCATCCGAACGACCACGTCAACGCTTCGCAGTCGTCCAACGACGTCTTCCCGACCTCGGTGCACGTCGCAGCCACCTCGGCTCTGACCAATGACCTGATTCCCGCGTTGGAACACCTGGCCGCGTCACTGGGCCGCAAGGCCGAAGAGTTCGCCACCGTGGTGAAGTCCGGCCGCACGCACTTGATGGACGCCACCCCGGTCACCCTGGGCCAGGAATTCGGCGGTTACGCCGCCCAGGTGCGCTACGGCGTCGAGCGCATCCAATCCTCGCTCCCCCGGGTTGCCGAAGTCCCGTTGGGCGGCACCGCCGTCGGTACCGGGATCAACACTCCCGCGGGGTTCCCGCAGCGCGTGATCGCGCTGCTCGCTGCCGATTCCGGCTTGCCGTTGACCGAGGCCCGCGACCACTTCGAGGCGCAAGCGAACCGGGACGGCTTGATCGAGGCTTCGGGCCAGTTGCGCAACATCGCCTATTCGCTGATGAAAATCAACAACGACTTGCGCTGGCTGGGTTCGGGCCCGAACACCGGCCTGGGCGAAATCGCGATTCCCGATCTGCAGCCCGGCTCTTCGATCATGCCCGGCAAGGTTAACCCGGT
>SXGU01333550.1_pt1 | contig 18424 bp, 13 predicted proteins | sample 3174531 | NCBI WGS metagenome assembly SXGU01 (sample SAMN11356863, study PRJNA531348) | freshwater metagenome | isolation source: freshwater sample F1-140 | place: China: Fuxian Lake, Yuxi | collected 2017-12-25 | reverse complement strand
GCCGCCGATCTCGATCATCGGCTTGGGCCGGGTGTCCGTTTCCTCCGCAAGGCGGGTGCCGAGGCCTCCGGCGAGGATCACGGCCTTGCGGATCGAAGGGCTTCCCATGGGCCCGCGATCTTAGCGCATTTCCCAGCGTTTTTAGAGGCTTATCGAGTAAAATCGAGGGCTTCCCATTGAAGAGCGGGCCTTGGTCGCCGCTTCGGCTCGCATGAAGATCGAAGGGATAAACGTGTTCGGCCCGGTCGAAGTCGCCAGCGGCCTGGGGACGGCCGTTCGCGGTCACCTCCGGGCGATGTGGCAGGCGGGACTGCGAACGCGAGTCTTTCCGTTTCGGCTCAGCTGGCGCCAAGGCGCGCAGCCGTTCGACTGGCCGTCGGAGTCCGCCACGTTCGACACGTCCATCGTCTACGCAAACCCGGACGCCACCGATTTCGTCGAATCCACGTTCGGCCGCGAGATCCGCCGATCCTCCAGACGCATTGGTGTGTGGGTATGGGAGTTGCCCGCGGCGCACAAGGAGCACGCTGCGTGGACGAAGCGCTACGACGAGATCTGGGTGCCCTCGCAGTTTAACCGTCGTGCGTTCCAGGCAGTCACGAAGACTCCGGTGCACGTGGTTCCGTACGTGGTCGAGCCGGCCGCGCCCAGCGGCACGGACCACAGGGCGCGGCTCTCACTGCCGCGGGAGTCATTCGTGTTCCTTTACGTACTCGACGCCTCGAGCTACATGGAGCGTAAGAACCCGCAGGCCTTGCTCCGCGCGTACATGGAGTCGTTCCCTGATGACGGTCGCACTTCGCTCGTCATCAAGGCTTCCCAGCTGCGTCCGGAGTCCGAGTTCGCAGTCGAGTTCGATCGGGCATCCGTTCAGCGCTCCGACCTCCGGCTCATCAGCGAAACCTTCGAGGAAGCCGAGCTTTCCGCCCTGATGATGGCGGGAGACTGCTACGTCTCGCCGCATCGCTCGGAGGGTTTCGGCTTTACGCTCGCCGAAGCAATGAGCCTGGGCAAACCCGTGGTGGCGACCGACTATGGATCCACCAGGGACTTTCTCGACGCTGAAACCGGATTTCCGGTCCCCTATGCACTGCTCGAGGTCGGGCAGGACCTCGGGCCCTATCCTGGCGGCGCAGTCTGGGCGGATATCGACGTAACGGAGCTTGGCCGCGAAATGCGCCGGGTGCGAGAAGCATCGGAGGAGCGTGCCTGTCGCGCCGCTGCGGGAACCGCACGAGTCGCCACCCAGTTCAGCCGGGAACGCATCGGCGACCACATTCGCAGCCTGCTCGAGAACGGCAAGGCGGCATGATCAGCCGCAAGCACCGGCGCTGGCTGATATCGCGCCTGGTCGTGCTCATCCCGGGCCTGGGCCTAGTCTTGTCGCACATCTTTCACTTCCGCGACGTTGCGCGCACGGGTGGGCTGCAACTCGCGCTGGACATGACGCGCAAGAAGCTTTCGCGCACGCTCCAGCGCGCGCTCAAGCGACGCCGGCGCCAGGTTGCTGAACGAAGCCTGCCCCCGGACCTCGGCAGTGTGCAGCGCAAGGGCTGCCTCATCAGCGTCGTGGTTCCGGTGCATGACACGCCGCCCGAACTCCTCGAAACGTGCATCCAGTCGGTGGTCCGCCAGGCTTACGAGAACTGGGAGCTGTGCATCTGCGACGATGCAAGCGCGCGGCCGGAAACCCTTGCAGCGCTCGAGAAGTGGCGCGGCGCCGACCCCCGCATCCGCATCGTGCGCAGCGATGAGAACCTGCATATCTCCCGTGCGTCGAACCTGGCCGCGGAGCAGGCGACCGGCAGGTATCTGGCGTTCCTGGACCACGACGACGTTCTCCACCAGCACGCGCTCTACGAGGTCGCGAAGGCCGACCTCGCGTATCCGGACATCGACCTGCTCTACACCGACGAGGACAAGATCGACCCCTCCGGCGCGCATTGCGACGCGTACCTGAAGCCCGACTGGTCGCCGGAGCACCTGGATTCGGTGATGTACGTGCTGCATATGCTCGTGATCCGCAAGAGCCTGTTCTGGCGCCTCGGCGGCCTGCGGGATGAGGTGACGGGAGCGCAGGACTACGACCTGGCGCTGCGCGCGAGCGCAGTGGCCCGCAGGATCCACCATGTCGACAAGGTTCTCTATCACTGGCGAATGATTCCGGGATCCGCCGCGACAGCCGTTGACGCGAAACCCTACGCACTGGAGCGGGCACGCCGCGCGCTGGCGGATGCACTGGCAGCACGGGGTGAGCATGGTCGCGTGGTTGACGGCGCCTATGAAGGAAGTTTTCGCATCCGTCGGACGATTGAAGGCGACCCGCCGGTAACGCTGCTGATCCTCACCAACCATGGAAGACGCGACGTCGAGGGCCGCGGCGAGGTGGACCTGCTGGCGAACTTCGTCACCAGCATCCGCACCCGCTCGTCATACCGCAATTACCGCATCCTCGTCGTCGACAATGGCAACGCTTCCGAAGTGGCCAGGAACCTTCTCCACCGAGAGGGCGTGCGGCTGGAGTCCTTCGACTACCAGCCGCCTTTTAACTTTCCCCGAAAGCTCAACTTCGCGCTGCGCTTCGTGGACACCGAGCTGGTTATCCTCCTAAACGACGACCTCGAGGTCATCACGCCGGATTGGATCGAATCGCTGATCGAGCACGCCCACCGGCCGGCGATCGGCGTGGTAGGTGCCCAACTGCTCTACCCGGACGAACGAATCCAGCACGCCGGCATCGTGCTGGGACTGATCGGGGCAGCTGGCCATGTGTTCCACGGAATGCCGTCGACATCGGTCGGCTACAACGGTTACTCGCACCTGGTGCGCAATTATTCGGCCGTGACAGGCGCGGTCATTGCAACCCGCATGAGCATCCTGCGCGAGCTCGGGGGGTTCGACGAGTCGCTGGCCGTCGACTACAACGACGTGGACTTCTGCCTGCGCGTACGCGCGCTCGGATTGCGCATCGTCTATACGCCCTTCTGCAAGCTGTACCATTTCGAAGGTTCGACGATGCAGCGCACGTCCCAGAACCCGGCCGAGGTCGACCGTTTCAGCGAGCGCTGGCGAAAGCTGATCGAGCGTGACCCGTACTTCAATGCCAGGCTGTCGCGCACCGACGCGCGGATCGTGCCCGACGAGGGATGAACGGCTTCGACTGGAAGGTCAGACGCCGAAGTAGCGACCGATCAGCGATTGCAACATGTAGGAATGCGTCATGACACAGGCCGCGACAAGAAACGCGACGACGGCGTTGGCATAGGCCGGCAGAGTATCCCGCAATCGGCTTTCGGTTTCTCGCCAGCCCATAAAGGCGAAGGGCAATGCGAGAGTGAAAAGGCCTATGACGTAGCGACCGTGCAGGTTGGCGCGGATCGCATAGGCGCCATAGGCGAGAGTGCCAGCATATGCCATCAAACAGGCCGCGCCACCGAGCAAGTACCACAGGTCGGGGTTCGGCCGCCGAAGTGACCATACGAGCGTCAGCACAACTCCCACGAGTACAACGATCTTGCCGGCGTTCACAAACCACCAGGGTGGAATCGCGTCCAACCAACCAAAACCTGCCCAGACAAAATCCATCAACCAGCTTTGCCGTGTCTGAGGGGCCAGCATCAGGAAGAGTTCCCTCAGCGAAAGATAGACGTAGCGTCCGGCGGAGACAGGCATCTCGCCTTCGATCGGGATGCTCGGAATCGATCGCCAAGGCAGCAGGACAGCAATTGACCATCCGGCTGCAAGACCAATGAGGACGACGGCGGCAAACTTGGGTGCATGCGTATGGGGCCAAGTATTCGGGACCCATCGTTTGACGAACAGGAGGGAGAAGGCGGGAAGCCAGAACGCCAGCGCCAGCAGCCCCCCCCTGCCACTTGCGATGAGCCATGCGAGAGTCAGGGCCATCGCGATCACAGTGATCGCTTCAATGCGACGTTGGATCAATGCTCGCGTCAGGACAAGCCCACTGAGGACGTAACCGGAAACGAGAGCCGCGTGATCGGACACGAACATGCCCAGATAGGGCAGTATCGGCATCAGGAAGAACGGGCATAGAGCGACGACCGCGCTGGCAGTGGTAGCGGTGGCCGTTACAACAAGCAACGCGCCGAGGCCAACCGCGACGGCGAATACCAGACTATGAAAAACCCGCAGCGCCAGCAAAGCAAACGGGGCGTCGGCGGTGCCCGGCATTGCCGACCCGACCGCTTGCCATATCCAGGTGACGAGAAGAGAGCGGGATCCAGGGGCGGGCGGTTCGCCGAGCGACCACTTGGCTTTCCATAGTTGCTCGGCATCCGCCTTGGTGAAGACTTCGTGGGTCCGGAAGGTCATCCGATTGAAGTGGGTCTCGTCTGCGAGCCTGCGCGCGTCGTCTCGCAGATCAATGCGGGCGTTGGCCTGCGTGAACGTGAGGAAGTGAGTAGGCTCGTCCGGCGCCTGAAACGGCGGCGTGACGAGCGCATACGCAACGGCGAGTGCGAGCGCCGCCCCGCCCGCGGCGGCCGCAACATGGCGCACCTGCAGCGCCAGGAAGAAGACCAATGCGCAGGCGGCCAGCCACCCCGCAAAAATATGATGCGGAAGACGCCACATCTGTGCCAGCAGCCGAGACACGGTGGATGTGCTCGTTGCGGGCGCGGGCCAGAAGAAGCCCTTCACATAGGCGTTCGCGCCAGCCTTTGTAGGGAAATTGATTCTGAGCAGGCCGTGGCCTTCGCGCGGGTCCATGTCTATGGCCCAGGCGGCGACTTTCGCGTCTTTCGAAGCGAGAATCCTGATGCTACCTTGGAGGCGGGTATCGGCCGCCGCGGGGCATGGGGCCTGTCGGGTAAACGTCATCGTCGCGTTATCGATGATCGTGCCCGGGGCCGCTGCGACGAACCGGCAGCCATTCTCCAGTTCGACGACCGCGCTGTCGAACGTCGGCGAACCCTGATAAGTGGCGAGGAACAGCTCCAGTTGGGTCGCATTGACCAGAAACTGCGGGAAATCAGTCGCGAAATTGACCGTGAAGTCGAGGCGATCCCCGACATCGCGGGGCGTTAGGTCGTTTGGAAACATCTGCTCCTGATGCGGAGCGACGACCACGGCTGAACGCCGCGCTGTCGGCAGAGCTTCGACCAGGAAGAGCTTTGCCGCCAACGGTCCGAAAAGGACCAGGGTGGCAAGGCTCGCGACGACGAGCCGGTGTCTGAACGTCCTGGCGGTAGTCGGGAATGAAGTGATGGCCAAGCAAGCCCCTTCAGGAGCCCATGCCTCGTGATTCGACTTCCTGTTTCAGAAACACCCAATCCACGATTGCATCGCTGGGCGCATAGCCCGAAACCAGGTGCTCCATCATTGGGCGAATCGTACTGACGTCATTGCCGTTCGAGGCTTCTTCAAGGGCAGTCAGCCGTACTTCCAGGGTGGGCCAAGGGATGAAATCTTCATGTGCTTTCATGATCCTGGGATGAGAAGTCGCCTCCGGGTTGTTGCCGATCAGGAGCTCTTCATACAACTTCTCGCCCGGCCGCAGACCCGTGATCTCGATCTCAATATCGCCGTCCGGGTTCTGCGCATCCCGGACCGTGAAGCCTGAGAGCTCGATCATCCGAAGGGCGAGATCCACGATCCTTACCGGCTGACCCATGTCGAGCACGAATACATCGCCGCCCCTGGCCATCGCCCCGGCCTGGATCACCAGCTGGGCCGCCTCCGGAATGGTCATGAAATAGCGGGTGATCTCAGGGTGGGTTACCGTAACGGGACCGCCCGCCCGAATCTGTTGGCGGAATTTCGGTACCACCGACCCAGACGAACCCAACACGTTGCCGAAGCGCACCATGGAAAACCTGGTCGGCGAACCGACTGCGGCCAATGCCTGCAGAATCATCTCCGCCAGTCGCTTGCTCGCACCCATGATGTTTGTCGGGCGGACAGCCTTGTCGGTGCTGATCAGCACGAAGTCGGCCACGCCACCTTCCACAGCCGCACGGGCGGCACTCAGAGTGCCGAGGACATTGTTCCGGATTCCTTCGGCCGAATTGTGCTCGACCAGCGGCACGTGCTTGTAGGCGGCGGCATGGTAGACCGTGTCCGGCCGCCATGTGGACATGATCTCCCGCATCCGCACATCGTTCTGAACCGACGCCAGCAGCGGCACCAGCTCCGCCTTTCCACCCGCGAGCCGGCCTTCCAGGTCCTGGTGGATGGCATAGAGAGCAAACTCGCTCTGCTCGATCAACAGCAGCTTCGCGGGGCCTACGGCGAGAATCTGGCGGCAGAGCTCGCTGCCGATCGAGCCGCCCGCGCCAGTGACGAGCACGACCTTGCCGGCGATATTGCGAGCCAACAGGGCGTGATCCGGCATCACGGGCTCACGCCCCAGCAGGTCGTCAATGTCCAGTTCCTGCAGGTCTGAGATACTGACCTTTCCCTGCGCCAACTCCGTCACGCTGGGCAGGGTTCGCACCGAAACCTGGATGTTGCGAATCTGCGCCAGGATGTCATTGCGTCGCTTGCGGCCGATGCTTGGCATGGCCAGCAGCACGTCGCTGATCTTGCGCATCGAAACAAGATTCGCAAGGTCACTTGGACTGTAGATGGGAAGGCCGTTCAACACATGGCCATGCAGCCGATCGTCGTCATCCAGGAAGCCGCATACCTGCATTTCATGGCTGTTGGCCATGGCGGCAGCGAGCTGACGGCCTGCCCGGCCTGCGCCATAGATCAGCGCCTTGGACCGGGGCATATGTCGCAACATGCTCTGGTACTGGTCGCCCAGCCAAGCGCGCGCCAGCGCACGGGAAACACCTACGAACAGGAAAAACAGTATCGGCTGGATGATGCCGACGGTGCGGGGCACGCCAGGGACGCTTATCGCCGTGAAGATCACCGCATACAACAACCCGTAGATGGCGACGGCGCGTGCGATGGTCAGCAACGCCGGCCAACCGCTGTAGCGGAAGATGGCCCGGTACAGACCCGACACGACGAACAGCGGCAACGCGAGGCCGATGGATGCCAGCACCGCCAACGGCGCGTTATCCGTCGTCAACGGAACAAACTCGCCCAGCCGCAGGTAATAAGCCAGCCAGACGGTTAGCACGCACAAGCTCACATCGACCGCCACGGCAACCAATCGCTTGATGGCACGCGGCAATGCCAGGACGGGCATGGCAAGACGGGAAAGAGGTCTAGTCAGCATCCCAGCATCTTTCAGTCCATTCTCCCCGCAGCCCAGGAAGTCGAGGTATGCGGTGACACTATTCTGAAGCTTCGCGAAGCGGTCTTCTCTTACTCACCTCACCCAACTGACTCGAACAGCCGCGTAGCGACATCTGCAACATGCTCCGCAGTCGGATAGTAGGCAGCTTCAAGGGGCTTGCTTGTCGGCGCGGGCGCCGCAGGCAACGTGACCCGCCGCGGGGATGCACGTAGTGCCTTAGGGTCGACACGCTCGCACACCTGCGCGATGACCTCGCCGGCGACGCCGCAACTGCTCCAGCTGCCGTCGACCACCACCAGCCGCCCGGTCTTCTCGACTGAACGCGCGATCTCGCCGCAATCGAGCGGGTTCAGCACTCGAAGGTCGAACACCTCGACTGAGATGTCCCTCGCTTCAAGCAATCCTGCGGCGACCATGCAAAGGTGAGTCGAGTAACCACTGCCCACGAGCGTTACATTCTTGCCAGTACGAATACATTGCGGCCCGATCGTGCACAGGTCGAGTTCGCGAATAGGCGAGTCAACACATTCCTGAGCGTATAACCAGCGGTCGTCGATGTATACCACTGGGTCGTCGCACAGGGTGCTTGCAATAAGCAAGTCGCGCGCATCCGTGGGCGTGTACGGCATCACCACGCGCAAACCCGGTACGTGGCTGAACCACGCGTGTAACGACTGCGAATGCTGTGCGCCCTGTTCGCCGCCGCGGTTCACGATGCCACGAATCACCACGGCGGGATGCGCCTGGCCGCCGACCATATGAGACCATTTAGCGGCCTGATTCACTATGGCATCCATCGCATAAAGCATGAAATCGATTCGGGGGTGCACGACAATCGGCCGCATTCCAGCCAATCCAGCGCCAACGGCAGCGCCCGTGCATGCCAGTTCGGACACCGGTGTATCGATGATACGGTGCGTCCCGAATTTCTTGTCCAAGTCGGTCATCGTATTGCCGACGTACCAAGGGCTCCACAACCCTTGTCCGATGACGAACACCTCAGGATACCGCTCAAGCAGGTACTCGAATCCCGCGAGGATTGCCGCGCCGTAACTTATCCTGCCTGTTGCAGCCATTACCTCTTTCTCCCGGCTGCTGGCGCATATACCCGGTCAAGCAGCGCCTCGGGCTTGGGCCAAGGATCGGCCATCGCACGATCCCATGCCAGCCTGATCTCCGCTTCAAGCTCTTCGACGAGTCTCGCGTGCCTGACCGGACTCCAATGACCCGCTTGCTCCAGCGCAGCCGCTAGCCGGCCGACTGGATCGCGCCTGCGCCATGTCTGCAACTCCTTGATCGAGCGATTGACACCGACGTCAGTGTCCTCACGCCAATCGACATGCCCCAGCCACCGGTACGTGACCGCCTCCAGGAATCCCGGTCCCTTGCCGGCGCGGGCGCGCTCGACGAGCCACCGCGATGCTCTGAAGACCGCCATGACGTCGTTTCCGTCGACGATTGCAAACGGGATGTCGTGCGCATGCGCGAATCGTGCCGTTGCGTTGGAAGGTTGCCGCAGCCCGATATGCATATGGCTGGAGAAGAAATTGTTCTCTACGACGAACAAGACCGGGGCACCGAGGGCTCGCGCCAAGTTCAGGGACTCATGCACAGCGCCTTCCTCCACTGCGCCGTCGCCGAGATAGCTCACGCCTATGTCGTCTACGCCCTTGAGTTTCGCCGCGAGCGCGGCCCCAACTGCCAGCGGCACCGTACCGGCAACGATCGGAACGGACCCGTAAAAACCCCGCGGACCGTCCCACAGATGCATGGACCCCCCCATCCCCCGCGAGAGCCCTGTTTCCCTGCCAAGCACCTCCGCGAACAAGGCGTGGACTTCCGAGCCAAGAGCCAACACGTGTGAATGCGAACGGTGCGCGCCGAACACCCTATCTGAACTGCGCAGACAGGCAGAAACACCAACGGCGATTGCCTCCTGCCCGACCCCGAGGTGTACCGGTCCGCCGATGAGGCCGTCTTTCCTGCCCCGAGCAAGCTGCTGCTCGACCAGGCGAATGCATAGCATCCTGCGGAGGTGCTGGCGAAGGATCTCTGGATCTTCGCCCGAAATCTCGATCGGTTCGTGATACTTCTCTGGATCGGCCAGGTCGCCGAGATCAAGCACAGGCATAGAGGATGAGGGTCATCAGGTCAGAAAACTAGCGGTGTAGCCCAATCCGAGAATCAACCGGCCGGTGCATTATATCCCCGCGGCAGCTTCCCGACGCCGGCGGCGTTCTCCTCCAGCTGCTTGACGCCCTTGATTCCGACGATTGCCGAGGCCACCAGAGGCTGGCGCAGAACCCACTGAATCGCGTACTGCGCGGCCGTCAATTGTTCGAAGTTCGCTTCTACGCGAATCTGCTCGGCAATGGCCAGCGCGTCGCGATATCGCTGGCCTTGAAACAGCGGAAGGCGCGAGCGCCGGTCGTCTGGCGCGAATCGGCTGGATTCGTTGTATTTCCCGGACAGCAGGCCGTGGGCCAATACGTTGTACGCGACGATTCCGAGGTGATGTCGCGCGCATACCGCCAACATGTCGGGCCCAAGGCCACCTTCAAGGACGTTGATCGGGAGCTGAACATACTTCACGTTTGCCACCTGACACGCCCGGTCAAGCTGGTCGGCTGAGTAATTCGAACAACCGAGCGACCGGATCTTTCCCATTGACCGGAGCTTCTCGAGCTCGGAAAAAGTCGCTTCAACAGGTGTCTTTGGATCAGGCCAGTGAATGTAATAGATGGGTAGGACATCCAGGCGAAGCCGCTGCAAGCTGCAATGGACGGCGGCCCTGATCTTCTCTGGCGAGGAATCATAGGTGACGCTGGCCCGCGCTCCTCGGTCAGCCTTGCTCCAGGACACTCCTCCCTTGGTCGCGATCACCACTTCGTGCCGGCGATGTCCCAAGACCTGTGAAAGCCTCTCCTCCGACAGACCGAGCCCATAGACGGCAGCGGTGTCAAAGAAATCCACTCCGAGGTCCAAGGCCCGGTCGATTGCACGACCTACCTCTGCAATATCGACCGCACCCCAGTCGGTACCACCCAGCGGCTCGCAACCAAAACAGAGCTGCGAAAGTCCATGCCCCATCATCGAGGCTTCACGTTCAGGCCCGTCGCGTTCGCCACACCCACCAGCTTGAAAGCCGTTTCAATCAGGATCCTGAGATCGAGAACGAGCGACGCATCTTTCACATACTGAAGCCGGAGCACATTCTTCATGGGCTCGATCTCTCTCGCGTACTTTGCGTCCACGTCTCCAGTCCCGAGAATCTGATCCATATCTGAAAAATACAGCGATGCCAAGTCTGTGATCCCGGGCCGCATGTTGAGGATCAATCGCTCTTCGCCCTGGTACTTGCTCGTGTAGGACAGCACCTGCGGTCGCGGGCCCACAAGAGACATGCTTCCGCCCAATACGTTCAGGAACTGCGGCAGCTCATCGAGCTTGTACTTCCTCAGCACCTTGCCGACGCGGGTCAGCCTTGGATCGTCCAAGGCGGTTGATGGCCCCCCTTTCTTATCGGCATCGACCACCATTGTCCGGAACTTGAGAATGTGAAAGTTCCTCCCACCGCGGCCGGCACGAAGGCCGCAATACAGAATCGGCCCAGGCGAAGTCATCTTGATCAGAACCGCAACAGCGACCATCACCGGAGAAAGCAGCACGATCGCTACCACTGATAACACGACGTCAAGACAGCGCTTGACAACCGCGTATGTCATTTCTTCGGTTCAGATAGGACGACCGCCATGATCCAGCCATACTTCCCTACCACTTCAGTCGACAGGAGCACCCGGTCGATCGCATTGAAGATGGGCAGCAGCATCGGAAACAGGAACGTCTTGCGCAACGGAACCAGCGCAAGGGCAGCCAGATGAAAGAACCTGACTTCGACCTTGGAGAAATGCTTGCGCATGACTTCCAGACTCTCGACGCCGAGGATGTGATCAACTTCCCATTCGGTCCTCAAGTGCGGCGTGCGCTTGCGGTACCAGTGAATAAGGGGATTGTGACGAAGCGCCTCGACACACATCATCTGCGCACCGGGCTTCAGCACGCGGGCCAACTCTGCCAATGCAACATCGAGATCCACGTGGTGAAGCGCGCCATACTCGACCGCGAAATCGAACGTGTTGTCGGCGAACGTCATGTGCTCGCCGTCCATGACCACAAAGCGACAGCGCTCCTCCACGCCGAACTTCTTCGCGTTCCTGTTGGCATTGTCCACGCCCTCGGGCGAAATATCGACGCCGGTGCAATCCGCACCGCAAGTTGCCGCGTAAATGCCGTTCTCCCCGTTGCCGCAGGCAAAATCGAGAATCTTCGTTGAGCGGGACGTACAATGCTTGTCCAGCCATGCGTGCTTGTAGTCTTCGCTGGCCGCTGTAATGGCGTAGTACTTCATGTTGGAGAAGTAGTAGTTGAACTTCTCCTTGTCCTTGACCAGACTTTCCAAGTCCTTGACCTGGGCGGCCGCATGAGTATCAGCAATTCGCTCGAATCCCTGCAGGACCTCGCGCCGCTTGCGAGAATGCTCGATTTCCTTGAGCTTCCTGTCCTCCAAACGTACGTTACTTGACATCGTTGACTGCCCCTTGCGTGACTTGCCTGCCCAAGCGTTTGCCGACCGCGCAATATTCCTCGATCGCCCCCCGCAGCATCGATTCCATCTTCTTGCCCAGCGCGGCCAAGCTCAGGGTTTCTTGCGCATAGCGCCGGGCATCGCCGCTCATTCGCCTTCTTTCATCCGGACCTGCCGCGAGCAACTCGCGCAAGGCTCGAACCATGGCGACGGGATCTTCCGCGCGAATGCTCAGTCCTGCACCAGCCTCGCGTACCGGATCATTCGGTGGATTTCCCGAGAAAAGAACCGGGCGGCTTGATGCGAAGTAGGAACACAGCTTGTTCAGGTTCAGCCCGAAGCGATACGAGGGCGAGTCGGTAATCGCTGCCAAGAGGATATCCGCCTGGGATTGCACCGCGGGCAGGCTTGATTTCGGAACCGGCGGTTGAAACGTAAGGTTCCGCAACCCGTACATCGCTGCCTCTGCCACGCAAGCGTCCCTGCGAACCCCGCCTCCGATGATGACGAAGCGAAACTCTTCACTGCCTTCGTCCTGCAGAATCTTTGCGGCGCGAACAATCGTTGGGACGTCGTGATCCAGTCCGAAACCCCCTACGTACATGACCGTCAGCGGACTTTTCCCGCCATCGTATTCCTGACCCTCCACGAACAAAGAGATATCCACGCCGTTGGGAATGCAGACGATCTTCGCCGGCTCGCTTCCCGCACGGAGTACGTGGTCACCCAGATAGGGCAGGGTTGAGGAGATTCGCGTGGCTCGCCGATAGAGCTGCTTCTCGATGAGTCGGAACACGTGATAAACGACACTGGACCTCTTCAACCCACCGATATCGACCAGGGCATCTGGCCAGACGTCCCGAACCTCGAAAACAAATGGAACGTCGAATTTCCGGGCCACGTACATTGCACCCCACCCGGTAAGCAGCGGCACTGACGGCCCGAGAACAATGTCGGGCCGAAGGCCCAAAGCCGTGGACACTCTCAACAGTCGCCAGAGGTTGCTCAGCATATTGAGCCCGCGACCGACTCCGTTACCGGTGTAGTGGTACGTACGTAGCCAGACAACCCGGATTCCGTCCACGAACTCTACGCGCCACGCTTCTCCGGGATCCAGGTACTCCCGATGAGTAAAGTGGCAGTAACTGTTGCAGAACATCGTAACGTCGTGGCCATTCCTGACAAGCTCCCTGGAATAGTCGTAAGTCCGCGTCGACTGGCCCTTTGGCTGGTCGTACGCCGACACATACCAGACCCTCATTCGACTCACTTGACCGCCAACTCCGGACTGCCGGATGCCGGCGAGACGCGCTCTGATGCATAGAGGCGGGGGATGCGATTGATGACCGAGATGGTTTCGGAGAAGTCCATCCCCAGCACGTCCAGGTACCACTTGATGTTGGGATAGCGAGGGCGGTTTTCGTCGAGCACCAGGGACAGAGCGTCCTGACGACATATGTCACCTTCCCGGATCTGGTTGCTGCGGAAAGTATCGTGCTCCGTGAAGCCCGCGACCGACTGGTAGATGTAGTTGTAGAAGGCGGCGGTTCCGTCCCCGATACGCCAGGTCGTGTTGGTATCCACGGCCCGCTCCCAGTCGTATTGGGTCGTCAGCGTCTCGTCGATCTGTCCCTCGTCCCATCTCCAGTAATCGAAGATATGGTAGTAGTCGGACTTGTTGGTGAAGCTGCGGTAGTACTCGCCGGACAGGGTGTCCCACAGCGACGAATTGAAGTATCCCGGACTCTCCAGCATCGCCTTGACGCGAAGCGCGTGGTACCGCAACTGCTTCATCGCACCGTGGCTGTATACGCGCTTCTCCTCGAAGTCAGGCGGTATTCCAAGGAATCCCGCCTTGAAGTGCGTTACCTCGAGCGGGTTGACGCCCCACAGGTTCATGCTGATGCCCGTCTGCTGCTTGATCGTCTCGACGTGGCGGAAAAAGTGCTTGTCGCCCGCCGTGAGGATGCTGACCATTCCAAGATGCGGTGACTTCAACCACGCCTTGAGATTCATGGCGATGTTGCTTCGCTTCCGCTCGATATCGGCCGCGACAATGATGTTCTCCACGCCCAGCATGGAGCACATGCGGCTCATGTTCCGGCGCCCCAGGTCGGTGACCATGCCCCAGTCGTAGGTATAAGCAACGGGCTTCATCTTGAGTTCCTTGACGACCAGATGCAGCGCATAGCAGCTGTCGCGGCCGCCCGAAAACGGGACGATGCAGTCGTTGCCGATCGCGCGCCTGTATGGCTCCGCGAGATTGAACAGCTCTTCTTTCGGCCGCGGGGCGTTGCGGACCTTGTAGTTCCTGCAGTAATTGCAGACGCCCTCCTTGTCGAAATTGATGAAAGGCATGGTCTGCGGCAAGATGCACCGGGTGCAGCGTTTCACCTGGGGGATGTCATAGCGCAACAAGCGCTCCTCGGCGGAGGCCGTCGAAAGCCTGGGGATCAAGTCGAGCCTGCCGGTCCGGCGGTCATCTATCGATAGTTCGGAATTCGAGGCCGGGATCGCCAGGACGACCGGCTCCTTGACCTGGTGCACGCCACTGCATCCGAGCTTTTCCAGCGGGTAGGACTCCGAACTGAAGTAGTGGCGTCCCTCCTTCTCGGCAAGGTACAGGCTGCCATTGTTGGAGAAAAGGCAAAGCTCGCCGCGACTCGGGACTGCAAGGGCGCAGGCGACCACGCCGATGCAGGTGCGAAGCACTTCGTTGGCGGCCCCTTGCAGCGACAGGCCCTTCTCGAGGCCCGAGGCAACGATGGCGGCGATGACCTCCGAATCGATCTGGAACTGACGCGGCCGACCCGCGCGCTTCCACGCGTCCTCTTCGTTGACGATGATGCCGTTGTGCACCAGGCAGATGCCGTCGCGCACGACGGGCTGGTTGTCCGTCAATCCGTTCGTGATCAGGCGACTGTGCCCCATCACCAGTCCGCCGGAGCCGGGCTGCACTTCGTCGAGCAACCTGGCAATGCGGTAGTCGGCGCGATAGACGCGACATGAACCACCGTCAATCACGAACAGGCCACTGGAATCCTTTCCTCGCTGCTGGGAATGCCTGACGAGCTCTCCCAAACCCTTCCTGTCGAAGGCGCTGTTGGAAACGATTCCAAAGATGCCACACATGCCAATTTCCCCTAGGCCCAGTTAGTTCATTCGCAACCAATCAGCGTTTCCTCGTTGCAGCAAGAAACGACGATTCGACCACGCAAGGCCCGATTCCGCCCCCGGAGGCCATTACACGCATTTTACTCGCGGGCCATGAAATTGGACCAGAACTCGCCCCGGATCCATCCGGAATGATGGACGATCAGCGCAATCCATACCCAGCACGACGCGCGGCTAGACACTCGGCATGTTCTTCCATGACGTCGTCACCGCCACCAGGCGCGGCCACGTCACAGGTATTTCCCCACCCGGCGGCTATTTTCTGCGCCGCAACCGTGGAACCAGAGAGCGTTGCGAGTCGATTCATGCTCGCCTCGACCAGGTCTGTCTACTCCGCCTCGTTGCGCCGTGGATCGTCGGTGTTCTCGGCGCGATTGCAGCTTAGACTCTGTCATTCCCGGCTAGAATAACAAGCGCGCGCAGGCACCCGCTGCCTGACGCCGCCAGAGTGCTTGATCTCGCACGTTTCCTTTCAAGCACAATGCCTGCGGATCCCGTCAGGCAAGGGCGTGGCATGGGTGAACATGCCTCGGGGATCGGTGAGGGGACATGCTGAAATCGTATGAATTCGACGATCCGCTTTCGCCGTACGTTTTTGTCAACTGGGTCTGCGTCCTGGTCGCCTTCGGCGCATTCCTATGGATCCATGCGCGACGACGACATCTGTGCGTCAAACCCAGCGTGCAATTGTTCTTCTATACCCACGTGTTTGCCCAATGGCCGCTGGCGATTTACGCGGGCTACTACGTAGACTGGCTCCCTCGACCACATGAACTCGTCGTGCTCGTGCACGGCTTTGTTCTGCTCGGCCTGCTAGTCGCGACAACAACGCTGCGCGACCAGGCTCGATTAGTGTGGGACGCCGTCGGCGCGGGCGGCAGCGACTCCGGCCGGAACGGGGCGCACGGCGGACTGGTGCTGACAGGATCGCTGACTTTGCTCTGCTTGGCGGTCTATCTTGTCTACGTGCCGTTTGACTGCACGGGATTGCACGCACTGTTGTTCCATCCCAACGACGCCATTGTCGCCCGGGAGATGTCTCTAAAGCTCCTGGAAGCGCTGCCTCCCCGATACGCGTACAGCGTGGCCGCGAATGCGCTCGCGCCAGTGCTCTTCGCGGTCGCAGTTCTCATGCTCCCGCACGATGTTGCCGCAAGGCGGTGGTTCGCCACGACCGGCTGGGTATTCCTGTTGCTGCTCGTGCTGGTTATCGCCCTTTTGACTGGCATCAAAGGCAACGCAATTAAGCTCGGTATGGCTGGGGCATTCGCGGCCATCTGGAGCGCGCGTCTCGCCTTCTCGTGGAGCGTCGCGGCGCGGGCAGGTGGCGCCTTGCTTGGAATGTTCGCCATTGTCTACTCGATCGTCGTTTTGTTTGCGCTGGTTCCCCAGGTCAACTCCGAGATGGGGGACTGCCGCGCACGCGTGAAGTCAACCAAGCTGCCGGTGGCCGGAGATGCTCAATACCAGACCGGCGCCCGACCGGATGGAGTTCCCTTGTCGGAGAATTCCGGGGCGGACGCAATGACGGACCCACTTACCGAGCGCGAGCGTGCGCTGCTCAATCGGCTGGTGGCGTTGGAGGTACTGGGCACAGATTTCAGGGCGTGGCTAGCATGGCAGTGCGCCGCAGGCTGCACTCAGTCACGCATAGAACTCGAGGAGCAATTCCTGGCTATGGTCGGAAACAAAGCGAAGCTTGCGGCGGTTGGGCGCGTCTTGTCGACCGAGGATTTGGGCGCCGCAATTGACGAACACGCGGAGCGATCTCCACAATGGGGCGAGCAACTCCGCGACATCGTGAGGCGAGTCTTCGTGACGCCACTTGAGGTTGGCGCGTGGTACGTCCACTATGCGCAGACGCTAGGGCCGATGGGAGTCAGCGGTATTCCCAAGGTTGCGACATTGCTGAGCTTGAAGCCGATCAACGCTGGCAGCAGGATCGCGCGCGTCTATGCGCCGGCCTACTATCAACACAGCGTTCTACCGTCCACAACGGCCACTGCGGGGTATCTATTCGCGCAATATGGATACTTCGGCCTGCTTGCATTGCCGATTGCATTGGCGGCAGCGCTCGCACTTGACGTCGCACTGCTGGTTCTGCGGCGAATGCGAGGCGTTATGCTTCTGGCCATTCTGGGGGCAATAACGACGGTGATCGGGATGTTTCTGCAGACCGACTATGGAACTGTCTGGGTGACCCACGGATTCGGGCTTGTCTTGCTGCTGGCTCTTCTCATGACAGCCGGGGCGCCCAAGGGGCCGAGTCTGTCTGAGTCGCGCTGAACCGCCGAGCGCATTCACCCCACTCGGCGCGACTTGCACCACCGCATGGAGGCGCGGGATGCGACTCATAACCGAGATGGTGTAGGAGAAGTCCGTCCCTAGTACGTCCAGATGCTACTTGGTATCGGGACCGCAAGGGCTTCTATGGCAAGAGAGAAGCCGGGGGTGATTCAACGCGTTCGCGGTGAAACTGTTCGGCATCTGGATAGAATCGCATCTCAACAACAGCGGTTTGGCTTCCCGGCTGATACCTTTGTCGCCTCCTGTGAGAACGGATTGCCCCCGAAAGGAGTTCATAGATGTTGAATTTCGCATTGGTCGGATGCGGTCGCATTGCCAAGCGGCATTCCGAACTGCTGGGACTGAAGCAGATCGAGGGTGCCCAGCTGGCGGCCGTGTGCGATCTGGATGGAGCGAAGGCGAGGGTGATCGGCGAGCGATTCTCGGTTCCGTACTTCACGGACATGCATCAGATGATGCAGAGCCAGCAGATCGACGTCGTAGTCGTGCTGACGGAGAGCGGCAACCACGCCCGGCATGTCGTGGAACTCGCAAGGTACAGCAGGCACATCTTGGTCGAGAAGCCGATGGCCCTTACCCTCGATGATGCCGACACCATGATCAGGGCTTGCGACGATGCAGATATCAGGCTATTCGTCGTCAAGCAGAATCGATTCAACGTTCCCGTCGTCAAGCTGCGTGAGGCTCTCGATGAGGGGCGTTTCGGAAAGCTCGTGCTCGGAACGGTCCGGGTGCGTTGGTGCAGGACGCAGGAGTACTATGATCAGGCTCCCTGGCGCGGCACATGGGCGATGGACGGCGGAGTGCTGACGAACCAGGCCAGCCACCACGTAGACATGCTCGAATGGATGCTGGGCGAAGTGGAGAGCGTCTTTGCGCGGAGCGCCACTGCGCTCGCGAAGATCGAGGCGGAGGACACGGCGGTGGTGACCCTGAAGTTTCGCAATGGCGCGCTGGGGATCATCGAAGCAACCACCGCGGTGCGCCCCAAGGATCTCGAGGGATCGATTTCGGTGCTGGGCGAAGGGGGCAGCGTGGAGATCGGCGGGTTCGCGGTAAACAAGATGAAGGTGTGGAACTTCGTCGATCCCAAACCCGGCGACGAAGGGGTCATGGAACGCTTCTCGGTGAATCCGCCCAATGTC
>SXGU01173030.1_pt1 | contig 18425 bp, 18 predicted proteins | sample 3174531 | NCBI WGS metagenome assembly SXGU01 (sample SAMN11356863, study PRJNA531348) | freshwater metagenome | isolation source: freshwater sample F1-140 | place: China: Fuxian Lake, Yuxi | collected 2017-12-25 | reverse complement strand
TCCTGGAGCGGAAAACCCGCCACCGCACCCTCGGCCATGCCCATGCGCACCCCTTTCTCGACCGCCGGGATAAAGGTCCCGGGGATTGCCCCACCTTTGACCGCATCGACAAACTCGAAACCCGCACCGCGCTCCAAGGGCTCGACGCGCAGATAAACCTCACCAAACTGACCCGCACCGCCGGTCTGCTTCTTGTGCCGACAGTGCCCCTCACTGGCCTGAGTCAAGGTCTCGCGGTAGGGAATGGAAGGCGGATGGGTATCCACCTCCAGCTTAAACTGGGCATACATCTTTTCCAGCACATGCTTGAGATGCATCTCGCCCAAACCACGGATCACCGCCTCGTGGGTTTGCGCATCGTGCTCGACATGAAGACCGGGGTCCGCCTCGCACAGACGATGCAGCACATCGGCGAGCTTTTGCGCCTCCGACTGCTTGCGGGCGCGCAAGGCCAAGCCAAACACCGCGTGCGGAAAATCGAGCGGCTGCATGTGAATTTGGTCATCCTCGGCCGCATCATGCAAGACATCATCGAAATGGATGTCGTCAACCTTGCTAATGGCACAGATCTCCCCAGGCCCACACGCCTCCGTCGGGATCAACTGCTTACCCTGCACCCGGTGCAAATGCCCCAGCTTAAACGACCGGCGCCCCTCACCAATGAAAAGTTGGCCATGTAAAGCCAGCGTCCCCTGATAAACGCGCAAGAGGGCAATCTTGCCGACATAGGGGTCAATTTCAACCTTGAAGCAATGCGCCAGCACATGTTGCGCCGGATCGGCCGTCACCGTAAAAGGCTGAGCCGTCTCGCCCTCGCCGCGCACAAAACGCGGCAGATTACCTTCGCTCGGATTAGGCAAGAGACGAACAATGACATCGGCCAGGGCCGCCACCCCGGCAGCGCTGCGTGCCGAAGTAAAACAGACCGGCACCAAATGTCCCTCACGCAGGGCCTGCTCCAGCGGGGCGTGGAGCTGTTCCGGAGTCACCGTGCCCTGATCGAGATACACGGCCATCAAGGCCTCATCGACCTCAACCACCTGATCCACCAAGGCCTGATGTGCCTCGGCTACCGACGAGAAATCCGCCTCACCATCCTGATTGAAAAAACAATCCGTCACCTGACGGGCCCCGGCAGCCGGCAAGTTAATCGGCAAGCACTCGCGACCCAGCGCCCCTTGAATCTCGGCCAGAGTCGCCGCCAGCGTCGTTGCATCTACCCCCGGGGCATCAATCTTGTTAACGATCACCATGCGATCCAGCTTGCGCGTCTGCGCCCACTGCATCATCCGCGTCACGGTCAGGTCAACACCCCGCGTCGCATCAACCACGACAGCGACCGTCTCCACGGCATCCAGGGCACACATCGCCTGACCAATAAAATCGGGATAGCCCGGGGTATCCAGCAGATGAACGCGCACCCCATCATGCTCGAAATTCGCCGTAGCCAACTTCAATGAATGCCCGTGCTCCTTTTCGAGGGCCTCGTAATCGCACACCGTCGTGCCTTTTTCAACCGAACCGGTTGCGGAAATGGCACCCGTCTGCGCCAACAAGGCCTCAATCAGAGTTGTTTTACCCGCTCCCGCGGCCCCAACCAGGGCCAAGGTACGCAGATCCAGAGGGTTTTTAACTGACATGACATTCTCCGAAAAAAGAATGCCTACAGTATAACGGCCGTCGCCAACAAAAGATAACCGGGTCCTTAATAAACTCGGCGCCCGGCAAGGCAGGTCATCCGTGGATTAACGGTGATATTGGCGACTATGTTGATGCACCGCTTCGACCAGCGCGTTGACATGATCCGGCGGCGTGAACTGAGAAATGCCATGCCCCAGGTTGAACACATGACCGGTGCCAGTGCCATAGCTGTCAACAATGCGGCGCGCCTCGGCGGCAATGGCCTCCGGCGGGGCAAACAGCACGGACGGATCCATGTTGCCTTGCAGCGCCACCCGGTCGCCGACACGCCGACGGGCATCGCCAATATCCGTGGTCCAGTCCAGCCCCACCGCGTCGCAGCCGCAGCCTGCGATGTGCTCCAGCCACTGACCGCCGCCCGTGGTGAACACAATGCGCGGCACGGTGCGACCCTCGCGTTCGCGGGTGAGGCCATCCATGATGCGCGCCATGTAGGGCAGCGAAAACTCCAGATACGCCGCCTGCGACAGCATCCCGCCCCAAGAGTCGAACACCATCACCGCCTGGGCACCCGCCTCGATCTGCGCGTTGAGATATTGAATGACCGCCTCGGTGGTCACGGTCAATATCCGATGGAACAGGTCCGGCCGACCGTACAACATCTTTTTGGTCTCGGCATAGGTATCGCTACCGCTACCCTCGACCATGTAACAAGCCAAGGTAAACGGGCTGCCGGAAAAGCCAATCAGCGGAACCGAGCCATCCAGCGCACGCCGAATCTCAGCTACCGCATCGATGACATAACGCAAGTGATCGTGCGGATCTGGCGCGGTCAGGTTACGAATCTCCCACTCATTGCGCAGCGGACGCTCGAAACGCGGGCCCTCGCCCGTCGAAAAATACAGCCCCAAGCCCATGGCATCCGGGATGGTCAAGATGTCCGAGAACAAGATGGCCGCATCAAGGTCATAGCGCGCCAAAGGCTGCAGCGTCACCTCACAAGCCAAGTCCGGGCTCTTGCACAGCGACAGAAAATCGCCCGCACGGGCCCGCGTCGCACAATATTCGGGCAAGTAGCGGCCCGCCTGGCGCATCAACCACAAAGGGGTGTAGTCCGTTGGCTGGCGCAGCAGGGCGCGTAAAAAGGTATCGTTCTTGAGGCTCGTCATCGTCTCATCCTTATCTTCCGGCGCGCATTCTAGCGGATCGCCGCCCACCTTGGCAGAAGAAGTCGGCCGAGGATTAATCTGCAGGCGCCCCTACAAGGCGCGCTTGGCCACGGCCAAGCCAATCCCGACTTCATTTATTACCCTTACGAGGGGCCTTTTTTGGGGGAAGCACCGTGAGCGTGGCTTCACAGGTCACAACACCCCCAACGCCTTCATAAGTGCTTCGCTTTACTCCCTTGCCGATCTTTGACGGTTCAACCTGTCCACAGGTCCTATGACCCAGCACGGACTCCATGAAATTACCCATCTTCGGCCAATCATCTGTTCTGAAATCGCTTTCATGGCGGCCCATGTAACTCAATACCCCAGACGCGGCGTGAGTCACCTTATAAACGGGGCCGTAGTAGCTATAACAGAAAGTCGATTGCTCGCCTTTGTGGATGACCTCGGGACGAAATGTGCTCCGGCATGTAGGTTCGGCGTAGCTTGGAAACATGCGCATGAACTCGTCCATACTCATGACCTGTTTTGGTGATGGCGATGGAGACGCCCCCGTTGAGACGCGATTACTCAGGGTCGTAGCAGAGTCCACAGGCTGTTGCGGTTCTGATGAGGGCTGATTCGCTCTTTCGGAATAGGGTGCCGTGGCATAAGCGGGGGGCGCTGTGTGCTCGACAGGATGCTGCCTACCGCCCAAGATATAAAGTACAAATGCCAGCGCCATAATCAACCATATCGCGCCTGAAGTCCGTGTCATCTTAGGATACGCATAACCCGCACGCGATTCTTGTCCCTGCGATGCCCCCGTGCCGGATGATTCTGCACCGGGTGGCGGCGTCTCATGTGGCTGCTCGCCGGGTGGCGGCTGTTTAGAGGAATAACTGCGCTGATGAGGAGGTCGCTGGGCATTTTTATTAGGCGGTGGACGCCATGCGCCGCTAGAACTGGTTTTCTGCCGAAAATCATAATTCGACCGTTCAACCGAACTACTCAGAACCTCGTAAGCGTGGCGAACACGCTTGAACATCTCCTCGGCATTGGGCTCCGTAGAAACATCCGGATGATATTTGCGGGCCAACTTTTGATAAGCGCGGCGGATTTCCGCCTTTGTAGCGGAAGGCGAGACTCCAAGCGTCTTATACAGATCTTCCATGATCTATGGATTTTCAAAAACAAAAAGGGTGACATAAAGCCACTCCCCCATCCGCCGATCCTCCACGCCATGCGTTTTCAGGGGCACGCTCGGCGATAAAACGCGTTGTGCCATACGCTCTACTTCGTCAATCTCGCCCTGGGATGGCGTTATTCCTGATGTCAACAGGATTTGGACATGCTGAGGACGCTCTTTCCAATCACTAGGCAGCAATGGACACTGAAGCGCTGCTTCAAACGCCAGCCGTGCGCGCTGGTCGCCCAAAGCCCGCGCATAACCCATGAGTAAGCGTGCACCAACCGCCATGAAATGACGCATCTCATGTACCTGATTAAGGGCGAACAAAGCCGTTATGCCAAGTATTTTATGTGCCGTCCACTGATGCTCTACATGGAAGGCCTCCGAAACTTTCACTTTCTCGCCAAGCAACTCTATCAGCGAATCATTGTCACATAGCGATCGCGCGAAAGTGTGGTCCCCAAGGGCCTTATATGATCTCTCCGCCAGAGGCTGCCGAGCGCCTTCGAATGAAAACGGCCGAGTGGCAAAGGTCACCACTGGAATACCATTGAGCGCGGCCAGTTTTGCAAGGGTATTTGCATTGTCCGCACCAAATTTTCCTCCCAATCCAAAAGTGACCAGCAAAAGTTCGGCGTTGTTTAAAGCCTGTGCGGCTAGGTCATCGATTGAGAAGCACTGCGACCGTGTTGTCACCCCGCCGTTATATTGGTCCATCGTGTTTTTATCTGACGGCTTGGCTATGAATTCTTCATCCCATGCGTAGAGCGGAACCGTCTTTGGGATTCGGGCGGTAAGGTACTTTGCATCGTTGATGCCTTTGCCACCGAGGCATACCACTACCACTTTCCCGGGCGACCCCTCCGGTGCGCCATCCACATCGAGATAGGAAAGCTCGTATTCAGGGCGATAGACCCTTCTCTCCACGGATTTAACCAGCCCTGAAGATGCCCCTGTGGATGGCTCGATTAGATTTTCATGCATGCGTTCATGCCTCCCTGTTCAATACCCCTGTGCTATCTTCAAATACCATGAGCAGGCATCTTCTGTCATCCACCGCTAATGTGCCACCACCGTTTCAATCTGTTGCCATGGCATTCGAAAAGGCAACACCGCCAACGGATGGCGCCGGTTCATCCCGTTTTTGTGATCCACTCACCGGCAAGCTTGCCATAGCACAACTCGATAATTTGTGATGCATAATTTGCCTATATTGAAACGGGAGATGCTGAATGCCTGAGAACCTGCTTGATCCATCCAGCCGCGTGGCACTGGCTGCGATGTTGCATGATCTTGGAAAGTTTGCCGAGCGTGCCCGCTTGGAATGCGATCGGGAACGCCTCGAAATCTGGAAGCAACTTGACTGCCCGCATTGGGACGGCCGCCCGTCGCATATTCACGCCGCTTACACGACTGCGGGCTTCACAGCCATCGAGCACCTGCTACCGGTACGCGAGCGGATGATGGCATTGCCTTTTGCCAGCCCGAATGAGCCGGATGCCGATGACTCCCTCATCAATGCCGCTGCCCGTCATCACCGCCCTGACACCTTCCTGCAATGGATCATCGCCACCGCCGACCGGCTGGCATCCGGCTTCGAACGCAGCGAGTTCGAGCACTACAACCGCGCCGACGAGGGCACTGCAACCGGACGCAATCACTACCAGGCGCGATTGCTACCCCTGTTCGAATCCATTGCCATCGATGGCAGTGACCGCTCCGGGCATGTCGCACATTGCCTGCCACTCCAGCCCTTGTCGCCACAAGCCATCTTTCCGCAGCCGCGCACAAAAATAGAACCTGCCGATAACCGCACCGCCCAAGCCGAATACGCCGCGCTTTGGCAATCTTTCGTCACGGCGTTGGAACGCATTCCGCACAGCCATCGCGACAGCCTGCCCCTGTGGCTCGACCACTTCGATGCTGCCTGGCTTGCATTCACTCACGCCATTCCGAGTGCCACGGCGGGCAAGACACGGCCAGATGTCTCCCTCTACGACCACAGCAAGGCGGTCGCCGCACTGTCAGTCGCCTTATGGCGCTGGCACGAGGAGAACGGAAAGACCGATGACACAGCGACATTTGCCGAACGCGCTGACTGGGACGAACCCAAGCTGCTCCTGATCCAAGGCGACTTCTCCGGCATCCAGGACTTCATCTTCGCCGATGGCGGACAAACCCAGGCGAAGGCCGCCCGCCTGCTGCGTGGGCGTTCCTTTCAAGTTTCGCTTCTGACCGAGCTTGCCGCGCTCACGGTACTGGAAACCCTCGCCTTGCCACCGACCAGCCAGATCATCAATGCTGCCGGAAAATTCCTGATCGTTGCGCCCAATACGCCGGCCACGCTGGAATCCCTCGCCGCCGCACGATGCCACATTGACGCCTGGTGCCTGGAACAAACATTCGGTGAATCCAGCCTCCAGATCGTCGCCCTGCCCGCCACCTGCAACGACTTCATGCAAGGACGCTTCGACGCGCTGATGCGTCGCCTGTTTGATGCGCTGGAAGCGGCCAAGCTGGCCCGCTTCGGTCTGTGTGACGAAGCACCACCTGCCGCCGTCCGTGTTGCCGACTTTGGCAGTATCGGCCCTTGCGCCTTCGATGGTCGCCGCCCCGCACAAACCCGCGCTGACGACAAACCAGCCTCCCTTCTTGCTGCCGACCAAATCACCATCGGCAAGCGACTGGCCGATCCTGCCTACACGCGCATCTTGATCGCGCACGCCGATGCCGATGTCTGGACCTCGCGCAATGTCGAACCACTCGATCTCGACTATTTTGGCTACCGCATCGCCTTCGCCCGCAACGAGGACGCCGCCGGGCGCTTCGGCGAACTGGCAGCTCAGGGCGCGCTGTTACGCTGCTGGGATTTCAGTCTGCCTGCCTTGGATGGCGCGCAACCTCTGTTTCAGGGCTACGCCCGCCGCGACATCAACGCCTACATTCCCATCGAAGACAAAGAACCTGTCACGCTCGACGAAGTGGCTAAAAAGGATGAAGGCGTCACCGCCTTGGCCATCCTCAAGGGCGATGTCGATCACTTGGGCGCCATCTTCCAGCAAGGCATTCGGCCAGCCACCTTCGCACGCATGGCGGCTGTTTCACGCCAGACCAACGCCTTTTTCGCCATTCATCTGCCCTGGTTGTGCCGGAGTGCTTTCCCCTACACCTATACAGTCTTCGCCGGCGGCGACGATTTCTTTCTGATCGGCCCTTGGCATCAGACCCAGGCACTCGCCAGAAAGATGCGGGGGGATTTTGCCGCCTACGCCGCCACCAATCCACAAATCACCTTTTCTGCAGGGCTGTGTCTTGCCAAGCCCGGTCACCCGATTCGTGCGCTGGCAGCCGATGCCGATGAAGCGCTCACTATCGCCAAAGAGTCAGGACGCGACCGGATCACCAGCCACAGCATCACCGTAACCTGGTCGCAGTTCGACGAACTTGCTCAGTTTGAACGCCAGCTCGACGAATTTCGTGAGCACTACAAGATCGGCACGGGCTTTATCTATCGCCTGCTGCATCTGGCTGAAAAGGCCGCCAGCGGCAAACCGGAAGATGCCATCTGGCAAAGCTGGCTCGCCTATCGTGTGCGCCGCTTCGTTGTCGACAAGATGAAAAACGCCAGCGAGTCGACATGCGCCAGCGCCCAAGCCGAAATCGCCGGCACCCTCCGCCAGGCCATCGCCAGCGGCAAGCTTGCCACCCGCATCGCCATCAGCAACCACCTGTATCGTCATCGGGATTGAAGGAGAAACCAGTCATGAACCAGCCAAACCGCAACTTTCAGCCACGACAAGCCGCGCCGGACATCGACACCCGCGACATCCGCCTGGGTGAGATCACCGAGAACCTCTATGCCGACATCGCCGAAGCCAAGGCGAAGTTCCTGGCCGATAACAGCCGCGAGGCTAACAAAAGCACTCAGTTGCGCCGCTTCTACGACGAACTTTGCCTGTGGAACGAAAAGGTCAACGGCAAAGGTACGCAGGATGAACGCACGAGCCGTTACAAGGAACTCGCCCCGCTCATCAAGATGCTGAACGCCAAAGTGGTCTACGCAGAGGGTCGCAAGCATGTCGACAAGAATTTCGTCACGCTCTTTCGCCATGTTCTCGCGCAGGTGAAAGACCCGCGCACCCTCGAACAAGCCAAACTATTCATCGAAGCCTTCATGGGTTTCTACAAGGCCGCCAAAGGCTGAAAGGACAACCATCATGCAACTTTCCCGCATTCGCACCTTCACCGCCCGCCTTACCCTCGAAACCGGCCTGCACATCGGTGCGGGTGACACCGAGATGCACATTGGTGGCGTTGACAAACAGATCGTCAAGCATCCGCTGACCCATCAGCCGTATATCCCCGGCTCCAGCCTCAAGGGCAAGATGCGCAGCCTTCTCGAATGGAAGAGCGGTGCCGTGCAGGAAAAACCGCTGGGGCTTGCTGAATTGGGTTGTGCCGGCGATGCGCAAAAGACGGGGATTGCCGCTGTCATCAAGCTCTTCGGTGTTTCGGGCGATGCCAAACTCGCCGAAGAGCGCGCCCGCGAGATCGGCCCGACCCGTCTGGCCTTCTGGGATTGCGAACTGGACAAGGATTGGCTCGCGCAGGCCGAGCAACTCAATATCGGCCTTACCGAAGTGAAAAGCGAGAATTCGATCAACCGCATCACCGGCGTAGCCGTCGCACCGCGCTTCTTCGAGCGCGTCCCCGCCGGTGCCGCCTTCGATTTTCGCCTTTCACTCAAGGTGCTCGACGACGAAGCAGATCTGCTACCCCATGTCCTCGCTGGCTTGCGCCTGATCGAACTCGACAGTCTCGGCGGCTCCGGTTCACGCGGCTACGGCAAGGTGAAATTTGCCGATCTCAAGCTCGACGGCGAGACCATTCAATTACCGCAAGACCCCTTCACCGCCGCCTGAACCATGACCGCGATCACCTTCACCCTGCGGCCGCGCACCGCGTTCGCCACACCCCTCCTAGGCGATACGCTATTCGGCCAGATTTGCTGGGCTATCCGCCACGGCTGGGGCGAAGCCCGACTCATCGGGTTGCTCGACGGTTATACCTCCGGCAAACCGTTCCTCATCGTCTCGGATGCCTTTCCATCCGGCACGCTGCCATTACCAGCCTTGCCCTCCGTCTACTGGGCGAGCACGACCAACGATCCGAAAGAACGCAAGGCTCTGAAGAAGATCACCTGGATTCCGATCGACGCACTGGATAAACCGATGCAGGACTGGCAACGATTTGCCAAAGATCGTCCTCCCGCTGATGCCCACCTTACGCAACGCCAGCAACCGCGCAACAGCCTCAACCGCCTGACCAACGCCACCGGAAAAGGTGACGGTTTCTCGCCCTACACCGTGCGACAGCACTGGTTCGCCCACAATGCCGTGCTTGATCTTCATGTATGGCTTGACGAAACACGCCTCGCCCGCGCCGAGCTTGCCGATGTACTCACCGCCATCGGCACCACCGGTTTTGGTAAGGATGCCGGTGTCGGTCTGGGTAAGTTCGACATCGACACACCGATGGAATCCGCGCTGATCACTCACACCGCACCGGATGCCTGGTTGACCCTTGCTCCCTGCGCCCCGCAGGAACTCGGCTGGAATGCAACGCGATCTTTCTACCGCCCCTTCACCCGCTACGGTCGGCACGGCGACGAAGCCGCTCGCCGTGAAGCCCCCTTCAAGGCACCGCTGTTGCTCGCTGCTGCGGGTGCACTGCTCGCGCCCTTGCAGGAAAACGACTGGTCGCGTGGCTGGATCGGTCAGGGATTAGGCGGCAATGGCCAACTCTCACACGCCTTACCGCAAACCGTGCATCAAGGTTATGCGCCTGCCATCCCCGTGCGCCTGCCGGAGGCTGTATGAACTTCCTCGAAACCCACGATCTACTGATCTCCACGCTTTCGCCCGTGCACATCGGCTGCGGGGAGGATTACGAGCCGACGAATTATGTGATCGACGACAATACGCTTCACGCATTCGATCCGGCGCGGTTGCTCGCCGAACTTGGCCAGCCCCAGCGCGACGAGCTTTCCCGTGCGCTGGACGACCCCAGCCCTGTGCTGGCCGCACAAAAATTCTTCTTCCGCCACAAAGAAACCGCGAAGGGGCTCGCCAGCCACACCGTACCGGTCATCGCCGCAGCCGCTATCAGCTACGCCCGCAAGATAGGTCAGGTCGCCAACCGCGAGGCCAATGGCGCCCAGGTCATCAACAAGCTCGAAATCGCCCGTACCGCTTTTAATCCCGTCAGCGGTCTGCCTGTCCTGCCCGGCTCAAGCCTCAAAGGCGCGATGCGCACCGCCGTTCTGGAAGCACTGCGATCGCAGACCAACCGCAGCTACCCTATATCCGACCAAGAGGCCAGTCGCAACAAGGATGCAGCGAAGAAGGCAAAGGATATGGAGCGTGATCTTCTCGGAGGCAGCTTCGACACCGACCCGCTGCGTCTCGTCAAGGTCGCCGACACCACATTCATTCCCGGCAGCTATACAGCAAGAAATGCACAAGGCGATGAAAAACAGATCGAACGACAAGCCCGCAGCATCTTGTTCCAAGCCAACCGCAAGAAACACCCTAACCAGTTCTCGGCCAGCGGCAACATCGAAACGCTGGTTGAGTGCATCCCTGCCGGCCAGCCGCGCGCCTTTGCCGGTCAGATCGTCATCGAACACAAAGCCAACCCGGGCGAAAAGACGCCGCAACGGCAGATCGACTTCGCCGCCATCGCCCAAGCCTGCAACGATTTCTACCTTGCCCGCCTGGAAGCAGAACTTAAGATGCTTGAGCGCAACCGCTATGTCAGTGATGCTTGGATGAAAAACGCCCGCGCCCGCCTTGCTCCGGCTGGCCTGTGGGGTAAGGTCATCACCGAGGGTCGCGGCTTTCTTCTGCGCGTCGGTCGCCATTCCGGTGCAGAAAGCGTGACGGTCAATGCCCCACGCAAGATCAAGATCAAAAAGGACGGCCGCAACTTCGACTGGGGCACCGAAGCCACCACGATTTGGCTTGCCACCAAAGAGCCCGACGCGACGAGCGACATGTGGCCCTTCGGCTGGGTCTTCGTACAACTCAAAACCTAATGCCCTTCCCTCTCCCCCTCGCCCGTTACCGTCTCGAATTCGAGGTGCAAAGCCCGCTGCACCTGCCCGCCTACGCCGGTTCCACCCTGCGCGGCGTGTTCGGCGGCGCGTTGCGTGCAGCTTCCTGCATGACCAAACAAAAGACCTGCGACGGTTGTCCGTTGCTCGCCACCTGCCCTTATGCGGCCATCTTCGAAACGCGGCCACCGGCGGGCGTGGCGTCCTTGCAAGACTTCTCGCAAGTCCCCAAACCCTATGTCATCGAGCCGCCGCAATGGGGCGAACGCGATTACGCGACAGGCGAGACGCTGGCCTTCCATCTGGTGCTGGCGGGTCAATCGCTCGACCAGTTGCCGCTCGTCCTGTGGGCCTTCGTGCGCGGCTTTGCGCGGGGCGTGGGTCAAGGCGACGGAACCGCAAAGCTCGTGCGCGTTGTCCATGTCGGCGAGGCGGAAACCGTGGTGCTGGAAGGCCTGGAAGATGCCTTGCGCGAACATCCCCGCACCCTTTCGCCCGCGCCGACGATGGCTGATTCCGTCACCCTGCATTTCGACACCCCGCTACGCCTGCAAGTCGACGGACGCCGCGCCACCGCAGAGGAAATCACCCCGCGACGGCTGTTGATGGCACTGGTACGGCGCGTAGCACTGATTTCAGAATTCCACGGCGCAGGCCCCCTGGCGCTGGATTTTTCGGCACTGGCTCGACAAGCGGAATCACTTTCCAGCCATAAAAACCTCGCCTGGCGCGACTGGACACGCTATTCCAGCCGTCAGCACCAGAAAATGGCACTAGGCGGCCTCGTCGGCACCTGGACACTTTCCGGCGACTTGGCCCCCTTCCTGCCTTTCCTGCATCTGGGCCAATGGCTGCATGTCGGCAAAGAGGCCACCTTCGGACTGGGCGGCTACCGGTTAGCGGCCACATGACTACCTGGTTCGTCACCCGCCACCCCGGTGCGCTCGACTGGGCGTGTGCAAAAGGCATCGCCTTCGACACCCATGTCGTCCATCTCGACCCCACCGACATCCATCCCGGTGACACGGTGATTGGTTCATTGCCGGTCAATCTCGCCGCCGAAGTCTGCGCCCGTGGAGCGCAATACTGGAACCTTTCGCTGCAACTCGAACCCACCGACCGAGGCCGGGAACTCTCCGCCGCCGATCTGGAACGGTGCGGAGCAATCGTTGAACGATATGACATCAGGAGAATCACATGAGCACACATATCTGTCTGGTATCCGCGCAAGCTGCGCCCAACCTGCTGCCGGTGCTGAATCCGGAAATCAAGCCCAACGAAGTCGTCCTGCTGGTCAGCGCGAAGATGCAATCTGCCGCAGACGCATTGCAGGCGGTACTCCTCGAGTTGGGGATTCGTGTAAGCACAATCGCGCTGGAAAACGAGCACAGTTATGCCGATATCGAGCAGACCCTGCTTTCAGTTGCTGAAGATCGCGTCGGCCAGGAAATCCTGCTCAACCTGACCGGCGGCACCAAACTTATGGCACTGGTAGCGCAATCGGTCGCTCAAGCCTACCAATGGCGCAGTTTCTATGTCGATATGGATACCGATGCCATCGTCTGGCTTGACCAGCAGACACCGGGAGAAAAGCTGGGAGAACAACTACGCCTGACTCACTACCTCAAGTCCTACGGATTTGATCTCGTTGAAAAGCCGCAACGCCCACAAATAACCCCGCAACAGCGTGAGCTGACGCAAACCCTCATCACCCAGATCGGCAGTCTTGAGGGCGCACTCACACAACTAAACTGGCTCGCCCAGCAGGCCGAGGATAACCGACAGTTGCAAGTCCGGATGGATGAGCGGCAACAGGACAGCCGTAACCTGGAAGCCCTGCTGCGCCACTTTGAAACCGCTGCCGCGCTAAGCGTCAACAACGGCACGATCCAATTCCCCAGCGAGGCCGCGCGCGATTTCGTCAAGGGCGGCTGGCTGGAGCACCATGTTTTCAACCGCGTCTGCGCACTCACCGGAGCGTTGGGCATCCGCGACAAGGCCATGAATCTGGAAGTCACCAATCAAGGTGTGAAGAACGAGCTAGACATTGCACTGATGGCGCGCAATCGCCTGTTCGTCATCGAGTGCAAGACCGCCCGGATGGACAAGCCCGAAGCCCCCAAAGCCAACGACACCCTCTTCAAGCTGGCCGAAAACTGCCGGCGCATCGGCGGCCTTGGAACACGCGGCATGCTGGCCAGCTATCGCCCACTCCGAGATTCCGAAAAGAAGCTGGCTAAAGCATTAAATATCCAGATTGTTTGCAGTCAGGAGCTGCGCGATCTCGACGCCAGACTCCGGTCATGGATTGGGCGGTAACCCCCTGACCCGACAAGCTTGCCACCCCTTTCGGCTCGTCCGCCAACACCGACCCTGCTGGAACGCCTGCGTACCGCGCGCATCCGCCTGATAGGGCCGGACGAACTGCCGAACCTGCGCGAAGCTGTGCAAACCTGGATGCGTGCTAGTGTCTGACCCATGCTTGAAGCCGTAACAGCTATAATGGCTGTTACAGACATCACCCAAAGGACGCGCCCATGATTACCATGACCTCCCTCGAAGCCCAGAACCACTTCGGAGAGCTGATCGATACCGCTCAACGCGAGCCTGTGCTCATCACGCGCCGTGGGCGTCCGGTTTCGTTTGTCATCTCCCCGAAGGGTGACACCCAGACGGCGCTATTTCAGTTCATGAAGGTAGTGAGCGAGCTTTCGCCTTTACGGGGCCAAGAGGCTGCAGAAGAAATTTCGCGGGTTCTGTCCGGCCTGGGTCGCCATGCCAAATCGGGGCTTACGGAAACAGATGTCGGCCGGATGATCGATGAGCCCAACTGATCTGCCGCGCATCGTATTCGACACGAATGCGCTGATCAGCGCTGCGATCCTTCCAAACTCAGTAAGCCGACAGGCACTTCTACATATCCCTAGCCGCTACCAACTGGTTCACTCCATAGAGACCTGGTGGGAGCTCACCTCAGTCATCCAGCGAAGCAAGTTCGATCGCTATTTTCCCAGCGAAGGGCGTGCCGAATTTCTCATGCTCCTCGCCAGGATCAGCAAATTTGTGGAGGTCTCGACCGTCGTTACCGACTGTCCCGACCCAAAGGACAACAAATTTCTGGCGCTCGCGTGCGATGCGCACGCCCCACTGATCGTCAGTGGAGATGGCCATCTGCGCAACATGCACCCCTATCGAGGCATTGACATCGTCGCGCCCGCAGCCCTGTTGCGCTTGGCCAACGGCTAATCAAAACACCCGGCAAGCTTGCCACCCCCTCCGTCGCGCCCGATTTTGGCTATCCTTCGCGGCATGAACTCACCGCACACCTTTCCCCGTCGCATTTTGCTGGCCGTGACGGGCTTGTCCCCACAGATCGTCACCGAGACGCTCTATGCGCTGGCGCACCAGTCTCCCGCCTTCCTGCCCACCGAAATCCATCTCCTGACCACGCTAGAGGGCGCGCGCCTGGTCAAGGCCGCACTGCTGCACCCCGACGGCGGCCAGTTTCACGCCCTGCTTTTGGACTATCCGCGCCTAGGTCAGCCCACCTTCAACGAAGCGCATATCCACATCATCACCGGGCCGGATGGTCAACCGCTTGCTGACATTCGCACCCCCGCCGAAAACGCAGCGGCGGCCGACGCCATCACCGCGCAAGTCGCCAACCTGACCCAAGACCCGCAGGCCGCCCTGCATGTGTCTGTAGCCGGTGGGCGCAAAACCATGGGCTTTTATCTGGGCTACGCCTTTTCGCTCTTTGCCCGTCCGCAGGATCGGCTCTCGCATGTACTGGTTTCTCCGCCCTTTGAAAGCCACCCGGAATTCTTCTTTCCACCGGCACAACCCAAGCGGCTGGCCACCCGCGACGGACGGCATGTAGACACTGCTGATGCCGTTGTCACCTTGGCCGAAATCCCCGTCGTCATGTTGCGTCACGGCCTGCCACAGGCGCTGGTTGAAGGCCGGGCCAGTTTTAACGGCACCGTCGCCGCGTTGCAGCGGCGATTCGATCCGCCGCACCTTGAAATCGCCCGCAAGCGACACCTGATCCGCTGCGGCGGCATCGTCGTGCCGCTCAAGCCCGCGCTCTACGCCTGGCTCGCCTACTGGGCGCACGCGGTGCAAGAAGATCAGCGCATGCAAAGCTGGCGCGAAGCCGACGCAAAACGCTTCCTCGACCTTTACACCCAAGTCGTCGGCATCGACGCCGACGCCCTCGAAGGCGCACAACGGCGGCTCAAGGACGGCATGGAAAAAGAGTTCTTCGAACAAAACAATTCCAAGCTCGATGCCGCCCTACGCGCAGCCCTCGGCCCCGCCGCCGCGCCCTACCTACTCACCCGCGAAGGCGCCCGAGGGCACACCCGGCGTGGCCTATCGCTGCCCCGCGACGCCATTCATTTCATCGACTGACATCGCGTCGCGAGTGGCGTTGTAGCGCCTATTTTCAAGACTCACCCCATGAGCTTTTGACTATTTATAGTGGGGCCATCCTGAATTTAAAGAATCCGACATGTCCTTTACTCCTGCACTCATTCCGGCCACCCGCGAGGCTTGGCTACTTTCCGCCGTAGAAGCCCTGCGCCCCTTGTTCACCAGCCAAGGCCACACCCTTCCCTCAGTGCAGGTTTCTATCGGTTTTACCAGTCGCGGGATGCGTTCACACGCCATTGGCCAGTGCTGGCCGACCTACATGGCCGCAGACAAACTGAACCACATCTTCATCGTCCCTGCCCTAAGCGATTCCGTGGAGATCCTCGATGTCCTGGTACATGAACTGGTTCATGTCGTGGACGACTGCCAGAATGGGCACGGCAAAGCGTTCAAACGCATCGCTCTGAGCATAGGGCTAGAGGGCAAAATGCGTTCAGCACATGCCGGCACGGCGCTCAAAGCGCAACTTTCAGAACTCGCCCTGAAGCTGGGGCATCTCCCTCATGCCGCTCTCGCAAAACGCCCCCATGTGCGCACCATCTTCCAGCGTCCCCGTGCCCGCTGCAATGAGTGTGGCTATGAAGTGCCCATTCTGAAAAAGTTTCTGGCTTACGGCCCGCCCCTCTGCCCTCGTCACAAGACAGCAATGGAAGCCATCGGTGACTGGACAATGGACTAAAAACGCCCCTCTAAGGGCGCGCTGATTTATTCGTCACCCCGGCGAAAGCCGAGGCCCATACGATTGATTTCACTGGATTCCGGACAGGTCAATTCAGCCAACACGCGCCTGCTCACCGGATCAAGGGTCTGTGGGGCTGTCCATCGCAGAAGCTGCGCCAGTTACCCGTATAGACGATCGTGGATCGAGACCACTCAATCCGGCAAGATTGCCGCACCGCACATTCAGCGCACGGCTGCATAAGATACCTACATGGACAAACGCCGCGCCCTTTACCTTGTTGCCTACGATGTCTGCGATCCGCGTCGCTTAGGGCGAGTCTGTCGCTATCTCACCGGCTTCAAGGTAGGTGGACAAAAATCCGTATTCGAAATCTGGGCCACACCTGCCGAGCTATCCCACATTCGCGGCGATCTCGATGCAATGATGGAACCCGCCGAAGACCGTCTGCACATCATCGCCCTCGACCCGCGCATGAAACCGCGCTGTCTGGGGCTGGCCACGCACTTTACGCAAACCTTCTTCGCCATCATCTGAGCATGACCAGCCTGTTTGTCGACCGTCGCAGCGTAGAACTAGAGCTCGAATCTGACGCCATCGTCTTTCGTGAAAACGGCGAACGCATCGGCACCGTACCCATCGCCCCGCTCACCCGCGTTTTTTTGCGTGGCGATGTGCGGCTTTCTGCTGCCTTGCTAGGCAAACTGGGCGAACGCGGAGTTGGGGTAGTCGTGCTCTCGGGTCGTCAAGGCAAGCCCAGCCTCATGCTCGCCCGACCGCACAACGACGCCTCGCGGCGCGTCGCGCAAATCACCAAAAGTCTAGACACCGCGTTCTGTCTCGAATTCGCACGCGACCTCATCGAACGAAAGATTTCCCGCCAGATCGAATGGTTTGACGCGTTGCGCGGCCAAGACATGCAGTCACGCTACGAGCTGACGCACGCCATGCAGTTACTTGTGGAACAGCGGGCACGATTGCCGCGTGCCGAGAATCTGGGAAGCCTGCGCGGCATGGAAGGCTCCGCCGCCGCCTGCTATTTCGACGGCCTCAAGGCCGTGGTACCAGACAGCCTACATTTCTCCAGCCGCAACCGTCGTCCCCCGAAAGACCCTTTCAATGCACTGCTCTCGCTCACCTACACCTTAGCGCATGCCGAATTAGCCATCGCGCTATTTGGCGCGGGGTTTGATCCTTATGTTGGTTTTTATCACCAGCTCGATTTTGGGCGCGAATCGCTCGCCTCAGACCTATTGGAAACCGTGCGTCCACTGGCAGATCGTTTCTGCCTGCGCTTGATCCGCAAGCAAACCCTGAGCAAGGATGATTTTTCCACTACGGAATCCGGCTGTCTGCTGGGCAAGGCAGGACGGGCGCGCTATTACGCAGCCTACGAAGAATACAGCGAAGTGCTACGCGCAGGCATTCAGGCCGAAGTCGAGCTGATGGCCGAGCGCATAGGTGCCGCCCTCAAAGCCCCGCCCTTTGATATCGAAGAAAAGTCGACATGAGCGATTACATCATCTGCTACGACATTTCGCATCCTCGTCGGCTAGGGCGAGTTTTTCGCTTTCTGAAGAAAATCGCCGTACCTTTGCAGTATTCGGTATTCCTCTTCACCGGCGACGATCGTCAGCTCGACCGCTATTTGGAAAGGGCGGCAAAACTCATAGACGAAAAAGAAGACGACCTACGCGCCTACCCGCTTCCATCACGCGGTTTCAAAGCCCGCCTAGGCAAACCCGCATTGCCAGAAGGCATCCAGTGGAGCGGGCTTCCCACCGCATGGTAAAATCGTTCTTGTCATCCCGTTGAAAGAGACAACTCCCCGCGCCATGCCAATCCTCCATAACACACCGTGCAACCTGTTGTTACTGGATGATAATTTACCCCATGGCTGTCAGACAAATGCCCTGTAATAAAAGGGATTGAGACAGGCAACGCGCAACGCTTTTACATTCGCCGCGTCGTCAGACAAATGCCCTGTAATAAAAGGGATTGAGACTGGCCGACTTCGCCTTTTTCATTCTTCTGGACGGTCAGACAAATGCCCTGTAATAAAAGGGATTGAGACTCAACACCACAACACTGTTGGGCATCGTCGGTCAGACAAATGCCCTGTAATAAAAGGGATTGAGACAAATGTTGGTTGGGTGATGTTGCATGAAAGAGCTGTCAGACAAATGCCCTGTAATAAAAGGGATTGAGACGGCCAAT
>SXGU01369207.1_pt1 | contig 18428 bp, 20 predicted proteins | sample 3174531 | NCBI WGS metagenome assembly SXGU01 (sample SAMN11356863, study PRJNA531348) | freshwater metagenome | isolation source: freshwater sample F1-140 | place: China: Fuxian Lake, Yuxi | collected 2017-12-25 | reverse complement strand
GGTCGGGGGTCGCCCGGAGCCGCGCGGCCACCGCCAGCAGGACGGTCACGGCGACCAGCTGCACCAGGGACAGGGCCGCCGCGGCCGGGAGGTCGAGCAGCTGGGTGGTGAGCAGGTAGATCTCGCTCTCGACCGAGGAGTAGCGCAAGCCGCCGAGCGTGAGCACCACACCGAACGACGTCGCGCAGAACAGGAAGACCACGCTGGCGGCGGAGACCAGCGCCGGGCGCAGCGCCGGCAGCGTCACGGTCAGGAACACCTGCCGCGGCGAGGCACCGAGGACCGCCGCGGCCTCGGCCGGACGCACGTCCATGGACTCCCAGCTCGCCCCGACCGCCCGGATCACGACGGCGACGTTGAAGAAGGTGAGGCCGGCGACGATCGCGACCGGCGACCCGTCGAGGCCCAGGAACCCGAGCGGGCCGGCTTCGCCGAGGAGCTGGCGGAACGCGACGCCGACCACGACGGTCGGGAGCACGAACGGGACGAGCAGCGCCGCCCGGATCGTGCCGCGGCCCCGGAACTCGAGCCGGTGCAGGGCGTACGCCGCCGGCAGGCCGAGCAGCACGGCGGCGACCGTCGCCAGGCCCGCCGACCACACCGTGAACCACACGACCCGGCGGGTCCGCGGCCGGGCCAGGACGTCGAGCACCGCCCCCGGGTCGAACCGGCCGTCCGGCCACAGCCCTTCGGCCAGCATCCCGCTGACCGGCAGCACGAAGAACACGCCCAGCACCAGGACCGGCCCCAGGGCCAGCCCTGCGAGGGTGAGGAGGCGTCGTGCGGTCACGGGCGTCACCGCGAGGTGAGGTCGCTCCACTCGCGCAGCCAGGTGTCGCGGTTCGCGGCGACCTCCGCCGGGTCCACGGTGGAGGGGTCGTCGGGCTGGACGGCGAACTCCGCCCAGTCGGACGGGAGCGGGGCGGCGGCGTCGACCGGGAACACGTACATCGCCTCCGGCAGCGCGGCCTGGAAGTCCGGCCCGACCAGGAAGTCGACCAGCGCCTCGGCGCCCTCGGGGTTGTCGGCGCCGGCCAGCACGCCGGCGTACTCCACCTGGCGGAAGCAGGTCTCGAGGAGCGCGCTCGTCGTCGTGCCGCCCTCGCCGTCCACGGTGAACGCCGGCGACGAGTCGTAGGACAGCACGATCGGCCGGTCGCCTCCGCCGCCGCCCTGGGTGAAGTCGACCTGGTAGGCGTCGGTCCAGCCCTCGGTCAGCTTGGCGCCGTTGTCGAGCAGCCGGGTCCAGTAGTCCGGCCAGTCGTCGCCGTACTCCGCGATCGTCGCCAGGAGGAACGCCAGCCCGGGCGAGCTGGTCGTCGCGCCGGGGGTGACGAAGAGGTCCGCGTACGCCGGCTTCGTCAGGTCCTCGAGCGTCGCCGGCGGCTCGAGGCCCTCGGCGGCGAACCAGGTGTCGTCGACGTTGACGCAGACGTTGCCGGTGTCCACCGGTGTGAGCCGCCGGCCGTCGTCGCCGTCGTCGCCGTCGAGCGCGTAGTCCTCGGCGCCCTCCGGCAGCTCGGCCTCGTAGGGTGCGAGCACGCCCTCGTCGATCGCGCGGCTGCCGAAGGTGTTGTCGATCCCGAACACCGCGTCGCCGGTCGGGTTGTCCTTGGTGAGCACCAGCTTGTTGGTGAGCGCCCCGGCGTCGCCGGACGCCTTGAGGACCAGCTCGAAGCCGGACTCCTCCTCGAACTGCGCCACCAGCTCGTCGCTCATCACGAACGACTCGTGGGTGACCAGCACGACCTCGGACGGGGCCGACCCACCGGTGTCCGAGGCCTCCGGCTCGTCGTCACCGCCGACGAGCGAGCAGGAGGTGAGGGCCAGGCTGAGCAGGGCTGGCAGGACGAGAACGCGTCGCATCGGGGTGACTCCCTATCGCCGGTGCTAACCGGATCAGGTTCGGAGGGTCTGCGGCTTCTCCGCACTCTCAGCGCCATCGCCTCACGGCCCGGGCGCTCCCCTGTCTTGTGCCGGAAGACTAGCGCGCCAGGCCGACCGCCTCGTCCACGCGTCCGAGCTTGTCGGGGTTGCGCACCAGGTAGAGGGCGGTCACCCGGCCGCCGTCCACGCGCATGGTGGCGATGGTGTCGAGCTCGTCACCGAGCAGCAGCCGAAGGCCCGTCGAGCCGTTGACCAGCGTGGGCGCCGCGCTCGCGGAGCCGTCGGTGGGCATGACGCCGGCGAAGAACCGCAGCACCTTCTCGACGCCGTGGATCGGGCGGAGCGCGGCCTGCTTCTTGCCGCCGCCGTCGGTGATGAGGACGACGTCCGGCGACAGGACGTCCATCAGCCCCTGGAGGTCGCCGGTCGCGACCGCGGCCATGAACCGCTCGACCACCGCGGCCCGGTCCTGCTCGCTGACCACCTCACGGGGGCGGCGCGCCTCCACGTGGCTGCGGGCCCGGTGCGCGATCTGCCGGACCGCGGGTGCGGTCTTGTCGACGGCCGCCGCGATCTCGTCGTAGGGCAGGTCGAACACCTCGCGCAGCACGAACACCGCCCGCTCGGTCGGCGTCAGGGTCTCCAGCACCAGCAGCATCGCCGTCGAGACCGAGTCGGCCAGCTCGACGTCCTCGGCCACGTCCGGCGAGGTGAGCAGCGGCTCCGGGAGCCACGGCCCGACGTACGACTCGCGGCGCCGGGCCAGCGTGCGGATCCGGTTCAGCGCGAGCCGGGTGGTGATCCGGACCAGGTAGGCACGCGGCTCCCGCACCTCGGCGTGCTCGACGTCCGCCCACCGCAACCAGACCTCCTGCAGCACGTCCTCGGCGTCGGCGGCGGAGCCGAGCATCTCGTAGGCGACGGTGAAGAGCAGGTTGCGGTGCGCGACGAACGCCTCTGTCGCGTCGCCCGGCTCCTGGCTCACGTCGCCGAGGGTACGGCGAGCGGGAGCTCGCACACGTCGGAGTAGCCCTGGCTCTGCAGGCCGGCGGCCGAGTTGAAGCGGGACCGCATGTTCTCGAGCGCGACCATCTGGGTCAGCTCGACGACCGCGGGCACACCGAGCTGGTCGATCAGCTTCTCGACCATCCAGTCGGTGACGACGGGCGGCGTGGCGGACATGGCCTCGGCGTACTCGAGGACGTCCCGCTCGAGCGGGGTGAACACCTCCGACTCGCGCCAGCGCGGGACCTCGCGGACCTTGGCCAGGTCGAGGCCGTCGTTGTGCGCCATGAAGTAGCCGAAGTCGAGGCACCACGAGCAGCCGATGACGCCGGCGCTCGCCAGCTGCGCGTAGGACTTGAGAAGGGGGTCGAGCGCGCCCCACTTCGCGACCTTGTTCTCGAACCCGAGCACGTCCTTGAGCACCCGCTTGTGGTGGAAGTAGACGTAGCCGTTGTCGGGGAACTCGCCGCCGAGCCGGCGCTTGGCGTACTGCGTCATGAACCAGCCGTACAGGCCGGTCACCGGGGCCTTGGGAATGCGGAAGGTGCTGGTGCTGGGCATGAGGTCCTCCTCGTGTCGTCGGTGGTACGCCCTCGAGACACCGGCGCCCACCGAGGTGTGACACCCGTGTGGCACTCTCGGCGCCATGCCCAGCCGACGACACGAGCTGCTGGCCTACGCCGTGCCCCGGCTGCGCCGGTCGCGCGACCTCGACGACGTCGAGGTCGAGCGGGCCCGGCTCGAGCGCTGGCACACGACCCTCGACCGGGGCTTCCCGACCAGCGCCGTCCGTCGCTTCCACCAGCGCTTCCGGGTCACGGAGGAGCAGCTGCCCGGGGGGTTCCCCTGCTACACGCTCTCCGAGCGCGGCGCCTCCCCGGACCGGGTGGTGGTCTACGTCCACGGCGGCGGCTTCGTGGCGCCGATCGACCCCTACCAGGTCAAGTACGCCGCCCGGCTGGCCACCGCGCTCGACGCGCAGGTCGTCATGCCCGACTACCCGCTCACCCCCGAGCACACCTGGCGGGACTCCCACGAGGACGTCGTCCGGCTCGTCCAGCGCGCGGCCGAGACCTCCGAGCGGGTGGTCCTCGTCGGCGACTCGGCCGGCGGCGGCATCGCGCTCGCGGCCGCACTCACCGTCCGCGACCGCGGCGGCCCGCAGCCCAGCCACCTGCTGCTGCACGCGCCGTGGGTCGACCTCACCACCAGCACACCGGAGACCGCGGTCGTCACCCTCGAGGACCCGTGGCTGTTCATCGGCAAGATGCACGCGTACGCCGAGTGGTGGGCCGGCTCCGGCGAGGACCTCGGCCGGCCCGAGGTGTCTCCGGCCCTGGCCGACCTGGGTGGTCTCCCCCGGGCCCTGATGTTCTCGGGCACCCGCGACACCCTGATGCCCGGCTGCCGGCTCCTCGCCCGCCGGGCCGTGGCGGCAGGCTGGGACCTCACCTACGTCGAGCAGCCCGGCCTGCTGCACGTGTATCCGCTGCTGCCGTTCATCCCCGAGGCCAAGCAGGCCTGGTGGACGACCCTGGAGTTCCTGCGATGAGGGTCGAGCCGTGAGGGTCGAGGCGGTGCCCTTCGCCCAGCTCGGCCCGGCACGCGTCTACGACGTCTGTCGGCTGCGGCAGCAGGTGTTCGTCGTCGAGCAGGAGTGCCCCTACCCCGACCTCGACGGCCGGGACCCCGAGCCCGGGACCCGGCACGTCCTGGTGACCGACGACGACGACCGGCTGGTGGGCTACGCCCGGGTCCTGGACGACAGCGCCGTGTGGCGCATCGGCCGCGTCGTCCTCGACCCCTCGGTGCGCGGCCGGGGCCTCGCGGATCCGCTCATGGGGACCGCTCTCGAGGTGTGCCCCGACCGGGACGTCGTGCTCGACGCCCAGTCGCCGCTGACCGGCTGGTACGCGTCCCTCGGGTTCGAGGTCGACGGCGACGAGTTCCTCGAGGACGGCATCCCGCACGTGCCGATGCGTCGGCGTTCCGGCTCAGGCGAGAGCTGAGTACCAGACCACGCCGTCCGCGTCCGTCCGGCGGGAGGCCTCGCCCCTCGCGACCAGCAGGTCGAGGTGGGCCTTGGTCTCCATGGCGGCCATGCCCCGCGCGAACTCGTCGAGCTGCTCGTACGGCGTCTCGTGCCGGGTCCAGCCCAGGGTCTTGCCGACGTCCGCGGCACACACCGGCTCCGGCCCCAGGCCCGCCAGGCAGAGCTCGAGCCGGTGGTCGTGGAAGGCGAGCAGCTCGTCCACGCGGGCGTGCGTCGACGGCGCCACGGGACCGTGGGCCGGGAGGACCTTGAGGTCCGGGAGGCCCCGGACCTTCGTCAGCGACGCCATGAAGTCACCGAGCGGCTGCGGCTCGGCCGGGAACGTGAACCCGATCGACGGGGTGATCGTCGGCAGCACGTGGTCTCCGGTGAACATCAGGCCCGCGGCCTGTTCGGCGAAGACGTAGTGACCGGGGGTGTGGCCGGGGGTCTCCACGGCGTTCAGCGTCACCGGGCCGAGCGGGATGTCGTGGTCCCGGTCGAGCCAGGAGTCGGGGTACTCCCACCACTCGGGGTCGGGCCGCTCGCCGTTCTGCTGGTGCCCTCGGTTCCAGATCTCCGCGATGTCGTGCGCCCCCGCCGTGCGCAGGAGCGACGCGAACGGGTTCTCGGTGAGCCCGTCGAGGTCGTTGAGCGCGTCCATCGCCCGCTCCTCCCCCCGGCCGAGCGCCACGTCGACGCCGAGCTCCTTGCTGAGCACCCGGGCGAGCGTGTAGTGGTCGCGGTGCACGTGGGTGACCAGGAACCGCCGGATGTCGCCGAAGCCGGCACCGATGTCGCGCAGGCACCGGTCGAGGAGGTCGCGAGCCACCGGGATCGACCAGCCGCCGTCGATGAGGACCAGGCCGTCGTCGGTGGTGATGACGTAGACGTTGATCGCCTTCAGCCCGTCCATGGGCAGCGGCAGTGGGATCCGGTGGATCCCGGGCGACACCTCCCAGGCTCCCTCGGCGGTCCAGTGCTCGCCCGAGTCGGGAGAGACGGCGAACGCCGTGGGCGTGCCGTGCGAGGAAGTTGACGCGGTCATCTATCTGAGCCTAGGGCTCGGCTACCCGGCGGTGATGTCCGGCATCCCGAGATCGAGGTTCGGCTGCTGGATTCCCCCGTCGACCTCGAGCAGCTTCCCGGTCACGTACTTCCCGGCCGCCGAGGCCAGGTAGAGGACGGCCGCGGCGATGTCGTCCGGGTCGCCCACCCGGCCGAGCGGGGTCTTCGTCTCCATCTGGTTCATCATCTCCGGCTGGCCGGCCACGAACTCCAGGGCGCTGGTCATGATCGACCCGACGTAGATGCCGTTGACCCGGATCCTGGGCGCCAGGTCGACGGCGGCGAGCCGGGTCCAGTGCGCGAGCGCGGCCTTGGCGGTGCCGTAGGCGACGTAGCCCCGGTCGGCCGTGCGTCCCATCATCGAGCTGATGGTGACCACCGACTGCTGCCCGTCCCCGCTCTTCAGCATGAGCGGCACGGCGGCGCGGGTGAGCGCGTGCGCGGTCGCGACGTTGAAGCTGAACGCCTCGGTGAGGAAGCGCGGACTGGTCTCGAGGAAGCCTCGAGGGAACGTCCCGCCGACGTTGTTGACCACGGTGTCGATCCGGCCCAGCTCGTCGTACGCCGTCTGCGCCAGCCCCGCGACCGCGTCGAGGTCGCTGAGGTCGGCGGGCACGACGACCACCCGCCGGCCGACGGCCTCGATCCTCGCGGCGACCTCGGCGAGCTGGTCGGCGGTCCGCGCCGAGATGAGCACGTCGGAGCCGGCCTCGGCCAGCGCCACCGCGGTCGCGGCCCCCAGCCCGCGGCCGGCGCCGGTGACGATCGCGACCTGCCCGGGGACCGCGAAGCTGTCGAGGATCGTCATGCCCTGCTCCTCGACCCGGTGACCAGCCCGCGGCCGGTGACCAGCGGCAGGTCGAGGGCGGTGACGAGGCCCGGCTTCGCGGCGACGACCGCCGGCAGGGCGTTGATGATCCGCTGGGCGGTGGTGATCATGCCGCTGACGTTGTGGTCGCCGTGCTCGCCGTGGTGGGTGAAGTCGACGTTCATCATCGGCTCGCCGGTGATCTTGATCCGGTAGCAGCCGTCGTGGCCCGCGGGCGGCGTCTCCCAGTCCGGGTCGGACTCGGCGTCGGTGCGGGTGATGTGCTCGAGGACGACGCGGGGCACGCCGTCCACCTTGCCGATCAGCTGGAAGCGCACCGAGCCCATCGTCCCGGCCTTGACGTCGCCGGACACCGAGTCGGTGTCCCGCTCCGCGGCGCGGCGCTCGACGTCCTCGGTCAGCGGCTCGTCGAGGGTGATGTCGAGGCCGGCGGCGATCTGCCGGACGACGCTGCCCCAGGCCATGGTGAGGATGCCGGGCTCCCAGAGGAACGGCTTGTAGTCCATCGGCCGGCCGAAGCCGAACATGTCTCCCATGACCACGGGCTGGTAGTAGGTCGAGTAGTCGCAGATCTCCATGACCCGGACCTCGTCGATGCGCTGGGAGATCGAGGTCATCACCAGCGGGAGGATGTCGTTGGCGAAGCCCGGGTCGATGCCGTTGATGTGCATGGACGCGTTGCCCTTGACGCACGCGTCCTCGATCCGCGCCAGGAACTCGGGCGGCAGGATCTTCTCCGGCCACTGGAGGAGCACCGGGCCGCTGCTGGTGACGTTGATGCCGGCCTCGACGAACGAGATCAGGTCCTCGATGCACTCGAAGACCCGGTCGTCGGCCATCGCGGTGTGCACGATCGCGTCCGGGGTCAGGGCGATCAGCGCGTCCCGGTCGTTGGTGGCCCTGATCCCGAGCTCGCGGCCGAGGTCGGCGAGGACGCCGGCGTCCTTGCCCTCCTTGTCGGGGTTGGAGACCCAGACGCCGACCAGCTCCATGTCGGGATGGGCGTCGATGCCGGCGATAGCGTGCCGGCCGATGGTTCCGGTGGACCAGACGACGACGCGGAGGGGCTTGTCGGGGACGACCTGGGACATCTCACTCACTCTTCTCGTAGGCAGGGATCTCCGGACACCTGGTCCCGGAGTAGATCGTGGGCATGCACTGGTTGCAGTGGATGCACTTGCCGGCCTTCTGGCGGCCGTTCTGCAGCTGGTTGACCAGGTCGGGCTCCCGCAGCAGCGCCCGGCCCATCGCCACGAAGTCGAAGCCGCTCGCCATCGCCCGCTCCATGGTGGCCAGCTGGTTGATGCCGCCGAGGAGCATCAGGGGCATCGCCAGTGCCGCCCGGAACTGGGACGCCTTCTCGAAGAAGTAGGCCTCCTCGAAGTCGTAGTGCTTGAGGAACCCCTTGCCCATCGGGGTCTTCATGCCGAAGCGCACCAGGGGAGGCATGGTCGCGGCGAACTCCTTGGTCGGTACGTCGCCGCGGAAGAGGTACATCGGGTTCATCAGCGAGCTGCCCCCGGAGAGCTGCAGCGCGTCCAGGTGGCCGTCGGCCTCGAGGAGCCGGGCGACCTCGATGCTGTCCTCGGTGCGCACGCCGCCCTTGAAGCCGTCGCTCACGCTGAGCTTGGCCGTGACCGCCGCCTGGTCGCCGACCTCCTCGCGCACCGCCTGGGCGACCTGCCGGGCCAGCCGCGCCCGGTTCTCCAGGGGCCCGCCCCAGCCGTCCTTGCGCCTGTTGAGTCCGGGAGCCAGGAACGAGGAGATGAGATAGCTGTGCGCCATGTGCAGCTCGAGGACGTCGAAGCCCGCGCTGACCAGGATCCGCGCGGTGTCGACGTACGCCTTGGTGATCCTGGTCAGGTCCTGCTCGGTCGCCGACCGGACCATCTGCATCGACAGCGGGCTCGGCATCCGGCTGGCACTGAGGGCGTGCACGCCGTTGGACCGTCCGTTGGCGACGGGTCCGGCGTGACCGACCTGGCCGGCGATCTTGGCGCCGGTCTCGTGGATCGTGTCGGCCAGGCGGGTCAGCCCCGGCTTGGTGGCCGGACCGACCAGGATCTGCTCCCGGTGCGTGCGGCCCTCGGGGGCGACGGCCAGGTAGGCCACCGTGGTCAGGCCCACCCCTCCCCTCGCCACGGCGAGGTGGTAGTCGACGAGGTCGTCGGTCACCACGCCGTGGGGGGTCCGTCCCTCGAAGGTGGCCGCCTTGACCGTGCGGTTGCGAAGCGCCACCGGTCCCAGGGTCGCGGGTGCGAACACGTCCGGGGGTGCGTCGGGGGCCACGAGCGTCAGACTAGAACACGTTCTAGTCTTGGGGAAGGGCGTTGACGCGGTCCCACCGGGTCTGCCAGAAACGACCATGCGCTTCCCGCCCACCTACGCCAACGTCGTCTCCACCCTGGCCCTGGTGCTGGCCGTCAGCGGCGGGGCCTACGCCGCCACCCAGCTCCCCAAGGACAGCGTCGGCAGCAAGCAGATCAAGAACAACAAGGTGAAGTCGAAGGACATCAAGGACGGCGGCATCAGGGCCGTCGACCTGCGAGCCGACGTGCTGGGCGATGTCGTCCGGGACGGGGACCTCACCGACGTGGTCCGCGACGCCGAGCTCGACGCCGACCTCGCCGCGGCGGTGGCCGACCTGGTCAGCGAGGGCCAGCTCGACACGGCCCTGGCCGCGGCGCTCGAGGACTACGTGGCCGGCGACCGGGACGACGCGGCGTTGACCCTCCCCGGCGGCAGCACGATCCAGCCGCTGGTCAGCATCCCCGGTCTGATCTCCGTGACCGCCAGGTGCAGCGCACCACCGGCGAGCGGTGACCGCGGCCTGGAGATCAACGTCAGCAACGAGGGCGCGGGGAGCTGGACGTACGTCCTGCGCGAGTACTCCGCGGTTCCGGCGGTCGACACGATCTCCAGCGACACCCTGCTCGGAGGCTCCGACACCAACTACGTGTTCGCTCCCGACGACCAGGGCGAGAACGTGCGACACCTGCGCATCACCGTGCTCAACGGCCAACGTCTCGACCTGGAGGTCTCCGCTGTCACCAACACCCTTGCCGGTGGGTGCTTCGTGCGTGGCTCAGTCTTCCGCGACGGCGGCCCGGCCTGACGGGTCGAGCCGCCCGGTCCGCTGGGCCCACACCTCGAACAGCAAGGTGCAGAACGGCGGCACCGACGCCGCCAGGGCGACGGCCGCGACGGGGAGCGACCAGCGCTGCTGGTGCCAGGTCAGCAGCGTGACGACCAGGTAGGCGAGGAACACCGTGCCGTGGATCGGACCGAAGACCTGCACACCCTGCTCGCCCGCGTCGACGACGTACTTGACGAACATGCCGACGAGGAGACCCGCCCAGCTGAACGCCTCGGCGGTCGCCACGACCCGGAACGCCGTGACCGCGCCGCGCGAGCGACCCGGGTCCTGGGCTCGCAGCCACAGCAGCCCGGCGACCGGCAGCACCGCCGGCACGAAGCCGTAGCCGATGCCGTAGCCCGACCAGACCGTGGCGTCGGGGAACCAGTCCTTCTCGACCAGGCTCAGCGTCCCGACCGTGATCACACCGCCCAGCTCGACCCAGAGCAGCACCGACGCCAGACGGGGGCTGCCCCCGGAGGCCCGCCGGATCGCGAGCCAGCCGAGCGCGTAGGTCAGCGCCGCCGCCAACGACAGCGTGTAGGCGAACGGCGCCTCGTCCGCGCGGGTGGCGAGCTGGACGGCACTCCGCGCGCCGGCGGCCAGCGCGAAGACCGCGTAGACGGCGAGCAGGACCTGGTGGCCCCCGGAGCGCCTCGTGCCGTCGACCGAGCCGCCGACCGAGCCGCCGACCGGGGCGCTCACAGCGTCATCATCATCCGCACGCTGATCACGCCCACCGCCACGACCGCGACCGCGAGCACGCCGATCGACCACGGTCCGCGGTCCTCCGTCGTGGAGCCCAGCGCGATCGGGACCACGCACACCGAGGCCACCAGGTAGCCGACGTGGGTCGCGATCGAGTCGGGTCGGTCGCCCGAGGCCAGGGCACCGAGGCCGGCCAGGGCCCGGATCGCGAGGAGCGTCTCCAGCATCCACGCCATCGAGTCGAGCCACGGCGGCCGTTCGCGCCAGCGCCAGGCGGAGTACGCCGCCACGAGCAGCACCAGACCGGCGTACCCGACGACCACGTACGAGATCTGGTCGAGCGGTCCGGGCATGGAACCATCATCGCGATGACGTCTGCCGCACCACCCGCCGGGCTCGTCGAGCGGCTGCGCGCGGCCGGGTGCGTGTACGCCGAGGACGAGGCGGCCCTGCTGGTCGAGGCCGCCGAGGGAGACGAGCACCTGGAGCGGCTGGTCGCCGAGCGCGTCGCCGGCACTCCGCTGGAGCAGGTGGTGGGCTGGGCGGAGTTCTGCGGGCTGCGGATCGCCGTCGCGCCCACGGTCTTCGTGCCGCGCCGCCGGACCGAGCTGCTCGTCCGGATCGCCCTCGAGGTGCTCTCCCCGGGCGACGTGGTGGTCGACCTGGGCTGCGGGACCGGCGCGATCGGAGCGGCCCTCCTGGCGGCCGGACCCGGCCTGGACGTGTGGGCGGTCGACCTCGACCCGGCGGCCGTCGCCTGCGCAGGGCGCAACCTGCCGCCCGGGCGGGTGCGCCGCGGCGACCTCTACGCCGGCCTCCCCGTGACGCTGCGCGGACGGGTCGCGCTGGTCGCCGCGAACGCGCCGTACGTCCCGACCTCAGCCATCGACACCATGCCTCCGGAGGCGCGCGACCACGAGGCCCGGCTCGCCCTGGACGGCGGCCCGGACGGCCTCGACGTGCAGCGCCGGGTGATCGCCGAGGCCCGGGACTGGCTGGCTCCGGGTGGTCGTGTCCTGGTCGAGACGAGCCTCCGGCAGGCCGAGCGGACGCGCGCCGCGATGGAGGCTGTGGGACTCCTCGCCGACGTCCGGCACGACCCGGATCTGGACGGCACGGTCGCGGTGGGTCGACTGCCCACAGTTACACCGTTGGTGGTATAGCAACCTCACCCGGCGCGCTCTAGACTTCGCGCACCGAGGGCAACCTCGGTACGGCGACGGTCTCCATCCCCATGTGCGCCGCAGCCCCGGTGGGGGGTGGCTGCGTTCGGGGGCCGTCGCCCCCGCCATTTCCGTCCGGGACGGTCAGCGGGCCAGGAAGTCCGCGATCGCGGCGTTGACCGCGTCCGGCTGCTCGAGCTGGAGGAAGTGCCCGGCGCCGGGGACGACGACCACCTCGGCGAGGTCCGGCAGACCGTCCGCGGCCTTGGCCGCGTATCCCACGTCGAGGCACCCGTCGTCCGCACCGTGCAGGTAGAGCAGCGGGTGCGTCGGCAGCGCGTCGAGGGTCGCCTGCCAGGCGCGGTAGGCCTCGGGCACCGTCCACGGCCGGGTGAGCGCCCGGTAGTAGTCGAAGGGCGCGGAGCGGCGGTCCGGCGCCGAGACCGCGGCCAGCACGTGCCCCAGGTCCTCGCGGGCGTCGTACCCCGGCGACCAGTCCCGCCACAGCTTGCGGACGAGCCGCTCCTGCGTCCGCTCGGGGAGGACGGGCAGCTGGTTGAAGAGGATGTACCAGCTGTGCCGGGCCTGGCGGAGCATCAGCCGGGCGTCGAACCCGGCCATCGCCTGCATCGGCGGGACCGCGAGGGTCACCGCGCGCCCGAACGGCGAGTCGTCGTGGCCGTTCAGCGCGTTGGCCGCGATCGCTCCCCAGTCGTGGCCCACCAGCACGGCCCGCTCGTCGCCGCCGAGCCGCTCGTGCACGGCGACCGCGTCGGCCATGAGCGCGCCGACGTGGAAGCTGCCGTCGCGCGGCAGCCCGCTCGGCGCGTAGCCGCGCAGGTGCGGCGCCACCACCCGCCACCCCAGGTCGGCGAGGTGCGGGCCGAGATGACGCCAGGTCCACGCGGTGTCGGGGAAGCCGTGCAGCGCCACGACCAGCGGCCCCTCGGCAGGGCCCCACGCGAGCGCGGAGAGCGTGACCTCGGGCAGGTCGAGCTCGAGCACCTCCGGCTCGGCGCCCGTCCGATCACTCATCGGGCCGGCACCCCACGGACCCGGGACCGCGGTGGTACGTCGTCGATGACGACCGCGTTGGCGCCGACGACCGCGTGCTCGCCGATCTCGACGCCGGGCAGGATCTGGGCGCCGCTGCCGATGTGGCAGGCCTTGCGCAGGACCGCCGGGCGGGAGACGTCCGACCCGGGCTCCTCGCTCCGGCGCATGGTGAGGCCGGCCAGCACGCTGACCAGCGGCCCGAGGAAGACGTCGTCCTCGAGGACGACGCCGGCGGCCAGGGCGGCGTAGCCCTGGGTCCGCACCCGCGCGCCGATCCGGGCGTCCCGTCCGACGGTGCCGGCGTGGCCGATGCTGGCGCCGGCGCCGAGCACCGCGCCCTCGCGGGTGAGCGAGTGGTCGCCCAGGAAGACCTCGGCACCCGTCGACGCGCCGGCGCAGACGACGGCGTACGACCCGACGACGGTCCCCTCACCGAGCACGGTGGGTGCGGCGGTCGGCGCGGGGCTGGCCGAGCCGCGACCGGGCCTGGTCAGCTTGCCGAGGACCGCCCCGTCCTCGAGGTGGCATCCCGGACCGAGGCGCACGCCGGCGTGCAGCACGACGTTGACGCCGATGTAGGTGTCGTCCGGCACGACCACGTCGTCGGCGACCCACAGGTTGGGAGCCCGGTCACTGGGTCGCATCGACGGTCCCCTTCTCCAGCTCGGCCAGCCGCTGCTCGGCCCGTCGGGCGGCCCGGGCCCGGCGCCGACGGCGCTGCTCGGACAGGTACAGCTTCTCCTGCGCCTCCTGCAGCCGCCCGGTCAGCTCACCGACCTGGCCGCGCAGTGCCTCGGCCTCGAGCTCGGCCTTCCAGCGCAACCGGGACAGCCGCGCCAGCTCCGCCGCCTCGGTCGGACCGTCACCCCCGCCCGGGGTGAGCCGCCGGAAGATCCCGACGAGCGCTTCGGCGTGCTTGCGGTCCTGGTGGTGCTTGAGGATCAGCTCACGGTTGACCCGGCCCATCGCCGGGTCGTAGTGGTCCAGCGCCCGGACCAGTCCGTCCCGGTCCAGGACGGCCGCCTGGGACTGGCCGGCGAAGGCATCCGCCTCGAACGCGTCGTACGACGCCGCCGTGACCCAGCCGTCGGCGCCGAACACGTCGTAGACGAACGCAGGCCTGCCGCACGCCATCGCGTCGAGGACGGCGCGGCCCTTGCCGACCACGATGTCGGCGTCCGCCACGGCCGCGGCCACGTCGAGAGTGGGCCGGGTCATCACCCCGACCTGCACGACGCGCACCTTGGCCGCCGACCAGGCCTCGACCAGGGCGTCCCGCGCCTCACCACGCAGGTAGTTGCCGAGGAGGACGGCGCGGCGCGGCCGGGCCGACACGGTTCCACGGGGCGAGAGGCGGACGGCGTCGATGGGCTGCCGGAGCCGGACGGTCTCGAACGTCCCGGGAAGTGCCCCGACCCGAGCGCCCACCCGGTCGCTCATCACGACGACCACCGAGCCGGGGACCGGCACGAGGGGTGGCAGCTGGAGGTCGAAGTACGCGCTGTGCGCGACGTAGACCTGCGGCTGTCCGGGCCACCGGTCCGCCATCGCGTAGGCGGTCCCGACGTCCTGGACCAGCACCGCGTCGCATGCCTCGGGGAGGCCGCTCTCGTCGACGACCGTCGCCCCCACCCCGCGCACCTGCTCGGCCATGGCCCCGAGGACGGGCGCGTGCACGGTCACCTCGTGGCCCAGCCGGACCAGGTTCTCGGCGACCGTGTAGAGGTAGGTCTCGCTGCCGCCGACGTCGACGAGGTGCGGCGTCGCCATCACCACGTGCACGGCCCCACCTCCCTCGGTCGGACCGCACCCTAGTGTCAGGCGGGTGATCGTGGTGGTCGGCGGCGCCAACCTGGACGTCAAGGCGCACAGCGCCCGGGACGCCGTGGCCCGCACCAGCAACCCGGGCTCGGTGCTCCGGTCCGCGGGCGGCGTGGGCCGCAACGTCGCCGAGAACATCGCCCGCCTGGGCACCGAGGTCTGCCTCGTCGCCGCCGTCGGGACGGATCCGGCGGGCGACGAGGTCCTGGCCGCGACGAGGGCGGCCGGCGTCGACGTGTCCAGGGTCGCCCGGGTGCCGCAGCCGACCGGGACGTACGTCGCCGTGCTCGACGCCGACGGCGAGCTGGTCGTCGCGGTCTCCGACATGGCCGCCACCGAGTCGATCGGACCCGGCGACGTCGACGCCGCCGCGGACGCGATCGCCGCAGCGTCCCTCGTCGTCCTCGACGGCAACCTGGGCACCGCCGCTCTCGGACGGGCCCTGGAGGTGTGCGCGGCGACCGGCGCCCGGGTGGTGCTCGACCCGGTGAGCGTGCCCAAGGCGGCAGCGCTGGCGGGGCTCCTCTCGCCGCGCACCCCGCTGTGGGCGGTCACGCCCAACCGCGACGAGCTCGACGCGCTCGGCGGCTCGGCGGGAGCACTCCACGACCGCGGGGTCGAGCTGGTGTGGACCCGGCTCGGCGTCGCCGGCTCACGGCTCAGCAGCCGGGACTCCAGTACCGACATCGCGTTCATCGGCGCTCCGGAGGTCCTGGACGTCACGGGGGCGGGCGACGCGATGCTGGGGGCGTTCTGCCACGCCGTCCTGGCGGGCGCCGACCCGGCCGAGGCGGCGGCGTACGGTCAGTCCGCGGCCGCCCTGACGGTGGCCAGCGCGCACACGGTGCGCCCCGACCTGACCGACGAGCTCGTGAGGAGCCTGCTGTGACCGCACACCCGTCGTTGGTCCTCACCGACGAGGTGGCGACCGCGCTCGCCGAGGGCGCGCCGGTGGTCGCCCTGGAGAGCACGATCATCAGCCACGGGATGCCCTACCCGGACAACGTCGCGATGGCGACCGAGGTCGAGGGCATCGTCCGCACGCACGGCGCCGTCCCCGCGACCATCGCCGTCCTCGACGGGCGCCCGCGGATCGGGCTGTCCGCCGACGACCTCGAGCTCCTGGGCAGCCACCCCGACGTCAGCAAGGTGAGCGTCCGCGACCTGCCCTACGTCGTCGCCCGCGGCACCCACGGCGCCACCACCGTGGCGTCGACGATGCGGCTCGCGTCGATGGCCGGGATCCGGGTGTTCGTCACCGGCGGCCTCGGCGGGGTCCACCGGGGTGCCCCGCAGTCGTTCGACGTCAGCGCCGACCTCACCGAGCTCGGCCGGACCCCACTGGCCGTCGTGTGCGCCGGCGTGAAGAGCATCCTCGACATCGGCCTCACCCTGGAGACCCTGGAGACCCTGGGCGTCCCGGTGCTGGTCAACGGCAGTGACGAGTTCCCGTCGTTCTACTCGCGCAGCAGCGGCTTCCGAGCGCCGATGCGCATCGACGGCGCCGAGGAGGTCGCCGCCGTCCTCCGGTCGAGCCTGGACCTCGGCCTGCCGGGCGGGCTGGTCGTGGCGCACCCGATCCCGGTCGAGGACGAGATCCCGGCCGACGAGATCGGGGCCGTCATCGCGCGGGCGCTGGCGGACATGGACCAGCGCGGCATCACCGGCAAGGACGCGACGCCCTACCTCCTCGGCCGGATCGTGGAGCTCACCGGCGGGGCCAGCCTCACCGCGAACATCGCGCTGGTGCGCGCCAACGCCAGGCTGGGCGCCGAGGTCGCCGTCGCGCTGTCCTGACGTACGGGGCCCGCGGGTCGGGGTACTGTCCGCCCCTCACCAGGCCCAGGCAGATGGCCCAGGCAGATGGCCCAGGCAGATGGCGCAGGGAGATCCGGAGGAGAAGCATGAGGGGATTCGGGGACGGCTCGCACAGGGTCGGTCCGCTAGCGGTCATCGCCACACTGGCGCTGTTCATCGTGGTCGGGGGCTCGGCGACCGCCGCAGGCCTGATCAACGGCAAGGACATCAAGCCCGGCACGGTCACGGCCAAGCAGATCAAGAACAAGTCGGTGACCGAGGCCAAGCTCGCACCGTCGGCCGTCGACGCGCTCCAGGGGCCCGCGGGCCCCCCCGGAGCCGTCGGCCCCGTCGGTCCCGCCGGTGCTGCGGGAGCCCCCGGGCAGCCCGGCCAGGACGGAGTGGTGAGTCCGCTGACCGCGACGATCGAGTACGCCGAGCTGGGCGGCGATGCCACGATCCTCCGGCTGGAGCCGGCGCCGGGTCCCTACCTGATCACCGCGAAGGCGACCCTGACCGCGGGTGGCGCCTACTCCGACGGCCTGAGCTGCTCGATCTGGACCGACGACACGGACGCCGAGGACACCGCCAGCAGGAGTCCCGTGGCCATGAACGAGACGGTCGCACTCTCCCTCATGGCGGTCGCCTCGCCCACCGAGAGCATCGAGCTCCGCTGCGACGCGGACGCCTTCTCGGGGACCGGCAACGTGCGCTACGCGAAGCTGTTCGCGGTGCCGATCCAGGGCTGAGCGCGATCGGTCGCCGTCGGGGTCGTCTCTCGACCGTTTCGCGAACAGGAGCGGCGGTCCGTGACTACCGTCGACTGTGCCTCGACCCACGACGCTGCTGATCGCGACGGCCCTGATCGTCACCTGCCTCGTGCCGTCGACGTACGCCGCGACCGCAGCGGCACCGGAGCGCGCGGACCTCACGACCACCGCAGGTGACGTCACGGTGTCCGGCGCCCGGGTCACCGGTTGGTTCACGGTCCGCAACAACGGCGACCGGACGGCTCCGGCCACCTCGGCGGCGATCAAGGTCGACGGGCGGCGGGTGCGTTCCGTCAGGACCCGGGCCGTGCGCCCGGGCGGACAGCGGATGGTCCGCTTCCGGGTGCGGCTCGGCGGTGGCACCCATGTCGTCCGCGTCTGCGCCGACCGACGCGACGTCGTCACGGAGCGCCGCGAGCGCAACAACTGCCGCACGCTCGGCACGGTGACGGTCGAGTCCACCTCGGTGCCGGCGAACCCGGTCTCCTACACCCCGGGCTCGGTCTTCCGGATCGGCACGTCACCGGACGAGTACTGGATGTACGTCCCTCCGGCGTACGACGACAGCCACCGGACACCGACCCGGATCGTGGTCTTCGTGCACGGCTGCGGCGGAACTGGTGAGGAGTACGCGACGCTCATCAAGAACTTGGTCGCCGACCTCGACCACCTGGTCATGACACCCGGGCTCGGCAGGGACGGGCAGTGCTGGGACCCGACCGCCGACGCCGGCCCGCTGCTCGAGTCGATCGCCGACGTCAAGACCCGCTTCAACGTCGACCCCCGACGCGTCGTCCTCGGGGGCTACTCCTCCGGCTCGACCCTGGCCGGCCAGGTCGCGTTCGAGCACGCGGACGGCTTCGCCGGCCTCGTGGTGGTCCCCGGCCGCCCCTTCTGGAGCGACGACAACCGCGAGGAGCTCATGGCGGCCGCCGACTGGAAGCTCAACGTCGCCTGGCGCGCGCACACCGGCGACGAGTACTACCCGATCGCGACCCTGCGTGCCGACAAGCGGGCCCTGAAGGACTCCGGCTTCCCGGTCGCGTTCTCCGAGGTCGACGGCGGCCACGAGTTCACCGAGGCCGACCTCGACTACGTGTTCGGCAAGGCCGCGGCCTGGACGGCCCCGTGACCCTGAAGGGTCAGCGGGGCAGTG
>SXGU01134908.1_pt1 | contig 18442 bp, 14 predicted proteins | sample 3174531 | NCBI WGS metagenome assembly SXGU01 (sample SAMN11356863, study PRJNA531348) | freshwater metagenome | isolation source: freshwater sample F1-140 | place: China: Fuxian Lake, Yuxi | collected 2017-12-25 | reverse complement strand
CTCCTCACCAACAGGTCCGAAACATGCGCGCAGATCCCTGTCCCGCTCTTCAGCCGAAGGTCGCCACGAACTGTTCAAGATTTACTACACCCCAATGCGGACTCCTTGAAACCCATTGGGGTGGTAACACCGTTCGGCAATGCCTTGTTGGGCAAAAAATGTTTTGCGCTCCGAATCGGATCTTGGCTGGGTCGCAAGGAGGGTTGGATGGCAGAGCATATGCTCATCTTGGGGGTCGAGTCGCCGTCTGGAGAAAAGACGTTCGTGGCCGCCGCGTTTCCGAGTCAATGCGGCAAAACGAATTTTGCCATGATGGTGCCATCCGGCGAGCGCTATGCGGGATGGAAGATTTGGACGGTGGGTGACGATATCGCCTGGATGCGAATTGGTCATGATGGACGGCTCTGGGCCATTAATCCTGAGTCGGGCTATTTCGGTGTCGCACCGGGAACCAATGGGCGCACGAATCCCAATGCCCTGGCGTCATTGTCGCGCGATACCATTTTCACGAATGTGGCGCTGCGTCCGGATGGCACAGTATGGTGGGAAGGGCACGATGATCCGGCTCCCGTGGAGTGTCTTGACTGGCAAGGAAATCCATGGTCACCGAGCTCGAGGGAGAAAGCGGCGCACCCGAACTCACGATTTACGTCGCCGATGACGAACAATCCGATGTTGGCGGCGGAGAGTCTGGATCCCCGTGGGGTTCCGATTGATGGGATCATTTTCGGTGGGCGTCGAGCGTCAACGGTCCCGTTGGTTTTTGAGGCATTTAACTGGTCGCACGGAGTCTATCTTGGAGCGACGCTCGGTAGCGAGACGACGGCCGCCGCCGCGGGTGCTTTGGGGCAGGTGAGGCGCGATCCTATGGCGATGTTGCCGTTCTGTGGGTACAACATGGCGAGCTACTTTCGTCATTGGCTCAACATGCGTCGACTTATTCAGGATCCGCCCCGGGTGTTCCATGTGAACTGGTTCCGAAAAGACGAAAGAGGGAACTATCTTTGGCCTGGTTTCGGTGAAAACATGCGGGTGTTGAAATGGATTGTGGAACGTTGTCGTGGGCGGGTTCGTGCCCATGAAACTCAATTGGGATGGGTGCCGCGCTACGAGGATTTCGACACGGAAGCTCTGCCTGGGTTTACCCGCGAAACGTTTGCCAAGCTTCAGGAAATGAACGGCGACGAATGGCGTCGCGAGATCCTGTCGCACGACGAACTTTTCATGAAGCTCTACACCTATCTTCCGAAAGATATGATATTCCAGAGAGAGCTGTTGGTGGCGCGGCTCTAAGCTGTGGCGATACCAGTGGATTTGTCTATAGGAACCGGGCGCTTTGGATCCCGGGAATCCTCTAATAAGGGTTCGCTAAACTTCAAACAATTTTGACCCAAACCTGTCTACACCACGGCTTGCCAACTGTGGGTTCTCTTCGCAGGATGGTGAGGCTGAACTCTGGCAGAACCCACCGGCAGGCCCAAACGCAATCGACCAAAAATAGAAGTTGTAGGGATGTTGAACGACGACAAGATTGAAGTCTCTGGCTCCGTCATCGAGTTGTTGCCAGGTTATCGTTTCAAAGTTGAACTCGCCAATGGTCATGCCGTGTTGGCTCACATCTCGGGACAATTACGGCGGAATTTTGTGCGAATCGCTGTTGGCGACACCGTGGATTTACAGCTATCGCCGTTCGATCTAGACAAAGGTCGGATTGTGATGCGGGCGGGTGCTATGGGATAAGGCTGGGGACGGACTAAACCACAGGCATGTATAAGGGGCGCACGTCGACGGCGTCCATGCCTGCGGCCCGGATGGCGGTGAGTCCCAGGTCGGTGTCCTCAAAGGCGCGGCACGTCATAGGTGGCACTCCCAATCTCCGGGCGGCTTCGAGGAAAATATCAGGTGCTGGTTTTTGATTAACGACATCCTCATTAGTGACCACGGCGCCGAACCATTCGTAAATGCCCAGGTGCCGAAGTACGGTGGTGATGGAATGACGCGATCCGCCGCTGGCGACGCCCATTGGGAGGCGGCCGCGGTGTTCCCGGGCGATTTCGACTACGGCAGTCACGGGGCCGACGTGGGGCATCAACGTGAAATATTCCTGTTCCTTTTCTCTCGCGACAACCAGTGGATCAAAATCCTCGCGGCCTTGCTCTTTCATCAGGAGGCGGAGGATATCCCGGCTTGGGACACCGCCAAGGGCATAGAACCGATCTTCTGGGAAGTGGATTCGGTAACGTGCGGTTACCACCTGCCAGGCGCGCCAATGGAGCGGCATGGTATCGGCCAGGGTTCCGTCGCAATCGAATATCAAAGCTTGGGGAGACATGGGAAAATGGCTGAATTTTCTAGGATGGAAGGGGTGGGTATGTGTGGGCTGTCCGTGAGCTGGCGATTTGCGGATGCGATCACAGTTTCAGTTCTGCGAGACGGTCATTCAGTTCGTTCGCCATGAGTGGCTCGATCATGGGATCGAGGTCTCCTTCGATGAATGCACTGAGATTGTACAGCGTCAGTTCGAGTCGATGGTCAGTCACACGGTTCTGGGGGTAATTGTAGGTGCGAATCTTTTCGCTGCGATCCCCGGTGCCAACTTGGTCTTTCCTTTGTTGGGCGTACTTGGCGTTTTCTTCGGAGACCTTCCGTTCCAACAGGCGAGTTCGAAGGACGGTCATGGCTTTGGCCTTGTTCTTGTGCTGAGAACGTTCGTCCTGGCAGCGCACCTCGAGTCCCGAGGGTCTGTGAACGATACGGACCGCGGAGTCCGTGGTATTGACGCCCTGGCCTCCGTGGCCGCCGGCGCGGCAAACGCTGATGTCCAGATCCTCCGGTTTGATCACCACATCGACCTCCTGAGCTTCCGGCATGACGGCGACCGTGACAGTACTGGTGTGGATGCGGCCTTGGGCTTCGGTGGCGGGGACGCGTTGGACACGATGGACGCCCGACTCATGTTTGAGGCGCTTGTAGACATCGTCCCCGCTGATAGTGAAAATGATTTCTTTAAAGCCACCGAGATCGGAAGGGCTGGAATCCATAGGTTCCACCTTCCAACCGCGCGCTTCGGCGTAACGTTGGTACATGCGGCAGAGATCCGCGGCGAACAATGCCGCCTCGTCACCGCCGGCTGCTGCGCGGATCTCGATAATGGAATTCCGGGAATCGGTGGGGGTGGGAGGTAAGATGCCCTGTTGGACTCGGACCTCGAGGCGTTTCTTCTGGATCTCGAGGCGCCCGATTTCTTCGGCTGCCAACACTGCCAGTTCTGAACCTTCTAGCTCGGACTGGAGCATGGCTCGATTTTCGGCGAGTTCCTTTTCGGTATTCAGGAAGGCTTCGCCGTCGTCCATCAATTGGCGGAGTTTGGAGTGCTCCCGAGTGAGTTCTTGACCGCGCTGTGCATTGGCAAAGGCGTCAGGCTCGCTAAGGCTGGCTTCGACCTCGGCGTAACGGCGGCGGAATTTTTCGATGTACGGCTTGAGGTCCATGGACGGTAGGTGGTCCGAAAAGATAAAACGGATAATGACGCTATTAAATCCAGCGAGGCCTCGAGTCGGTTAGCGCCAGGCCTCGACGTGGGTGGCCGTGGTCCACTCTCCAATTCTGGTGTGGAAAGACGTCGCAGGGAAAACGAAACCGCCCGCGAACCCTTTTAGGAGCTGGCGGGCGGTTTATTGGAAGAGCGCTACTTCTTCTTTTTCTTGGCGGTGGCTTCGGCTTTGGCGGCTTGAGCGGCTTGGGTCTTTGCCATTCGTTGCTGGAATTTGTCGACGCGACCTGCGGTATCCACGAATTTTTGTGTACCCGTGTAGAACGGATGGCACACATTGCAAATGCCGATCAGGGTCGACGGCTTCGTGGACCGAGTCTTGATCACGTTGCTGCAAGCGCAACGGATCTCGGCATCAAGGTAACGCGGATGTAAGTCAGCTTTCATGTCTGCGAGGGGGCGGAAAATAACGGTGCACGCCCAACTGACAAGGCCAATTTCACTGGAAAACAAAATCCCGGCTTCACCATTCTCCCGCCGCTCTTTTCGGACGACGCTCCAGCCCCCGGGAAGTTTGCTAGAACAGAGGGTTCTTTGCCGATGGTTTTTGATCGATTGTATTGCGGGATAAAGAGTTCAGAGTCTGTAAAGACGCGTTGTCCATCCGGTTCACTCGATGCGGAGACGGAAGAAGGTCTCCGTGCTGTTCGGATCGACCTCGTCAAAGCGGTTTATCGGCGGCGTGGCCGGTATGCCGGTCTTTAGGGATCGAAAGGGTCCCAAAAGTGATGTGGCTGCTTCCACTGTGTAGGTTCTTCCCGTCAAGCTATTCCAGCGGATCTGGAAGGCTGGCATTCGCTCAATCGAGATCGAAAAGGTGGACGTCGCACTTCGAGGATCGGTTCCTGCAAACAACTCGTCGAGATCTCCCAGGCCATCGCCGTCCTGATCCCCAGTCCCATCGCTCGTCAAATCGCCAAAATTTTCCATCTCATCCACGTCCCGTCGCCCATCCCCATCGATATCTGGATTGTCGAGATCGAAGGTGACGATATTGATTTGCTGGCCAACAGGGTTGTGGTGATGGATGGCCAGAGCTCTCAGAGGTTTTGAGGGGCCGAATCCCTCGGCGACCGCAGCTGAGCGATGTACGAACGCCGTTGGCGTGAGACCTTCATCGAAGATGGGTGCCCGGTTGATACCGTGGGGTGCGGCATCGATCAAAGGCGTGGCCGCATCAAAGAAGCTCCAGGCGGATGTCTCGGTGAATCCCAGGGCGGTGGTGACGATCCGGTATCGGAACGTGGCCTGGGAATCGCTCAATCCTATCAGCGCGGCCGGTGCCGCCAGTATAGCGGCAGCATTGTGGTAGGGCGCTGTATCGCGGACGTCGGGCGGCAGTACATTCAAGGTGGCGCCAGCAGTGAGGTTGTTTGTTTGTTTTGAGTTATCACGTACAATCGTCAAGAAAGCGTCCGTCATGTCTTGCGGATCGTGAATTCTCCCCGAAAGCAGATTGCCGCTTGTACTGCTGAGCAGCGTGTATTCCGCGGCGTTATCCGCATTTAGATCGATGTCCACATCAAAGGAGACGAACGGCCGTTGAGGTGTCACCCATGCGCCGGCGGTCACCAGCCCAAAGTAGACCTTGGCCTGGGCCATGGTTTCTTGGGCATTCCTGTCGCTGGCAGCGCCGAATGCCACCAGATCTCCTGATGCCCGATCATCCGAGAACCCGCGGCTGGCGTTGGTGAGACCGAGCTGGAACAGGCTGACTAAGGGTTTGGAGTGCGCTTGCGGACCTCGAGTAGGCAATCGGACCGTCGAGCTGGCATTCGGGGGCATGCCGATCGAGGTGGCGGTCACTCGGGCATCCGAGAGTGCACGTACAATGGAGAACCAAGGGAGATGGATACTATGTGTGTCGGTATGGATCCAAAGTTGTCCACTGGCTTCAAACAGCTGGTGCCTGGCTTTGTCTCCAATGAAGGTTGGTGTGGTTGGGTCGCGGGAGCGATCAAACTGCACGGGGGTGGCATCGAAACGCACTGGTACTAGATCGGATCCACGGGCTGCGATGGTGATGCTCTGCAGCAGTGGTGTCAGGCTGACACCGGTTTCGAGAACGGTATTGCTGCTTCGGAGTTGGTAGGTTTGTGGTTGATTGCTGAGATTGAAGATGCGGACGTTTTTCGTGGCGGTGTAGGGGGCAAAGAGTTGGAGTGCGCCAAATGACAAAGCGACCTCCCCTGGGCTGCCTTCGACGCGGGCGAGTGTGGTCAACTGGGCCGCATCACCCACCTGCACACGACCGGCACCGGTTCGGGATTCCGAGTAGGGAATTCCTCGATCGTTTTTGGTCGGCACCGCGGAGTTCATGAGAGCCATCTTCATGTCCATCGGCCCCCACGTTGGGTGGAGTTGTTTCAGGAGAGCGACGGCACCGGTCACATGGGGGCTGGCCATGGAAGTTCCTGAAAACAGCCGTCCCTGGGTTCCCGCTCCCGATTCTGCGGCGAGAATGCTGGTTCCGGGCGCTGCTAAATCCGGTTTGAGGTGACTGTCTGGAAGTCGGGGTCCCCGCGACGAGCTGTTTTCCAATTGATCCGCCAACTCGGGTCGCGCTACGGCGGCGAAGGCAGCTAGCGTGGCGATCACACCGTTCTTTAACTGGGATTTGATCAGATTGCCGTCCTCCAGGCGAATCATCACGCCAGGGATTCGGATGTCGCTCGTGTCGCCCTGTCCCCCCATGACAATGGGGGGGCCGTCCAGATTATTGACCATGATCACGCCGATGGCGCCGGCGAGTTGCGCCCGTCGGATCTTGTCGATGAAGAAGCATGTACCGCGGTCGATGAGGGCAATCTTGTTTTGGAGGGCCGTGGGATTTTGTAGGTTGCCGCATGCGAGAGCAGGTTCGACAAGCGCGACTTCCGCTGTGACGGGTCCGACGATGGACAGCTTGGCCGTAAACTCGCCCTCTACCGAGGTATAATCGTTGGCGAGCGGCGGCGGTGAGGTGATCTTGATTGTCGAAAATGTGGCGCCGCTATCGATGGAATTGGCGATGGTGATCGCGTGGTCCAGGGCGGCTGGGATGCCCATGACATAATGGATGTTGCCCGCATTGCCGCCGGCAACCACGACGGTGACGCCAGATCGGCTCAAGAGGTTTACGCCCGAGGCTTCCACATTCCCGGCGTCGACGGATTCAAAAACTCCTCCCAGCGATAGGTTCACGACGTCCAGACGATCCTCAAAGTTTCCGTTATTGTCCGGGTCCAAAGCCCACTCGAGGGCGCGGAGAATCAGGTCGCCGCTCGTGGAACCTTCGCGACCGAACACTTTGAGGGCGAACAGGGATGCCGCCGGGGCGACCCCGGGAGCCACGGTAAACCGGGACATATTCAAGCTGGAATTGAAGGGGCCGGTATACGGGATGCCATTGGTGAGCACCCCGTAGCCTGCCGCGATGGAGGCGACATGGGTGCCGTGCCCATTGAGACGTGGATCGAGTGGATCGAAGTCTGGGACCGGAAAGGGACGGCCATTTTGGCCGCGAGCGTCATAATTGTCTCCGGAAAAATCAAACCCACCGGCGATCTTTCCGGTGGGAAAACTACCGATTTCGATCAGTGTGGGATTGTTGTTATCGAAATCGTCGGGGTTGCCGGAGCCTGCAAAGGCTGCGTGGTGATAATCGATGCCGGAGTCGATGATGCCGATCCGAATGCCCGCGCCGGTGGCATTGCTGGAATGCGTGCCCCACAGCTGTGTGCTGCCGATGAAATGAACACTGCTTTCCAACTGGCGGTCGTAAATGCCAACAGGGACAATTTCGATGACATCGTCGATCGCCCGGAGGCTGTCCAGGCTTTCGACTGGAACTCGAACCGCGATCGCATTGGCCAGTCGGGAATAGCGCCCGGTGATTTTTGCTCCGGCCAATTCCAGTAGAGGTTCTGCCAAGGCGTGAGAGGATTCGATTTCCGCGATGCGCTGTTGTGCTGCGGACAAAGTGCCGGCGACGGCAGGCGCCGGCCCCCGAGTGGCTGGAAACAATGCGACCTCAGCGGCTGGGGGGCCGGCGAATCGCAGGAACACCGTTCGATCATCGCCGCGGGTTTGGCAGCGCCAAAGCAAGCTTGTGATTAACAGGAATACCCACACTCCAGCGGATCTAGAGGTGGCGAATGAATCACATCTCATGAACACTGTAACTCTGCCGGTGGTTGGCGTCTGGCGCAATCGGGTAAAGAGGGGGCGTGCAGACTGCCTGCGGTGCTGGCCTCAAGGCGTAAAAAAGGAATGATTGAGGAGAGCTTCTTTTTCGAAGACGGGAAGGACGGCTTGTCTAGACGAGGCCGTCCAGCAATCGCAGGCCGAGGCGACTTTTTCATTAACGAGTAGTTTCTTGGTTTTTTCGGCAAAGGTGGGCCAGTCGCTGGCTCCATCCTCCACGATTGTTTGGTCGGCGTTTCTCACGCGGGCCGCGAACCACTGAGTTGCGCGATGCGATCGCACACGTGCTCTGCGAATGGCAGGGAACAGGTCCATGCTGGCGAGACGGCATTGAGGACGTGGAGGGACTTGCCGTCGCCTTCGAGCACAAAATCCATTTCCAACTTCAGCGTGTGAATGTTCACCAACTGAGCGCGAATGCCGGGTCTGCCCCAGTGGGTGAAGTCCTTGACGTCGACTCCGCTGGCGAGCTCGGCCGCCAGGGAAACCATGCGATGGCGTGAGTATTTGCGAAGCTCCTCAAAGGCTAATTGGCGGAAATTGAAGCCGGCTCCGAAGAACAGCTCGAGATCGCGTCGGACAATTTCCAGGAATTCGACCGGGCGAAATCGTGTGAGTCCGGAATATTGTTCCCGCCAGAATGCTGGGATGGCAGTCGGCCCAATCTTGGCATGACCATCCCCTGTGATGGTGAAGTGCACCCCAAGAAAGGGGTTTCGCAGATCGGGCACTGGATAGATGTTCGTGCGGAACGTCTCGGTGGGTTGATCGCAATAGAGGTACAAGCCCTTGAATGGGACGATCCGGTAATTCTGCGAAAACCCAAAATCGAGGGCGATCTCGTCGGCATGAAGTCCGGCGGCGTTGACGACATACCCTGGGTCAAAGAGACCGGCTGAGGTGATCACTTCCCCTTGAACCCAATCCCGATAGGAGGATTGGGTGAGAATGCTTATGCCTTCCCGCGTGGCATCGGCGCGCATGGCCAGGAGGACTGGCACGGGGTCGGCGGTGGCGGTCGTTGGTGACCAAAGAGCTCGTTTCACCGTTTTAACCCTGGGTTCGATCTCCCGCGCATCCTCTTCTGAAATTGACTGGAGTTGTACCCCGTTCGCGCGGGCTCGTCGGAGGAGTTCTTCCAACTGAGGTAACTCACGTTCCGAACGTGCGACCACCAGTTTGCCGCATTCGTTTAGAGGCAGGCCTTTTTCTTGGATGTAGGTTCGCAAGGCCCGGTTGCCATCACGACAGAACCGTGCCTTCAATGAATCGGCAGTATAGTAAAAACCCGCGTGGAGGACGCCGCTGTTGCGTCCGCTGGCATGATGCCCGAGTTCATTCTCTTTTTCGAGCAGCGTGATCGAGCAGTCCGAATAGCGTTTTCGGAGGCTCCGAGCGATGCTAAGGCCGATAATGCCGCCGCCAATGACCAAGAAGTCCGGGGTGCGTTGCATCTGAAGATTCCGATGTCCGGGTGAAAGGAATGAAACGGCTCCGGGCATCACCAAGTTTTCCAGGGGGCATTGCCCGAAGTCCACATTTTCTCAAGTAACTGCTGTTCGCGGTAAGTGTCCATGCACTGCCAAAAGCCGTGATGCTGATACGCCTTCAATTGACCTTCGCGAGCCAATCGTTCGAGCGGACTTTTCTCAAACACACAGGAATCGGCGCCCTCCAGATAATTTCCGATGGCTCGGTTCAGCACCATGAACCCGCCACTGATGAAGGCTTGTTCGCGTTCCGGTTTTTCGCTGAATGCAGTGATGGTTGTTCCGTCCATGGCGAGTTCGCCAAAGCGCCCGCTGGGGCGTACTGCTGTCAGCGTCGCTGTGGCTCCATGGGCTTGATGGAAGGCAATGCTTTCATTGATAGGACTGTCGGTAACGCCATCGCCGTAGGTGAAAAGGAACCTCTCGTCTTCGATATGTGCCAAGGCGCGACGTAGCCGTCCACCGGTTTGAGTTTCAAGGCCTGTGTCTAACAAGGTGACGGTCCAGTCCTCCTCATCGTGATGCGTGTGGTAAGTGATCTTGGGGACGCGTCCGAGGCGGAGTGTGACGTCGCTGGTATTCCAATGGTAATTCCGGAAGTAATCCTTGATGACTTCGCCTTTATAACCGAGGCAGAGCACGAACTCGCGATGCCCGTGATGAGCATAGTGTTTCATGATATGCCAAAGGATTGGCCGACCACCAACCGGTACCATGGGTTTAGGACGATACTCAGTTTCCTCGCGCAATCGTGTGCCGAGGCCGCCGCAAAGGATAACAACTTTCATGCTCGAACTAGGATCGAAGGATGCGGCATTGAGGCTAATGAAATGTGTTGGCGATGCCTATACAATCGTTTCAGGTATTTCTGTCGACGGCGGAGGGAGGATGGAATGAGGACCCGATAGTTCGCCATGTTTGTCGCAGAAAGGTGCTGGTTATAGGAATGGCAGGCACCTTGGTTTTAAGGGTGCGGTGTCGTTGGATAGCGGATACCGCAGTGCTTGTGGTAGCAGTGGGTAAGTTCGACCTAAGATGGCTGCACTTCATAATAGCAAACGAGTGGCAGGGTTGCTGCCACTCGTTCGCAGGCTGCGAGGAGGCGATATTGCTTCGCGATTACTTGTCGGTTTTCCAGATCATATCGGCCACCGTTCGGTTGGCAGGGATGAAGGGAAGGACGTGTTCGGCATAGGGCGTGACAACGTCCAGGACGTACGGCGTGGTGGCGGCGAGCATGCGCTGCAGCGCGGCTTTGAGGTCGCGTTTAAACATGACGCGCTCGCAAGGCACATTGAAGCTGGTGCAGACCCGGACGTAGTCGGGATAGATCTGAGCGCGATCGTCGGGATTGCCAAGGTACGTGTGGCCGCGGTTGCCCTTGTAGAAGTTGTCTTCCCACTGAACGACCATGCCGAGGTGCTGGTTGTTCAGGATGATCGCCTTGGCAGCGATTTTTTCGACATGAGCGGTGGCAAGTTCCTGGATATTCATCAGGAAAGAACCGTCGCCATCGATATCGATGACTTGCTTGTCCGGGTGGGCAACTTTGACGCCGAGGGCCGCTGGAAATCCGAAGCCCATGGAGCCGAGGCCTGCGCTGGTGATCAACTGGCGGGCGAACTTGTACTTGTACCATTGGCCGGCCCACATTTGGTGCTGGCCGACGCCCGTGGTGATGTAGGCATCGCCGCCGGTGAGTTCATAAAGCATCTCGATGACCATCTGGGGCAGGATGACCTCTTGTTCCTGGCCGACCATGTGGTCTTTCATGTGGTCGCTATTGGCGATTTCCTTGGTGATGCCATACGCGAACGGAGCTCGGGCTTTCCATTCGGCGATCTGGGCGTGCCACGGATCGTAGCGACGTTTGATGCCTTCTCGACGGGTAATCAGCGTGTTGAGACGGGCTAGGGCGTCGTGAACGTCCCCATGCACGGCGAGGTTGGCACGTTTGTTCTTGTTGTGTTCGGAGGCGTCGATGTCGACGTGGATAATGGTGGCACCTTTGGCGAATTCGGAGAAAGCGCCCGTGACGCGGTCATCAAAGCGCACGCCGAAAGCGAGGAGTAGATCACAGCCGTCCTTCAACTTCACGAGAGGCTCGGAGGGGGACTTGCGCTGGACGTACTCGCCGTTTACAGCCCAGTTGGCGTACGCGGCGCCGTGCATGCCAAGCCAGCGCAGGGACAATGGGTGGATCTCTGGAAAGCCGCCGAGCCCCATGAGCGTTGTTGTGACTGGAATGCCGGTGGATTCCGCGAACTTAAGCAGTTCGCCGGCGGCACCGCTGGTGATAATACCGCCACCGCAGTACAGAACTGGGCGTTCGGCTTGTTCAATATGGCCGATGATTTCGTCGAGTACCCGCTCGTCGGCAACCACATTGGCGTTGTAACCCCGCAGGCCCTTCTTAATATCTTCCAAGATAGGCCAGACCGGCTGGGTTTTTACTTGTTGGAGGTTTTTGGGAAAATCGATCACGACGGGACCAGGGCGGCCGGACTGGGCGATGTAAAAGGCCTCCTTAACGATGCGGGGGATATCGTTGATGTCGGTGATGAGGTAGGAATGTTTCACGATCGGTAACGTCACGCCGATCATGTCGGTTTCCTGGAAAGCGCCGCGGCCAATCATGGCTTGGGGGACCTGACCCGAGATGGCCACGAGCGGGGTGGAGTCCATGTAGGCATCGGCGATGGCAGTGACAAGATTGGTTGCGCCTGGACCGCTGGTGCCCATGCAGACACCGGCCTTGCCCGTCGAACGGGCGTAGCCCTCCGCCGCAAAACTGCCTCCTTGCTCGTGACGGGGCAGGATGGTGCGGATTTTGGATTTGGTCAGCGATTGGTGCAATTCCATGCTCGCGCCGCCGGGGTAGGCAAAAATGACCTCGACGCCTTCGCGTTCAAGGGCTTCCACGAAGATGTCGCGCCCAAACATGCTGGGGCCGACCTCGCGAGCCGTAGTGGCAGCTGCGGGGGTGGATGAAGAATTGGTGACATTACTCATGTGGCGATCTGTGTATTTATTGGCGGCGCGGCGTGAGTTTCAGTCGAACAAAAAACCCACAGCCGTTTGCCAGCCGTGGGTTTGTCGGAAAAGCGGGTCTAAGCGCGACAAGCCCGGCTAGCAGCGGTCCCTACCGCTACCCCGAGGCTTACGACGACTACCGTTGAAGCGCTCACGAACATTGGAGGCATTAGACAGCGCCGCCCAAGATCCGGTCAAGAGAGGAATATTTGGGCCGGTTGGGCTCTGTTTGGTTCTAGGACCTGCGACGATGCTCAGTTTCACCCGCTCAGTGGCGCCCACCAGATGGAGCCTCGCAACTAGCATCCTTCCCCCCCCCTTACTTTTCTATGGTGACGTCGCCTCCGAGGATTCGTTCGAGGCGGCCGTGCTCCGTTCGAAGTAAGAGGGCTCCTTCGTCATCCAATGCTTCAGCAGTGCCACGTATGGTTCGGTCCCCGGATCGCACCCGGATACGCTCCCCCAGGGTGTTGCATCGAGAGGCCCAGTCGTCCGAGATTCGGGCGAATCCGCCGGAATTGACCCGGTGATAAACTTCATCGAGTTCGTGGATTAGTGCGAGGGCGAGGTTGGCCCTGGGATGAGTCCGACCAGATTCAATCCGGAGGGAGGTCGCAATTGCCAGCAATTCCGGGGGCAGGTCATCACGAGTCTGGTTCACATCCAGTCCGATTCCCAGAGTGACATAACGGATGCGGTCCATCTCCGCGGATAGTTCGGTCAGGATACCGCAGACTTTTCGGCCATTCAGAATAATATCGTTTGGCCATTTGATTTGGGGTTTGAGCTGGGTTTGGCTTTCGATAGCCCGAGCGACAGCGACGGCGCTGGCGACGGTGAGTTGAGTGGTTGCCATGGGGCTGAGCTTGGGGCGCAGCAGTACGGAGAACCAAAGGCCGAGCCCGGGAGGGGAGATCCAGTGGCGTCCGAGGCGGCCGCGACCTGCGGTCTGAGTTTCGGCGAACACCAGGATTCCTTCTGCCACGCCATCAATCGCGAGGCGCTCGATGACATCGTTCGTCGATGTGGTTTCGTGGAACACGCGTAGATCGCGTCCGATGATACGAATCTTGCCTAGCCGGGCGAGGAGATCGTCGGCGTGGAGGACGTCGGGCACGGCGCGAAGGACATACCCTCGATGGGGACTGGCCTCGATTTCGTATCCAAGCCGGCGCAATTCCTCAATGCGTGCCCAAACTGCAGCTCGTGAAACCCCAAGGATTGAAGCCAAAGCAGCCCCGCTAACACCGGTGTCAGCGACGCGACGCAGGTGGGTCAAGATGGTGGCGTCGTGTGTCATCCGGCTCACGGTTCGATTGGATTCTTTGACGGGGTATTCGATTGAAAATCCAACCCGATATCGACGGATCTGGCGGAGTGGGTGAGGGCGCCCACCGAGACAAAGTCAACGCCCGTTTCGGCGATGGCTCGAATGGTTTCGAGCCGAACCCCCCCGCTGGCTTCGGTTTTGGACCGTCTGTCGATGCAGGCGACGGCCTCGCGTAATTGAGCTGGGGTCATGTTGTCCAACAGGATGACATCGGCTCCTGCGACCGCGGCTTGAGTGGCCTGTTCGAGGGTGTCGGCCTCAACCTCCACTCGCAGGTGTGGGTAGAGTGTTCGCGCCCGGGCGACGGCGGCAGCGATTGGATTTGGTAATTCTCCAGCCAAGGCTGCCAGGTGATTGTCCTTGATAAGCACGAGGTCGTAGAGCCCGGTTCGATGGTTCTTACCGCCACCGCAGGTAACGGCGTATTTTTCGAACCGACGCCAGCCTGGGGTCGTTTTACGGGTGTCTAGAATTTGAGCAGTAGTCCCCTGCACCCGATCGACAAACTCCGCAGTCAGGGTGGCGACGCCGCTCAACCTCTGGATGAAGTTAAGTGCCACGCGCTCTGCGGTGAGCACGCCGCGGGAGCTTCCCTCGATTTCCAACAACGTCGCGCCAGCGTTGAGGCGATCGCCGTCCTTTACCCGCGGTGTCAGCCGGACGTTGGGGTCGCGCTCTCTAAATGCGGTCAAGGCAAATTCCAATCCGGCCACCGCGATGGGTTCTCGGGCATTGAGATGAGCTCGGCAGTTCGAGGTCGGTGGAATACAGGCAAGGGTGGTGACATCCCCTGTGCCGATATCTTCGGTGAGGGCGTTTCGCACGGCGATCTGGATTTCTTCGTTAGTCAGCGTCAACACCGTGTAGATGCTGACACTTCGGTTAGTGGCTTTTCAAGTAGCCTGTGCCGTGAGAGACTATCGGCATGTTGATTTTTGAGTCCCCATCCTCGCTTTTGATAGCTCTTTGGCTGGGATGGAGTGGTTTGACCTGGATGGCGACAGCGGAAGATCCGATCCGATTTGAACTGGAAATCCTCGCGATGGAAGCGTCGGACCGGACGAATCCGCCACCTTCTGGAGCCATTGTGCTTGCTGGCAGTTCCAGTTTTCGGCTTTGGAAAACCTTGGCGACCGATCTCACGGGATATCCAGTGGTGAACCGTGGTTTTGGCGGGTCCCACCTGAGCGATCTGATTTTTTATGCCAAGCGGATCGTGCTGCCACTACGGCCCCGACTGATCTTTGTGTATGAAGGCGATAATGATTTGGCGTCTGGCAAGACTCCGTATTCGGTTTTCGAGGAGTTTCGCGCCTTTGCTGACTTGGTACATCGCAAACTCCCCCGGACCCGAGTGGTTTTTGTCGCGGTGAAGCCCAGTCCGCAGCGCCGCCATCTGCTCGAAGCGCAAAACGATCTCAATCGACTCATTCGGGAAAGGGCGGGATCGGACCCACAGCGACTGGGTTATGTGGATGTGGTTTTGCCCATGCTGACAGCTACCGGCGAACCTCGTGGGGACTTGTTCTTGAAGGACAGGTTGCATCTCAATGCGGCAGGGTACGCCCTATGGACGCGAGCCATTCGGGAATACCTCTCCGCAAATCCGTTGTGATCATGAATCAATCTGGGCAAACCGAAAGATCCACTTGGGGTTGGGTACGGCATGGGATTGCCATTGGAATTTGTCTCATGGGGTGGGCGGTGCCTTCTGGAGTTGCCAAGGACGCAACGAATCATTGGGCCTTTCTACCCGTGCGACCGATGGTGCCTCCGGCACTGCCTGGCGACTGGAAACGATGGGTGCAAAACCCCATCGACCAGTTCATTGCGGCGCGCCTGGATTCCCATGGACTCCGACCCTCCCCTGCGGCAACTCGGGTGACATTAATGCGTCGGATGGCGTACGACGTCACCGGGCTTCCACCTGAAGCGGCGTTGGCCCTGGAGTTCGAGAGCGGCGGTTCGCCAGAGGCGATGGCGCGATTGGTCGATCAGTTGCTGTCGTCGCCACGATATGGAGAGCGTTGGGGGCGTCATTGGTTGGATGTGGCTCGATTTAGCGACACGAAAGGCTACGTCTATGGGGATCGGGAGGAAGGTCGTTTTGTGCATTCGTCGACCTATCGCGATTGGGTCGTCCGAGTTTTGAACGAAGACATGCCTTACGACCGATTCGTTGCCCTCCAGGTCGCCGCAGACCAGATGGGCGGGGATCCACGCGATCTGGCCGCTATGGGATATCTCACGTTGGGACGGCGGTTCCTGGGTGTCATTCATGATATCATCGATGACCGATTGGATGTGGTTTTGCGCGGGATGCAGGGGCTCACCATCACCTGTGCTCGATGTCATGATCACAAGTTCGATCCCATCCCGATTCGCGATTATTATTCGCTTTACGGGGTATTTCACGGATCCATCGAAAAGGCGGCACCGATCGTGGCAGCACCGGCTGAGGCGCAGGAGTCCTTGGCGTTTCGAAGAGAATTAGACAAACGCGAAGCCGCGCTGGCAGGGAACTTTCGAAAAAAGTGCCTGGAATTTTCCGACCGAGTTCGGGCGCAATCGCGACGCTATCTGGAGGCGGTGCCTGACGCGGACAAACTGCCGACGGAAGAATTCTATGTGATCCGTAGTGCGGACGATCTCAATCCCACCTTCGTGCGTCGGTGGCAGGATTATCTGTATCGTCAGACCCGGGCATTTCACCCGGTGTTTGAGCCTTGGCGCCAGTTCATGTCGCTGCCAGATTCTGAGTTTCATTCGCGTGCTGGGTCGGTGGTGGAGTGGATTGGGCGGGAGAGTCGGAGCCGAGGCGGATCTTTGAATGAGAGAGTTTCGGCGGTGTTTGCCAAAGTGCCGACTTCAAAACTCGAAGTGGCGAGTCGCTATGGGGAATTGTTTGCGTCGGTACATGGCGCTCGACAGGCGACAGGCAAAGCGACTGCGGCGTCTGCCGGCGAGTCCGATGATGAGAATGCACGCGACGCGGATTGGAAGGAGTTGGAGGCGGTTTTGTATGGCCTGGACTCGCCCGTGTTGGTGCCCGATGTTCCGATGAGTGAAGCCGAATGGTTTTTCGATGAGAGTTCGCGAGTGGAACTTTCAAAACTTCAAAAGGATATCGATGGCCTGCTGATCGATCATCCGGGGGCAACGCCTCATGCTGTCGTGTTGGTAGATAAGGCAGAGCAGCGGCATCCGCGTGTCTTCGTACGCGGAAACCCGGCGGTCAAGGGTGAGGAAGTGCCCCGGCAATTTCTCGGATTCTTGAGTGGATCGCAGCCGCGCCCTTTTATCCACGGTAGTGGTCGGCTGGAGTTAGCACGAGCGATTGCAGATCCGGCGAATCCACTGACCGCCCGGGTGGTCGTCAATCGAGTCTGGGCGCATTATTTTGGAACTGGGTTGGTGAGCACTCCCAGTGATTTTGGGACTCGTGCCGATCCGCCAAGTCATCCCGAATTGTTGGATTGGCTGGCTGGATGGTTTGTGAGTGAGGGATGGTCTCTCAAGAGGCTGCACCGACTCATTCTCACCAGCGCCGCTTACCAACAATCGGCTGTGACCGAACCATGGGTCGACAGCCCGACGGTGCTTAACTCCGGGTGGCACCGGGCGGTTGAGGTCGATCCGCTGAATCGTCTGCTGTGGGCGTACCCGCGACGCAGGCTGGATTTTGAGGAACTGCGAGATTCGTTGCTAAGGGCTTCCGGGGAACTGAATTTGAGGGTGGGCGGGAGATCCGAAGACTTGACCGATCCTGTGCCTACGTTGCGGCGGGCACTGTATGGCAGGATTGATCGTCAGTTTTTACCGGGGCTCTTTCGCACGTTTGACGTGGCCAATCCCGATGTCCATGTGGCGACCCGGCCGGAGACGATTGTCCCGCAGCAGGCATTGTATCTGATGAACAATCGGTTCCTGGCCGCACGTGCGCGGGCTGTGGTGGCGAGGGTGGGCGGTGAGATTTCTGTATCCCTTCCGACTGCCGAGTCGCGTGTTCAGGACGTGTACCAAGCCATTTACCAGCGCCCGGCGACACCTGACCAGGTATTTGCGGCATTGGAATTCCTGAGAGACGCACAATCGGAGCGATCGCCGGGACCACCGACCCGGCCTAAAACGGATTGGCAATATGGGGTCGGCGACTATGATGCGGCGACTCAGCGTTTACGGACATTCGCAGAATTGCCGTTCTACGCCGAGAAGGCGTGGCAGGGCGGAGAAGCTTGGCCCGACTCCCTGTTGGGTTGGGCTCAGCTGACATCGGAGGGTGGACATGCGGGCAATGATCTGGCTCATGCGGTAGTGCGGCGTTGGAGGGCACCGCGAGCGGGGACGGTAACGGTGTTCGGGGCGGCATTCCATGATCACCAGGAAGGGGATGGGATCCGGTTGCGGGTAATTTCGAGTCGATTGGGTTTATTGCGCGAGGAGCTGCTACATTTTGGCGGATGCGATCTCGGCCTCGAGAGTGTGGCGATTCAAGCTGGGGACACGTTGGATTTTGTGGTGGACATTCGCGAGACGTTAAACAACGACGATTTTCGTTGGGCACCGGTGATTTGGTACCATGGGCAGGAGAGCTTGCGGTGGGACGCTCGGCGGGATTTCTTGGGTTGGCCGGCGACGCCGATAGCGTTGATGAGTCCTTGGGAACAGTTGGCTCAAGCCCTGTTTTTGGGGAATGAGTTTGTGTTCTTGGATTAGCACTACAGCGACGTTTTGAGGGATTTCCATTTTTTGAGTTCTTTGAGGCGGCGTTTACGATGGGAGCGGTAGGCCTGATCGTTGCGCCGTGTGTGATATTTCACCAAAATCACCAGGTAGGCAGGTTCGCGTTTG
>SXGU01417915.1_pt1 | contig 18456 bp, 14 predicted proteins | sample 3174531 | NCBI WGS metagenome assembly SXGU01 (sample SAMN11356863, study PRJNA531348) | freshwater metagenome | isolation source: freshwater sample F1-140 | place: China: Fuxian Lake, Yuxi | collected 2017-12-25 | reverse complement strand
TCGCTGGGTCCGTTTCGACTCGCGCACGTTGGCGACCAGCAGCATGTACGGCGAGGACTCGTGTGGGCGAGTTTCAAAGAACTCATCGACTCGTTCTTCAAGCACCGACGGAGCAAACGGGCGGAAGGACTCACGGAATTTGATCCGCACGTTCATCGCCGATTGCATCTGCGGACTGCGAGCATCTCCAAGAATGCTGCGGCTGCCGAGCGCTCGCGGGCCGAATTCCATACGGCCTTGCATCCAGCCGACGACGTTTTCGGTCGCGATCAAGTTGGCGACGAAGCGGCAAAGCTCATCGTCGTTGTCGAAGTGTCGGTACTTCGCACCTTTCGCGTCGAGGAAGGCTTTGATGTCGGCCTCATCGCAGCGCGGGCCGAGCAGCGAGCCGTGTTGGGAATCACCAGAATAACCCGAAGCGCCAGCGAGGGCGGGCGCTCCAGACGACTCTGAATTCGGAGTTTCTCGAAGCGTTCGCCCTCGCTGGCGCTTCGGGTTGGTTTGCCGCGGCTTGTTGAGCAATTGATGCCAGACGAACAGGGCGGCTCCGAGCGCTCCGCCGGCGTCGCCGGCGGCGGGTTGAATCCACATGTCCTCGAACGGGCCTTCACGAAGGATGCGACCGTTCGCGACGCAGTTGAGCGCGACCCCTCCGGCGAGACAGAGTTTCGTCTCACCCGTGAGCGTATGAACGTGACGCGACATCCGCAGCAGGATTTCCTCGGTGACGACTTGGACCGAGGCGGCGAGGTCCATTTCGCGCTGCGTCAGCGGTGTTTCCGGCTGACGCGGCGGGCCACCGAAGAGTCTGTCGAACTTCGACGAGGTCATCGTCAGACCTTGGCAGTAGTTGAAGTACGACTGATCCATGCGGAACGAGCCGTCCTCCTTCAGGTCGATCAGCTTCTCGCGAATGAGGTCGGTGTACCTCGGCTCTCCGTAGGGGGCGAGGCCCATCAGCTTGGACTCGCCGGAGTTCACCTTGCAGCCGCAGTAGTAAGTGAATGCCGAGTACAGCAGTCCCGGCGAATGCGGGAAGTGCATCTCGTGCGTCAACCGCAGGCGGTTCCCCTCGCCGACACCGATGCTGGCGGTCGCCCACTCGCCGACACCGTCCACGGTCAGCACGGCGGCTCGCTCGAACGGTGATGGAAAGAACGCGCTGGCGGCGTGCGACTCGTGATGCTCGGTGAAGACGAATCGCTTCGTGTAGCCGGGGAGTTCACGACGCATCGTGCGCGGCAGGTACAGCTTGTCCTTCAGCCACACCGGCATCGACTTGACAAAGCTGCCGAACCCGCGCGGCGCGAAGCCGAGATACGTCTCCAGCAGCCGATCAAACTTCAGCAGCGGCTTGTCGTAGAACGCGACGAAGTCGAGCCTGTCCGGCCTGAGGCCCGCTTCGCTCAGACAGTATTCGACAGCCAGCTTTGGAAATCGCTCGTCGTGCTTCTTGCGCGAGAAGCGTTCCTCCTGCGCGGCAGCCACGATGTCTCCATCGACCACGAGACACGCGGCTGAGTCGTGATAAAACGCGGAGAGGCCGAGGATGCTGGTCATAGGGGCGGTAATGTAGCGAAGTGCGACTTAGTCGGGAGGGCGAGGCTCCTGCCGAGCCGGTGCTTGAATCACGCGTGCTCTCCGACCCGGCTCGGCAGGAGCCTCGCCCTCCCCCAATGAGCGCGGCCTTTTTGTTGAAGTCCGGATGAGTGGCTCGGCTCGTGGCTGACTCCTAAGATTCGCCGCTCATTCCAACCAATCCCTTCCAATTGGAGGTGGTGAAACATGCTCAAGCTCACCCGATTTCCTCTCACCTTGCTCGCCTTGATTTTTGTGGTCGGCTCGACGTTCGCGCAGGATGACGGCAAAAAGCCGATCCCCGCGACCACCACGCCGACGAATCAGCCGCGAGACCCACTCTTGCTCCCCCAGCACGATGAGGCGCGAAACGACGCCGAACAAGCCTATCGCCGCAGCGATCACAAAAAGGTGATCGAACTGATGTCGGGAGTGCTCACGCAAAACTCCAAAGACCATGTCGCGCTGTATCTGCGGGGAAGTTCTCGGATCGACCTGGGTGCGGCGACTGGCGAAGTAGCGATGGTCCGAGCCGGCATCTCCGACGCGCGCGAGTCCATCACCGTCAAGCAGAAGGACAACTTCAACTACTACCTGCCGTATCTCAAAGGTATGACGAACCTGTCGATGCTGGAAAACAAGCGCGCCCACGCCGAAGTGGCTGTCAGCTTCGCCACGCAATTGCTCTCGGAACAGAGTCTCAAAGGGGAAGAGCGTTCCAACACGCACTATCAACGAGCGTTGGCTTACACGGCCCTTCAAGAAAACGCCAAGGCCATCGGTGACTATCAACAGGCGATCCGGATCACTCCCAATCATTTGGGCGCTCGGGTCGATTTGGGGGGCGCGTTCGCCGCCGCCGGCCAGAACGCCGCTGCGATGAATGCCTACAACGACGCGGTCAAAGCGTTTCCGAATCTGCCGCTGGTTTACAACAACCGTGGTTTCTTCCAGCAGTCCATCGGCAAAGCGGATGAAGCCATTTTGGACTTCACCAAGGCGTTGGAGTTGGACCCGAATTTTCTGGAAGCGATCGCCAATCGCGGCTTCGTGCAAATGAACAAGGGCGAATACGAGGCCGCCGAGAACGATTTCACTCAATCGCTGACGCTCAACGCCGCGCAGCCGAGTGTTCTCGGGCTACGGGCCGGCAGCAAGCTGTTGCGTGGCGACATCGAGGGCGCGATTGCGGACTACAACGATGTCCTGAAATGGGACAGCAAGAACAGCTACGGCCACGCGGAACTCGGCTTTGCGTTGTTCTTCTCTGGTAAGACCCAAGAAGCCTTGGCCGAATTCGACAAGGCGGTCGAGATCGACCCAAAGTTGCGGTTCCTGCGGCCGTGGCAGTACCTGACGATGCTGGCTCTGAACCAGAAGCCACAGGCGGATGCGAAGTTTGCGGCGGACCTGGCGATCCCGCAGGCGAAACGGGAATGGCCGGATCAACTGCTGATTTACCTCGCCGACAAGCAGTCCGAACAAGATCTGCGCAAGTCGATCAACAAGGATCCGAAAGCGGCCGACCCACAGACCTGTGAAGCCGAGTTCTTCATCGGCCAACGCAAGTTCATCGTCGGCCAAAAGGACGCGGCGAACGTTCACTTCGCGGCAGCGCTCAAGTCCAAGTCGACGCAGTTGTCGGCCTACCGCGGCGCGAAACTGGCTGTGAAGTAGTTCCGCTTGAGTGTTCGTTGTAGCCCGACCCCTTGTGGGTCGGTCGATTCACGTTTCGAGACAATCCTTCAGGCCACAAGGGCCTGGGCTACAGATTTCCGTGGAAAGCTCTTGAACGGAGACCCTCTTGATCCTCACCGACAACGATCTCATTCTTGTCACCGGAGCCACCGGCCTGGTTGGCAGTCATGTCGCCGAGCACGCTCGGAAGCGGGGCTTCAAAGTCCGTGCGGTTGTTCGCCAGCCAAATCCGTCTTCTGATCTCGCGAACTGGGGTGTCGAGCTGGTCGCGGGGGACATGACCAATCGCGACTCGTTGGTGAGTGCGGCGAAAGGGGCAACGGTCATCGTTCACTGCGCGGCGAAGGTCGGCGATTGGGGACCGACCGATGAGTACCGCACCGTCAATGTTGACGGTCTGCGCTCCTTGTTGGATGCCGCCGAGTCGAGCGGTTCGTTGAAGCGGTTCGTTCACATCAGTTCGCTCGGGGTGTATCCCGCCTGCGACCACTACGGCACGGATGAGTTCACGCCGGTCAGCACGACGGGCATCGACGGTTACACGCTGACGAAGGTGGAAGCGGAAAACCTCGTGCGCGACCACATTCGCGATCGGCAACTGCCGGCTGTGATCTTGCGTCCGGGATTCATCTATGGCCCGCGCGATCGCACGATCCTGCCAAAGGTGCTGGCACGCATCAAAGGGGGTGGCTTCAAGTTTCTCGGCAGCGGCCAGCAACTGCTCAACAACACCTACGTTGGCAATCTGGTCTCGGCAATCTTCTTGGCGATTGAAAAGGACGACGTCGTCGGCGAGCTGTTCAACATCACCGACAATCGCTTGGTCTCGCGCCGCGAGTTCATCGGCACGATTTGCGAGGCGGCCGGCCTGACGACTCCGACGAAGAATGTTCCGCTGCCCGTCGCCAAGGCCCTGGCGAATGCGATGGAAGCGGTCTATCGGATGCTCGGCAAAAAAGAGGCTCCGCTGCTGTCGAGCGCGCGAATCAAATTCCTCGGATTGAATCTGGACTACAGCATCGACAAGGCCCGGCGACTGCTCGGGTACGATCCTCCGGCCGACTTCACCGAGGCGATGCGGACGACGATTGCGTGGTCTCGCGAAGCCGGATTGGTCGGATGAATCCGCCGCCACACATTCGCGTCGGCAATTGTTTGCGAGTTCACGGCGCTTGAGGGAGCGAGTCGGATTCGATTCCCGGAACTGAGGCGGAAGCGCGCGGAGCGTCGCTGGAGCGCAAAACAGAGTCTTCGGGCCGCGGCATTGCGAAACCAGAGAACTCGAACCGCGCCGCGACGAGGCCGTCGATGTTGAGTTGCGATTCGTCGATGGACATTCGACGGCCAGTCGACGGGTCAATGCGAGTGATCACGTCGATGTCGGGTGGGACAAGAATCCCCTCTAATTGCCATTCGATCGCTGATTTCCAATTGGAGGGAAGCCGCCCAGTCATCCAGGCGATCAACGCCGGACGAGTCTCCTCAGACGCCGAACGATTCAAGTCGAAGACGCAATTTGTGGCGGACAAGGTCAGTCGACTGAGTGACGTGCTCTCTGGAGTTGTCCAGCAGCGCAGCAGGGGGCCAGTGCCGCGCAGAGTGACACGCCGCAGTTCACAGATCCAATCGGTGGCACCGGGGTCACTCAGTTGGACGCAGTCACCGTGACCGACTTTCAGCACGTTTTCGGCCACGAATCGGTTGGGCGGAGAATTCAGGTACACGCCCGGTGTCGTTCCGAAGAACACGACTTTCCGCAGGACAACCTGTGTCTCACGGCGCGATTGGGATTCATGTGGTCGCCACGCGAGTGGGGCCCCACGACGGCGAGTCTGAGTCGAGTCGTCTTCGATTTGATCGAAGCGACTTTCGTGGATTTCCAATTGTTGGCAGTCGGCGATCAACATTGAGGACGAAGGATCGTTGGCGGACGGCTGCCGTGTGAAACGCACATGACTCAATTGAATGCGTTCGGCCCACAAAGACAGCGCGCGATCGGCGATGACGATCTCCGCCGGATGCGACGGATTGCCGACGATTTGCAAGCTGCCGCTGCCAGCGATGTCCTCGGCCAGATAACGCCCGTTCGGAGCCAGCTCGATGCGACCGGACGCATCCGGTGCCGGCAACGGCTGTGGTACGCGGGTGAGAGTCGGTGATTCCTCGACCGGTTGGCGATGCGTCTCGCGAGTGCTGATTTCGGCGCGCGGTCGCGTCAACGAGAGCACGAAATTGCGTGCCCCTTGATCGAGCAGTGACAACGCGGCTCCCGACATCACGAAGATTGCAGCGACCGTCAACGGCCAGCGTGAGTTCGATTCCGTCGGCGGCTTGCGCGGCGTCGAACGATCGAACTCGCCGCGAAAGCTGGCGAGCCGACGTCGTCCGCTGCAAGTCGGTCGGCCGAAGTCACTCGCCGCCTCACCCAGCGAACGCGGGCGGGCGGCAGGATTCGTGGCCGTCCAACGGAGCAGCGTCTTGGCCAGCCATTCGGGAGCATCGGGAACCCACTCGCGCACATCGACGATGGTTTGTGTTTGATGAGCCGCGACCTTGGCCAGCGGGTCTCCCGCAGCGAACGGCGGACGTCCCGCGAGCAACTGCCACAACAAGCAACCCAGTGCGTACAGGTCGCTCGAACTGGATGGCGGCAGGCCGGCGGAGATCCGTTCGGGGGCCAACCCGTCGTATCGATCCGCCGAGCGAATCGTGTGAAAGCTGAACTCTGGCCGAAACACGGAGACCAACCCCGCATCGACCAACACCGACTGACCCTGCGGAGTGATGCGGACATTCGTCAGCGAAAGATCGCCATGTACGAGGCCGCGTTTCTCGAGTGCCGTCAGACCATCCAACAATTGCCGACCGATTTCGATGACGATTGACGTTGGGAATCGCCCTCGTCGCACCAGCAACTCGGCCAGGTGCGGACCGCGCACATGTCGGCTGATCGAGACCAAACGCGAGTCACCAACCGACGGCCAATCGACGATTTGGGTCGCCTGCGGCAACACGATCGCCGGATGGGAAAAGTCCGCCCCAGTAACGACTAATTTGGAGAGCAGCTCACTTTGTCGACGGAGTTGTTCCGTTGCTGTCGATGTCAGCTTCAGCACACAAACATCATCTGCGTCGCGTCGTCGAGCCAAAAACGTCTCGGCAGTCGCGGTGCCCCCGAGCCTTTCTAGCAAGAGGCACGGCCCCACTTGCAGGCGATCGCCCTGCGACATTTCCAAGGACTGCCCTTGAAAAGCGGTCAGCCGGCGCGACTGCACAAGGGCGTCGATCCAGATCGAGTCAAACGCCGGCAAGTCGCGCGTCAGCCGCCGGACGTAACCTCGGCAACGCCGCAGATCGCGCGGCGAACAGAGCTTCAGCGTCGAAAGCGTCTTGAGCAGTGAAGTAGACGGAGGCTCCAACACGCGGACTTCCTTTTCCGGGTGAGAGTGACGATGGGCCAAGGTTTATCCCACATCGCCGAAATGCGAACAAGACGGGAGTTTCTATTGCGGATCTGCGATGTCTTGCTCCCTCGCCCTTTGGGCTACACATTTTTTCGAACCCCATGAAAACGTGTCCGGCTGACCTCTGCGTTCTTCGCTTCTCTGCGGTAAAAGCAGAAACTTCCATCGCTTTCACCGCAGAGAAGCGAAGAGTGCAGAGATAACGAAATTGCCGATCATTTTGAGTTGTGTAGATACCAATGCCCTTTGGGAGAGGGGCGGGGTGAGGGACTAAAATTGTGGAAAGTGAGAAACTTGTCATTGAGAGGCTATCCGAGAATCCTGTAGCCCGACCCCTTGTGGGTCGGAGGATTTTGAATGGGCATCAATTCCTCAGGAAAATCAAATCTTCCGACCCACAAGAGGTCGGGCTACAGAAGAATGAACCACTTTTCAGATAGCCTCAGAGTACCTCATGTGGCCTTCGGCCACCTTCTCCCAAGGGGAGAAGGGGTGAATCGGGGCCGTGACTTGCGACTCGCGCTTCGCTGGGTCACTCTTCTCGGACGCAATCTGATCGGAAATCAGCGAGGTGAGTTTTGGGAAGTCTCGTCCAATGGCTGTACAACTTGCCGGGGCTGCGGCTGATTACCAAGCCGTTTACGCGGATGTTGTTGAAGCTGATCGCGATCCCGATCTTCCGCTTTCTGCTGAAGTACTTGCTGCGCGTTGACGTCATCAGCCAGGAGTTGGAGAAAGACCTGTCGCAATGGTTTCGAGCGTCGGTGCTGCTGCTGTTCGCGACGCACAACATGGAGGAAATCCTGTTTCAGACCAAGTGGCACGAACAGGAACTGGACGTGGTGCTGTTTGGATTGCGTCTCTTTCTGGCCATCGGCTGCATCGAAGGAATGCCGGATCAGGAATTGTTCCGATTTATTCATCCTGGTCCGCCCAAGCTGAAGTCGAAGAAATTCTTAGCGGCCTGTCGGGAGATCAGGCAGAACTGGCGGACGTGGCTGTGGGGTGTGGCGAGTGTGCATCTCAGCCGGTCTTCGCCGGTGTTTGCGATCGTCACGGTGTTCAAACTCGGACCGCCGGGTTGGGTGTGCTACGGCTTGGCGGTGACGCAATATCTCATCATCGGTCTGGCGACGTCGCGCGACAAAGCGATCGACGTGGTCACGTCGTTTGATGCCGAGGTCGCCGCGCGGCGGGCCGAATTGGTGTCCGAACTACAAGCTCCCGCTGCGGACGAGACACGTTCATCGTCCACAGCAGAAAATTCGGCCACACATGCGTCGCCTCCGGCCACGAGTTGAGAGATTCGACGGCTTGCCTGCGAGTTCGGTTCGGCAAGAATTCGCGGAACGAACGCTCACAATCGAATCGTCCGATGCTCTCTTCAGTGCGAGCCGCAGCGTTTGCTGGAGAGTGAGGAACCCAATTGACGGAGTTGGACTGCGGGGGTACATCTCCCTTGGCAGTCTTTCGGAACGAGATTGCCCGAACCGCAAGGAAGTGGTCCGAGGAGCGGCACCGCGACAACCCCTCTCGCCCACGAGGTTGGTTCGCGTCCGGTGACGTTCCGATCAAAAAGGAAGAGTGCTGTGAGAGTCACGATTGCTTGGTTCTGCTTGCTCGCGTTTTTGCCCGCTGTTGATGCGGTGGATTCTCGCGCGGAAGAGACGGCGCGAACGACTGTCGCGGAAAGAGCCGATGCCCCCAAAGGCTCGCTGGTCATCATCGGTGGGTCGGAGAGATATCGTGATCGTGAGTTGTGGGACACGGTCGTGGAACTCGCGGGAGGCGACGGAGCGAAGATCGCCGTCTTTCCGACAGCGGCCAGCGGTCAACCCGCCAAGTCTTGCGCGAAGCTCGTGCAAACTTTGAACCGTGCGGGTGCGGAAGCTTTCGTCGTGCCGGTCTCGTGGAACGAAGTTGATCTCGACGTCAAGGATGCCGTCTTCGATCCCGAGTTGGTGGACCGGGTTCGTTCTGCAACGGGAGTTTACTTCATCGGCGGAGCACAAGGTCGAATCGTCGATGCTTTGCTGGACGACGATCGCGAACGAACTCCAATGCTCGATGCGATTTGGGATGTGTACCATCGCGGCGGCGTCATCGCTGGAACCAGCGCTGGTGCAGCAATCATGAGTCATGTGATGTTTCGCGACGCTCCGCCGCCGCTCAAGGTTTTGCAAAACGGCGTCAGCATGGGCGAGGAACTCGATGACGGGTTGGGGTTCCTCGACAAGCGATGGTTCGTCGAACAGCACTGCCTGGTTCGCGGCCGCTTCGCTCGCGCGCTGGTCGCGATGCACTCGCAAGGAATTCCGTTCGGCATCGGCGTCGATGAGAACACGGCACTCGTCGTGAAGCGGGGCTACGAGGCCAGCGTCATCGGCTACAAGGGGGTGCTGATCATGGACATCTCGCAGGCCGAGCGAGATCCGGGCATGGACAGCTTCGCTCTGAAGAACGTGAAGTTGAGTTACTTGGACCGTGGCGACTCGATCGATTTGCGCACGCGCGTCGTGACTCCGGCGGAAGAGAAACTCGATGACATCCTGCTCGATCCCAATGCCGACGACTACGACCCGTACTTCGACCATCGCATGTTCTACACCGACATTCTGGGGAACGCGGCCGTGGCCGATCTGCTCGGACGCCTGATCGACAACCAGGAATCGGAAGCGATCGGCCTGGCGTTCAGCGGGCTTGACGCCAAGAACCAACCGTCCGATGGCTTCGAGTTCCGGTTCTATCGCGGCCCCGACAGCAAAGGTTGGTACACGGAAGAGTTCGGCGGCGAGGACTACACGGTCCTCGATGTTCATCTCGACATTCGTCCGATTCGCATCGCTGGTCCGCTGTACGAGCACCGCATCGCAGCCGAAGAAAAACGCCGCGAAACAACCGAGTCCACGGAAGAGTAGCGCGGGGATTCGGCTACTTTGCTGCCTGACGCGCGGGGATGAATTCCAGCAGGCGAACCAAGCTGAGGTCGCGGTTGTTGAATTTTTCGAGGTTCTTCGTTTCGACAGCGAACACAAACGAAACTTGCTGCCCAGTCGGTGCGGCACAGAGGTGGTAAAACCACGTCATCGGCACGCCATCCGATTCACCATCCACAGTCACTCGAAACAAAAAGCGTTTGTCGGTCGCGTTGCGAGGCTTGAGGGGTTCGGCCTTGGTAATCGACTTCAGTTTCTTGCCGAGACTCTGGCGAATATCTGCTTGAAATTGTTCCTCGGTCGTGTGACTTCCCGAGGCAGCGGCCGGGATCGGCGAGACATTGACTTGCGCGAGCAGGCTGCCATTCTCCATCAACCGCAAGACCGCGACATCGTTGGTCTGATGAAACTGGTGCCAATCGCGGTCGTGATAAAAGCGAGTACCCCACGACTCGAATCGCAGGAACTGCATTTCGGGTGCAGGCTCGACAGGGAGCTCTGCCACCGCTGCATCGCTGAGTAACTTGGCTTCCGAACTTTCTTCCGCCAGCGTGCGTTCGAGAGTGACGTTAGCCGTCACCTCCAGGCCCGGCTTGGCGGCACCGATCGCACGAGTCTCCGTCTGCTTGACACGCGCGCGAGTCATTAGCTTCGCGATGCGATCAAACGTGAACTCGCCCGTAAGTTGCACACTCGTCGGTGCGCCCAACGTTGCACCTTCCGCTGCGCCACTGAATGTAACGCGAGCCGATTTGGGATCGGCTTCTTCCAGCTTGCAGGTGATCTCGCCTTTGGTCATGGCCTCGATGCCGCACAGCATCTGCACCGCCCAGGTCTCTGGTTTCCAAGAGTCTCCGGCCGCAACTTCTTCGCGTGGCAACAGGCTCAAGAGCGACAGGCTGTCGCCCGGCGTACTGATCAAATCGAGTTGCTCGTAGGTCAACGTCGCGGTTGGGCTATAGAGCATTGCCCCTTCGCGGCGTCCATGAGCGACGACCAAGTGCCGCGTTTCTGGAAGCTTCAACGTCGATTTCTTGGGAGCGGTTCCGGCCGGTAAATCTGCCGGAGCGACCTCGGCCTCGTTATTGGCAAACCGATACAGCCGCGCCGTTCGCAACGTCTCGGCATCGCGGCCAGTTCCACTCAGACGCCGTTCAAAAAAGCGATACTGTGCGTCGGCGCTCAGTTTGAGCAAAATCTTCTTGCCGCCTCCGGCTGCCGTTTGAAGCTGCCCGCTGACTTGGACATGGCTCCGCACCAATTTCGGTCGCGAGTCTGCTTCCGGCTCAGCAAGGTCCACTTTCTCAGCGGCGAACACCAACACGTCACACAACGTGGTCGTCAGTATCAGGCATCCCAGCCAATGCATTCTCATCGTTCATTCTCCATCCAGCGGCGAACTGCGGCGCGCGACGATTGTCTCGAACTTAAATTGGCTCATCCTCAGGCAGCTTGATTGTAAGCGTCGCTGTTGTTTGGCGAAAAACCTGTCGCTAGAATCTCTTCCGCTTGGGAAGCGAGATTCGACCGTTCCGGCCTCTGACCGGTGGAATGGTCTCATGATTTCTACACGACCTGTTAGTGTTGCAGTCCGTTCTGGTCCGACTTCGGCGATGCAAGCCAGCGTCTTGGCTCTCAATCGAGCCTACGCTCCGGTTCATGTTGTTTCCGTGCGGCGAGCATTCACATTGCTTTACAAAAGTTTGGCAGAAGTCGTCTCTGTTGAGGACGGCCAATTTCAAACGTTCAACTTTGATGGCTGGCGTGAACTGAGCGACGCCAAATATGCCCTCGAAGAAATCTATGAGTGGGACGACTGGATACGGACCGTCACATTCGCGATACAGGTGCCTCGCGTGATCCGGCTGTTGGACTACGACCGCGTGCCGCGCAACGTGGTCAAGTTCAATCGCCGGAACGTTTTTTTGAGAGACGAAAACCGCTGCCAGTACTGTGGGAAGAAATTCGGCAACAACCATCTCAGCCTGGACCATGTTGTTCCGCGTAGCCGTGGTGGGCCGTCCACCTGGGACAACATTGTCTGCGCCTGCTTGAAGTGCAACGTTCGCAAGGGGGGCCGCACTCCGCAAGAGGCGGGAATGAGACTGTTCCGAGCACCCACCCGACCGGCTCGCAGTCCTACGTTGTCGCACCAACTCAGCTCGCGCAAGTACTCAACCTGGCGAAACTTCCTCGATTGACACGCACTTCTCGATTGATACGCTCCAATCCGTTTCGCGGGCAACTTGCAACTGTCGTCGGAGATCAATTCATGAAGAACCCAAAGGTCGAAACTCGTAACACCGCCGGCTCATCGGCCTCCATCCGATCTGGGTTTACGCTGATCGAATTGCTGGTTGTGATCGCCATCATCGCGATTCTCGCCGCGCTACTGTTGCCAGCCGTGCAACAAGCCCGTGAAGCGGCCCGACGTACCGAATGCGTGAATAGTCTCAAGCAGATGGCCCTTGCTTGTCATAGTTACGAGGGCACTCACAAGTGCTTTCCTTCTGGATTCATTCTCAGCACCAATCCGTCGAGTGCTTTGTCGTTCCAACCGACTCCCATCACGATTCCGCTCGGCCCGCCGGTCAACGGGCAAACACAACAGATCCCATTGGTCGACTGGATCTACTCCGACAGTTGGAGTTGGCAATCGATGATTTTGTCTCAAATGGGACAGACGACCGTCGGCGTGAATTTCAACAAGCCGAAGTTCGACCCAATGAATCCGATGACGGTCACCGATAACATGCTTGCCTGTCAACAGGTGATTGGCAGCTACACTTGCCCGTCCAACTCACAGTCATCCATCCGGCCAGAGGGATATGGCCATTCGAATTACCGAGGCAGCATGGGCACGACGCCTGGTAACGGAATGCTGTTCCAAGACACTCCCGTCTCTTTTCGCATGATCCGTGATGGTGAATCCAACACGCTTTTGATCGGCGAGTCGCTGATGGGCTTTTGGGGAGACGGCATTAGCTGTTGCGCTCGCGTGGCCGACGACGACAATAATGACATCTCCGACCGCGGGACCGACGGCGTGTACCTGACGATGAAGAATGCCACGTTCGATACCTATTGGACGAAGTCCGGTGAGCACTACTTTGGTTTCGGCAGTTGGCACTCGGATACCTGCAACTTCGCGCTCGCCGATGGCTCAAGTCGAGGGATCGGTAAGAATGTGAGTTTCAAAATCTTGAAAGCTCTGGCCACTCGTGATAGCGGCGAACGTGTCGGCGAATACTAAATCGGCAAGACCGAGCAATTCCCCCAGATACCAAACCTCGGCGAGGAGCAATCCTCGCCGCTTTTGTTGAGCGAGTGAAGGTCGTCAGAACAATCTCGCCGATGTCGGACAGGGCCGTCGAATCAGGATTCTTCGCTGAACCGCGGTGTGTGAGTTCAATGGGCGAGGTTGAACTTCTTGAAAGAGCCTTATGATTGCCGAGTTGAGAGCGGAAGCTGAGCAACTGCGAACCGAACTCTGGCGGCACAATCGGCTGTACTACGTCGAAGCGAATCCGGAGATTTCGGATCTCGAATACGACCGGCTATTCCAGCGGCTGCAGAAGATCGAACGGGAGCATCCGGAACTCGATGCGCCCGACAGCCCGACCCACAAAGTCGGTGGCGAACCGATCGAAGGTTTCACGCAGGTCGAACATCGTGTGCCGATGCTCTCGATCGAGAACGTCTACGAGGAGTCTGGCGTCCGCAAGTTCGATGCGGATGTTCGCAAAGCGTTGGGTGAGGGAGTGCAGCCAGCGTACACCATCGAGTTCAAGATCGACGGTGTCTCGTTGGCGTTGATCTATGAACATGGAGTGCTGACGACGGCGGTGACTCGCGGCGACGGCCGGCGCGGCGACGACGTCACGAACAACGCGCGGACGATCGAGGGCATCCCGCTACGGCTGGCCGGAGACGACGTCCCGCCGGTCATCGAGATTCGAGGCGAGGCGTACATCGCGAACTCCGATTTCGCACACCTTCGCGCGGAACAAATTCGGGCAGGCGAAGAGCCATTCGCGAATCCTCGCAACTCGTGCGCTGGGGCGTTGAAGCTGCTCGATCCGAAATTGTGTGCCGCTCGGCGACTGCGGTTTTTCGCGCACAGCGTCGGATACAACGAAGGTGCGGCGTATCAAACGCATCACGATTTCCTGGCGGCGGTGCGGCGTTGGGGCGTGCCGACCACTCCGCGCGTCGCCACGCTGACGAACATGGACGAGACGCTGGAGTACGCTCATCAGTTGATGGACGAACTGCACTCGCTGGACTTTGAGGTCGATGGGCTGGTCATCAAAGTCGATGCGCTGGATCAGCGTGAGCAACTCGGCCGGACCAGCAAAGCTCCGCGATGGGTCGTCGCATACAAGTGGGAGAAGTACGAAGCCACCACGCGGTTGGAGCAGATCGAAGTGCAAGTCGGCAAGACCGGGGCATTGACTCCGGTCGCTCATCTCACGGCCGTGGAGATCGCCGGCACGACGGTTTCGCGGGCGAGCCTGCACAACCGCGACGAGATCGAACGGCTCGGTCTGCGGATCGGCGATTGGCTCGTCGTCGAGAAAGCGGGCAAGATCATCCCGCACGTCGTGCGCGTCGAAGAACATCGTCGCGACGGCAGCGAACAGCCGTTTGAGTTTCCGACTCACTGTCCTGCCTGCAACACCCAGGCGATCCAAGACGACGGGGGCGTCTACATCCGCTGCCCGAATCCGCAATGTCCGGCTCAACTGCGCGAGTGGCTGCGATTCTTCGCCTCGCGCGGTGCGATGGACATCGAGGGACTCGGCAGCAAATTGGTCGAGCAACTGACGGAGCACGGCCTCGTCCGATCGCTGTCAGACGTCTATCGGCTGCGCGATCGACGTGACGCACTGCTGGCACTCGATCGGATGGGCGAGAAGTCGGCGGACGGTTTGCTGCGTGGGATCGAAGAGTCCAAATCACGACCACTCTGGCGGCTGCTGGTTGGATTAAACATCCGGCATGTCGGCACGCGCACGGCACAGCTTTTGGCCGAGCGCTTCGGCACGCTCGATGAGATCATGCGACAGAGCGAGGAGCAACTCGCGACCGTCGATGAAGTTGGTGAGGTGATCGCGAAGTCGATTCATGAGGAACTCGCCTCGGAATCGGGACGCCAATTGATCGAAGAGCTACGCGGCTTTGGTCTGAATTTCGGAGAGCCGATCCCCGATCGCCCAGCAGACGCCAGCCCGCGCAAGTTCGAAGGGCAGACGATTGTCGTCACCGGAACGCTGGCAAAATTCTCACGAGATCAAATCAAAGAGCTGATCCATCAACACGGCGGCAGGCCGTCTGACAGCGTCTCGAAGAAGACCTCGTTCGTCGTCGCGGGTGAAAATGCCGGAAGCAAACTGACGAAGGCTCAGGAGTTGGGCGTGCCGGTGTTGACGGAGTCCGAGTTTGAGACCCGACTGTCGTGAGTGGCGTCGCACGATGCGATCTCGATGGCAAGGTGATAAAAGACTTGAACACACACGCTCGGCATGTCGGTGACGAATCTCATCACTCGATCCAATCGTCACGACGCATTCACTGCCGATGACATCCCCTGGAAGTCCGACGCGCACCCTTGCCGCTGGTCGAGGCAGCTTTCATCATGTCGCTGTTTCAAAACGTGGCGAGCGATCCGGAGAAGGTCTTCGGTGGACAAACGGAGGTCGCTTGGCTTTGCCGTGAAGGTCGTGACACACTCACGAAAGATTTTCAGAACAGGGAGACGATTCCATGAAGCGCGTGTTGTGGTGCCTGGTTGCGGGAGCCGGTTTGTTCCTGCCCGTGGGCGCAGAAGCCAAAGACTGCTGCAAGCCGGTCAAATGCAAAAAGGTCAAAGTGAAGTGCTGCCAGCCAGTCGCTCAGACCTGCTGCCAGAAGTCGGCACCAAAATGTTGCCAAGCTCAAGCCGCGTGCTGCACGTCGAGTGCTGCCGGCGCTGCTCCGGCCCCAGCCAAGAAGCCCTACGAAGAGCCGGCCGCTCCGCCTCCTCCGGCCGAGAAGAAGGCCGAAGAAAAGAACAAGTAATTCTTCGGTGTTCGGTTGTGTGAAAACGTGCGAGAGACCCGGACCAGTTTGGTCCGGGTTTTTTCTCATCGTAGACCGGTCACTCCTTGATCGGAGAATGTGAGTCACGGAGTGACTCGCCTACGATTTCAACGGCATCGGAGGTCAATCCGTCATGAGCGACATCTCGCGAGCGATTTTGGAGACGTTCGACAATCCGTACCCGCGGCGCGATTACGAGATTGTCACCGTTTGCCCTGAGTTCACTTCGGTCTGCCCAAAGACCGGTCAACCAGATTTTGGAACGCTGACGATCACGTACGTCCCGGATCGGCTGTGCTTTGAGCTGAAGTCGCTGAAGCTGTATCTCCAGCAGTACCGCAATCACGGAGCGTTCTACGAAAGCGTGACGAACAGCATTCTGGATGATTTGGTCGCGGCGACCCAGCCACGCTGGATGACCATTGTGGCGGACTTCACTCCGCGCGGCGGACTCCGAACGAGCGTGAAAGTGCGATACGACCAACCGGGATGCTCAGAACGAAGTTAGAAGAATCCACCGCCCGCACCACCCCCACCGCCATTGTTGTTGTTGTTGTTTAGGGCACCACGGATTCCGATCCAGCGATACCAGTCAGGCTCGGCTTCCATGCCGTTGAGGTGCTTGTTGTAGGGCGTGGCCACGACGCAACGATTCGCAGCGTCGGCGTTGCCGAAGTCGGTCAGGATCTGCGTGACGATGTTCCGGCGTAATTGATCAAGTTCTGGATCAGAGTTGTTCTCGGAGCGTTCGACCAACACCGGAAACGGATTGCTGCGCATCCGCGCGGCGATCTCCATGACGTGGTCTTTGCCGGCGCAATTCAACTCGGCGGTGTTGCGAACGAACTCGTGACGATGCAGGACGAAGTCGGACGCCTCGCCATTCATTTCCATCTGGTGGTAGTGATCGCGAACGGTGCTGCCCAATGGGTAGGTGTTGGGAATCGCAAACGAACGTCTCGGCCCAAACGAAGGGAAGTAACAGCCGGCAACGGCTGAAATCAACAGCACGCTCAGCGCCAGCTTGGGCGAATGGTTGCGAATGGTCATGTCCCGTCCTCCGTGAAGGTCGGCCATTTCGTCGCGCGGGTTGCGAGACATACTCGTGGCCGAAACGCTCACTGCACCCCGCTCCCGAGGGCTTCTCGACTCTCAAATGATTGGCTGATCGGATCAATTCAGATTAGTAGCGGCCTCGCGGAGATTGATAACCGGCAGGTTGCACCGGACCATTCATCGGACTTGGCGAATTGTGACCGGCAGGCTGCACTCTGTTGGGCGTGGGATTTCCGCTGTAGCGTTTGAACGGATTCCAACTCGGTTTTTGCTGATTGGCGATGTCTTCCGCGGACGCCCGGCTCAGTAGCGGATTGTTGTTGTTCGGTGAGAACCGCACCGACGGATCGGGAACCGGTACCGGTGGTCCAGAGGGAGCTTGCGGAGCCAGCATGGGTTGCGAGTATCCGCCGTTCCCTATCGAGCCACCGTTCATTCCGCCACCTTGCATGCCGCCGCCGTTCATGCCGCCACCTTGCATTCCGGCGCCAGGAAAGCTGAATCCACCACCCTGCATGTTGCCGCCGAACAATCCATTGGCCGGTCCTGGCGGAATTGAACCGAGCGCCGGGTTGTACGGTCGATAGCCAACCTCGGTCCCCATGCCCGAACCCCACCCATAAGGAGGCAATTGATAGACCCCTTGATCCGGAGCACCTTCGGTCATCGCGTATTTGTACAACTCGAAGTCATTCGGATGCGTGACATTGAATCCAGGCAAGGGTGGGACTTCGTCTTGTTCCATCGGCCGAACGATTTCCGGCGTGACCAGAAACATCAATTCGGTTTCGCCCATCGTCGCGTTTTTGCCATTGAAGAGTCTCGGCCCGATGTACGGGAGTTCGCCGAGATACGGCATGCGAGTGATACCAACGGCGCTCTGGTGCGAGAACAATCCCGCCAACACGATCGTCTGGCCTTCGTGCAGTTGGACGGTCGTGGTCACTCGTCGGGTATTTAGGACGGGAGATCCACCAGACGTCTGGTTGCCGTTGATCGCACTGAATTCGGGGACGATCCGCAGCCGGATCAAATCTTTGTCGATGATCGTCGGAGTGACGATCAACGAGGTTCCGAACCCACGGAATGTGGTGGTCGTGCCTGAAGCACCTCCCACCCCGACGACTGTCGGCACGGCAAATTCGCCGCCTGAGATGAAGCTCCCGGTCGTGTTGTTCATCGCCGTGATGCTCGGATTGGCGATGATCTTCGCGGTTCCATTCTCTGCCAGCCAATTGAGGAGCAAATTGGCGACACCGCTCTCGAAGATACCGCTCAGACTCGCCGTGCCCGCGACAGGATTGAAGTCACCAGAGATTTTTGAAGCAGCGTCAGTCGCTGCACTGCCAAGGTTTTGAAAATCAATGCGGAGTCTTCGAGCCTGGGTACGATCCAACTGCGCGATCTTCACATGCACAATGACCTGCTGCTCACCGGGCACTTCCAACATGTTGATGACTGCGTTGTTATTGTTGTTGTTGTTATTCCAGCCGTTGCCAAAGCCGGCGCTCGCTCATCTCAAACGCAACGGTTCTGAACAAAGCAGAAGTAGAGGAAAAGATCGCTGGGACGTTCTCATTGGGTGTGTTTTGGAAAGGCCCTTTGGGAATGGAGTCCCAGCGATGTGTGCGCAGATTAAGTTT
>SXGU01424235.1_pt1 | contig 18459 bp, 22 predicted proteins | sample 3174531 | NCBI WGS metagenome assembly SXGU01 (sample SAMN11356863, study PRJNA531348) | freshwater metagenome | isolation source: freshwater sample F1-140 | place: China: Fuxian Lake, Yuxi | collected 2017-12-25 | reverse complement strand
TCCAAAAGAGTACCTCCATCGCTCGACCTAGTCCTTGATCGAGCGCTCTAGATTACGCACTGAAACTCCGATACAGGATTTGCGTGCGAAAAATCTATCTCAAACCCAGACTTAAGATTCTGATCGCCGTTGTGGTCTTCGTTGGCGTTGCTATTGGCGCTGCGAGCCTCTTTAAGACACGCGCGCCCTCAGGCGAAGGCCTACGTACCCCTTCGTCGGTGCGTCTGCCAGCGCGGTACGAGGACGTCGTCTTTACGCCCGTACCCGGCGGAGCGGACACTCGAGCCATGGCGCGCGAAGCGACTGCGAGAACAGGACTTCGCGCATTGCGAGCAAGGCGCGTGGTGTTTCATTCAGAAAGTCTGCGGGCAGCAAAGCGCGGCGATCGATTGGTGAGGCTCCATCTCTTCGATGACGCCATTTTCACCGTGAGGTTTCGTGAACCGTCACCGCTCGTGAGCTTGCGAGGTGAGCTGGTGGGTCAAGTCGAGGGAGATCCGAAGAGTCGAGTTCACCTTTGGGCCACGACCGAGAAACTGTCGGGAGAACTCGTGACGGCAGGCCGCACTTATCGGATCACGTACGCCGGAAAAAATCAGCATTACATCGTCGAGATCGAAGCTGCGCCCTAATCCAGGGCAAATCACCACGAGACTTTGACAACTCCGCCATGCCCCTTTCTTTGCGGTCTCCGATGATGGAGTCGATTAAAGGAGGACTCAATGCGCAAACAATTTCTCTCATCTCTGCTACCGACTCTGGTCTTATCTTTGGCACTGATGATCTCAATTTCGCTCGTCGGATGTGAGGCGAACGTTCCTGGAAGTGGTCAGTCGATCCCGGATGCGATGAGAGACAATCAGTCAAACGAGAGTACCGGTAACAAAGAGAATTCTCCCCGTGAGCCGGCTAACATCGCCGCACCTGTCGCGCCTTCTGAATCGAATGATGAGATGAACTCAAAGAACTCTGCTGACCCCAGCGTTCCCCGCGATGAAAAAGGGATTCCTGGCGCTCCGACCGCGCAGCTTCGTCACGATGATGCGACTTCCGTGGGTGGGCCAATCGATCTCAACGAATTTCCCTATTCCAAGCGCGAAGATTTTAAGAACGTCATGAATGCGCGTCTGGGGGATATGGAAAGAAGCCTTGAGACCCTCAAGAGCGTCAATCCGTCAAAGACGCAGACTAAGGGTGAGCAAACTCAGGTTGTAAAACGCGTGGAAGCCGAAAAAGCGCGTGTCTCTGGTCAACTCGCGAAAATAGAGAATGTGACCGAACAACGCTGGGAAACTTTTAAAGCGAAGTTTCGTGACGATGTCGTGAAACTTGAGCAAGACATCAAGGGCGCTGCGACCGCACGCCGTTAACGAGCGGCTTCACTTTCGAGGTGCGCTCGTCAACGGCTCGAGCGGAGTCGGAAGGCGCGCCTCGTTCCAGAGTTTCGAGAATTCCTTGAGGCCCTTCGGCTCGTTACCATTAGCATGAATCAGAATCACCGAACCCTCGTGCGGGATTTCGCCCTTGGCGAGCCACGCGTCGGCGTCGATCGGGATGAGCCCGTGCGACTGAAGGTAGCTTAAAAGCTTTTGATCGGAAATGAGACCTGGAAAGCGGAAAAACACCGACGGCGTAATGCCGTTCTCGATCATGAGCCTTTCGTTTTCAAGAATTTCATTCGCCATCTTGACGCCTGCGGAGCGAAGGAAGTTCTCCTTGTCGGGAAGGCCTGAATGATAGGGGTGGGTGAGGGAATGATTGACCCAAGTCACGTCGAGTGACCGCGCCTGAACTTTTGACTTCAGATACTGAAAATCTACCGGGTGAGCCTTTAACCATTTCCCCGAGAGCGCAAACGCAATGGGAATCGGGACCGTGCGTGCCGATGAGATCAGATGCTCAATGAAATCACGGTCCATCTTCTTTGCGCTCGGGCATAAATCTGCCGTGACGATAACACCGCTCAGAGAATTCTCGGATCGTCTGAGGCCCGCCCTTGCGAACTGTCCATCCACGGATTTCGTCAGACGCTGGATTGCAGTTTGATAACGCGTGCTCTGGAACGTCTCGGGCGCCACCTCTGAACAGAGCCAGCACATATCTTTTTCAATCACGGTTTTCATGCTGTATGGGTCAACGAGGAGAACATGGTGGTTGCCGCCGATAACGAGATTGCGTGTGCCGATGCGAATTTCGCCGGTAAGATGACTCTTGCAGCTCATCCACTTGGCCTCAATCATTGAAACCGGGTAAACCATACTTGAAGAATCTTGCGTGATTTCGGGGAAGAGTTGGCACTGATCGGCAGATGCGAGGGGAGTCGCAAGAAAGGCAAAAATCAGAAGAAAGCTGCGAAGCATAGAGCTTCTCCACTCGAGATGTCGACTGAACCTGTTGTACTCTTAGGTTAACCGGCTCTCCCCTAAACCCCGACTGAGATCGAGCGAGACGTTTTGATATGGAACAAAATTCTGAAAACCTCAATTGGTCCGTCTCGGACCGAGATGATACGGAAGACGCCCGCGAAATCCATGAGGCTCTCAAAGCCCATGCGGAGATCGATGTCGGCCCGCCAAAAAGAGAGCCCCTCGTCATCACCGTGCGAGACCGCAAGACGCGTGAACTCATCGGGGGCTTACGCGGATATTCTCACTGGAACTGGGTTTACGTCAGTCACGTTTGGGTTGCCGAAGCTCATCGCTCCTCGGGCGTTGGAAAAGCCGTTCTCGAAAAGCTCTCAGTCGAGGCGAAGAAGCGTAACGCGAGAGGTATTTATCTCGATACATTCGACGAAAGATCGCGTGCGTTCTACGAGCGCGAGGGCTTTCAGTCGTTCGGAAAAATCGATGAGTTTTTCCCAGGCCGCGCTCGTTATTTCATGCTCCGCCGTTTTTAGAGTTTCGTACTCAAGTAGAAGCCAAGATTAAAGGCCAGGTGAACGAGCAGGGGGGCGGTGAGGGCTGAGGTCCTACTGAGCCGCCATCCGCAATAAAATCCCAACCCCAAAACATAGATTGTTTGATAAATAACGAATGTTTTGTATTCGGCCGGTACGAACCAGTACGCATGAAAGTGTGCGTACGCGAAAATCAAGGTCGTTCCGATGAGCGCCGTCCGCGGTCCCATTAGATCTTTAAGCGGCTGCCAAAGAGCCATTCGAAAAATGAATTCTTCAAGCACGGGTCCGATCAGGATTAAGAACAAAATTGCTTCCATTGAGCCGAGATCAAACGGTACGACGAGGCCCAAGGGTTTTGTCGCTAAAAAAGCTGCGGCACCCAGGACCATGGATGGTATGAAAGCTTTCGCGAGTTCGCTGACCGGATTCTCGAGCTTCATTCGAATTCGGTCGTGGTAAATGATGCCGGCAAGGCCGACCATCACGATCTCGAATAAATATCCCGCGTAAAAACCCGCCGAATCGAGCTGTTTTGAGAAGCCGAATCGGACCGCAATGTAAGTCAGCAAAAACAAGGCACCGAAAACCAGGGTTTTTTGATCGTTCTTCGAAACTTCTGGGATCGCGGTTTGAACCTTCAAGCTCGGGTGATCAAGATGCTTGAACTTAGATCGGTAATTCGTTTCTGGTTTCGAGCTGCGAACGACGATCATGCTGTGCCTCCGGAAAAAGCGGATCTGTTTGAGACAAAAATTGTTGATCAGGTGACCGGCGGATCAGGCTTTACGTAGAAATCCTGAGCCAACGAGCCATTCAAGATCTCAGTCATGGAAAAGACGTGCCGAAAACCCAGGTTTTTCGTTCGCCAAGGATTTGGATTTTGAGAGGTGAATCAAGGTTCGAGAACCGAGAAAGGGCTAGACGATCGATCTGGGAAAATGGTTCTGATAAGTAATATTATGTTACGAAAAGACGGAGTAAAGGTATGAGGGTAGCCCTATTTCATCGCAAAAACCGAGGTTTCGGGTCTCAATTCACAAGGGCCAGACCTTAAATAGCCCGAGGTCTTGGATCGGAGGTCTCTTTCACTCAAGACATTGGCAATCGATCTGTCGTTCTTGAGCAACTCCGCATGCGAGCGAGGATTTTGTTTCGAGGAACAGCTGAATCTCTTCGAGTTGACCGTTTCTGAGCTTGAGATTGGCTGATGCACCCGAAGGCCATCTCCAGGTCTCCGATTTCTCATCTAAGATTAGTTTGGGGAACTGCTGATGAAACCGTACCAACGCCTCTTCCGCGGTGAGCGTCTCGTAGTCTTGCGGAAGATCAACCGGAACGGGAAGCCCATCCTCGTCGGCCTTAAAAAACTGGGGGACCATTCGGGAAGGTGTCTCGCCCCCGCTTAAGGCCGCGACATGGAGCCGAATTTCTTCTTCGTTACTCGTGAGGGCGTGCAGGTTTTGGAAGGCGAGTTCAACGGTGGGTTTCTCGCCGCCATGGCTTCGTTGTGCGCGGGTGAAGAACTCATCAAGTGTTTGGAAATCAGCGGGGGAATGAATTCCGCTGAAGGTCTCACTCCCCTTCACGCAACTGAGCAGAAGGTCCTTCGTCGTGGAGCTGAGACGAATCGCGGATCGGGGTGTGTCGGAATTGGTGACGGCCTCACTCCCCTCGTGAAATTGCGATGGGGGCTGCGCTGGGATCTCGGCAGCCTCAGTCACAACTGGCTCCGGCTGCTCACTTGGCGACCTCCAATAAAGAAGGCCCATCATCACGGCGAAAATCGCGACAACACCCAGTCGCTTCATCGGAAATGACGGCAAGAATTCGCCTTAGAACTTGGGAATCGTTGAAGCCCCCAGCGTTGCGCGATGGAGTCGTGGGGGTCTGCCGACATCATATCGTTTAGGCTCCGAACATAAACCTGGCCCAGCGTCAGAGTGGTTCGCCGCTCAATCTGAACGGGACAAAAATCATCTTGATCCACTCCCTCGTCACCGGCGAGGACAGCCTCAACCTGTGCTCTTACGCGCGGGGAGATGCGTTTTCCGTTTCTCAAATAGCGCCGATAGGAGTCCCGAAGCTCGATGAAGCTCCCCTTCAGTCTTGAATCTCGACTCGGGGTTGAGTGATCGTCGAATTGAATGGAAGTCATGCAAGCACCGCCAAGACTTCGGTTGATTTCGTCACCTCTCTTCACCGCATCGATTCGCTCGACGGCTCCCTGGCAGGCATTAGCGAGGATTCGCATGAGCTTTTGATCGGCTCCTTCGCTCTTTAAAGCAAGGCGCTTCTGCATTTGGCTCGCCCAATTCTTGTGGGGAATCGTGTACTGCTCGAGACTGTAGCCCGGCACCTGCCAGACGGCCTTTCCTAAGTCGCGGGGATGACGGAAGGCACGGAAGCCCGCGTGAGTTTCGGGCTTGATTCCGTTGGGAAAAACAAAAGGGACCGTGGGATACTCAAATCTTTCGAAGAGTCCGATACGCGCGGGCCTCGAGGCAAAGAGCAGGAATGGCACTCCGTGCTCAGATAACGACTTGATCGTCCACGAATGATGACTTGCTTTATCCGTTAACAGGAATCTCCCCGCGCCAATCGCCGCGCGGTTGACCGCTACGGGGTAAGAGTCGTTCGGGAGAGACGATGTACTTGCGATCTTGTAAACAAATTTTAAGAACTCGCGCTTCCTCAGGTCAGGCGGCAGATGATCCCAACGAGTCATCTCATTTGAGATGATGCCTCCGCCGCCTGTCGGATCTTTCATCGCGAAGGGAAGACCATTCTCGGCCGCGTAAACAAGTCGCATTGCGTACACGGTGTCGGCGCAATCCATCGCGATGTTTTGGTAAAAGCCAGGCTTTTTAAAAAAGTTTTTCTGCCACTTCGTGGTGACCCAAGCTTGGTAGGCGCTCTCGGCCCGCGCATTCCAATTCGATGAAGTCTCCCAAACATCGGCTCTTGCAACGTTTGTAACCGAACCTGAGAGGGCCAGCGCTACTATCAAAAATAGGGCTACCATTTTCAAAACCTTTCCGGCGCCGGCTTAATCCGCGGCGAAATAATTCGCGATCAAGCTGGGCTTAGAGAAGAAATCCATCATCGCGGCCGCACCTTCGATTCCGACACCGGAGTTCTTTAATCCCCCATACGGAACGCGCTCGTCGGCAACGGCGCCGGGAGAATTAATGAAAACACGGCCGGCATCAAGCTTTTGCGCGACTCGCAAGGCCTTGGCGCCTTGAGTTTCGAAGACGTAACCCGCAAGTCCCAGCGGGCCCGTATTCGCGTGCTTGAGGGCTTCATGTTGGTACTTGAAAGAGGAAATCGTAACAAAGGGTCCAGGCACTTCTTCTTGCTGGAGAGTCGAGCAGTTCGTAAGATCGTAGATCGCCGTGGGTTTTACGAAATACCCGCCGCGATATTTTTCATCCAAGCCCTCAGGGTCTCCGATCCCGCCCGTGAGGAGTTTGCCCTTTTCATCGAGGGCTTGTTGAACGGCAGCTTCGAAACGGGCGCGGTGAGACGCGCGATTGACCGGTCCGATTTGCGTCGGAGAAAGTGTTTCGAGATTCGTGCGAAACGCTTCGAGAAATTCTTTATAGATCGTCTCTTGCACAAAAATGCGCGAACCGCGCAAGCAACCGGGTCCTTCAAACCGCACGGTCGAGGCTAAAATCGCGGGCATCGCTTTTTTAAGATCGAATCCCGCGAAAATCAGAACGGGATTTCTTCCGCTCAAACTTAAGTGAGTGCGTTTTAAAAACTCGGCTGCATCTCGCTGAAGCTCTCGTCCCGTTTCCGTCTGGCCGATGAGCGAGATCAGAGAAAGCCCAGGGTGCGTGGAGATGGTCTTTCCGACTTTTTCTCCCCTCCCCTGCACCAGATTGAAAACGCCCGACGGAAGACCTGCGCCGTGCACGGTTTGCGCAAACGCGTTTGCGGTCTTGGGTGCGTACTCCGAGGGTTTGAGGAGAACCACGTTCCCGGCTGCCAGCGCAGGCGCCACGCGAAGGGAGATCATCACCAAGGGATCAGTGGCCGGGGAGATGATCGCGGCGATGCCGTGGGGATTTCGGTGCGTAAAGAAGTGAGCTTTGTTGGACGAGACGCTCACGGACCGATCATCGAGCATGAACCTTGCGTAAAGTCGGAAGACCGAGGCTGCCCGCGGGATTGACGTTTGAAGTGCGTGAGCTTCGAGACATCCTTCATCTTCCGATTGAAGGCGCGCGAGCTCCGAAGCGTTCGACTCAAGACCGACGGCGATCGCTTCAAGAAAGCGGGCGCGCTGCTCGACATCAACTTTCAGCCAATTCGGGAGCGCTTTGTTTGCGGATTGAATCGCCCGCACGACGTCGATCACATCAGAATCGGGGACCTCAGACGAGATCTCCCCCGTCCAAGGATTGTGATGCGGACACCATTTTTGATCGCTGGGATCTACGAACTCGCTTGAGATATAATTTTGCAGTCGCACGGCGCCTCTACCTTCCGGAAGGTTTACGGCTCTCAGCTTTAGCGAAGTCGGCTGGATCCGTCCAGCCGAGACAGTCCCGAACGGCCGCTTGAATCACGGGATGAAAATTTAGGAGAGCCACCGCCTCACTCAAATCAAACCACTGGGCACTTAGGATATAGTCCGCATCGGTCACCCGTGACGGTTGAGATTCTTCCTGAGCGAGACCGCAAAGGTGAAAGACCGTTCGGCACCGGTTGAGGCGTCCGTCCCACTCGAAGTCGTACTGGGCAACCACGGGCGCGAGGTTTGCGATCTGAACACGATAACCCGTCTCTTCAAGCGCTTCTCGTATGGCCGCGCTTTCGCTCGTTTCATCAGGCTCGATTTTTCCGCCCGGAGGTGTCCAGAACTCTGCGCCAGATGTCGGATCTTTCATTTTCACAAGGAGGAGCTCCGCGCCTCGCACACAGACCGCGCAAGCTCGGTGCCGCACGGGTGTCTCGAGATTCGCCTTGCTCATGGATTGGGCCCCCTCTAGATTCAAGAGAAGATGAAAGAACGACACGAGAGCACGCACAGTCATGACCATGATCATGGGCCCTCGGGCCATCACGGCCACAATCACAGTCATGGGCACGGCCATCATCATCACCATCATCACCACGGTTCGGCCACGAAAAATATTCGGCTCGCGTTCTTTTTGAATTTCACCTTCAGCATCATCGAGGTGATCGGGGGACTCTGGGTGGGAAGCATGGCGATCGTGGCCGACGGGGTTCACGATCTCGGCGATTCGGTGAGTCTCGGTGGCGCTTGGTTTTTAGAGGGTTTTGCTAACCGGGGTAAGGATCGGCAGTTTAACTTTGGTTATCGAAGATTTTCACTGCTCTCGGCGCTGATCTCGGGCGTCGTGATCACGATTGGTTCAATTTTTATCATCATCGAATCGGTCCAAAGATTTTCACAACCGACGCCTCCGGCGGCGCTTCCCATGATGGGTCTTGCGCTCCTCGGTCTTGCGGTCAACGGCTTCGCAGCTTGGAATCTCTCGAGGGGGAACACGCAAAACGAACGCGTTCTTACGTGGCATTTGATTGAAGACGTCCTCGGTTGGGCCGTCGTGCTGGTCGGCGCGATCGTCATCCATTTCACGGGCGCCGCGTGGATCGATCCGGTGCTCGCAATCGCGCTTGCCGGATTCGTCATGTTCAATGTTTTGCGGTACTTAAAGAGCACCCTTTATCTTTTCCTTCAAGGGCGACCGGCAAACTTCGATTCAGATCGATTCCTACGTGAAACACTCTCCGTGCACGGAGTTGAGAAGGTCGATCAGCTGGCCGTGTGGTCTCTTGACGGCGAATCCAGTGTCCTCTCGGCAAGGCTCCACCTTCATTCCGTCCGTGATCCTCAAGAAATCGAGCGCGTAAAAGACGGTGTGCGTGCGTTTGCGAAAGCCCAGGGCGCACAGGCCACGCTTGAAACATGTTTGTCGGCGGAGCATCCCCATTCGGCGTCGGATGATGAGACATGCTAAAAACAACTGGCTTCTCCCAACCGCTCGTCATCGCCATCGGCGTCTCGCTGCTTCTCGGAATCGGCGTGGGTCTCAAAATCTACTTTGATCGCGAGGCACGCCTCGCGAGCGCAATTCCGATTCCTGCACTCAAAATCCTAGCTTACAAAGATCTCTTCAGTCCTGAGTTGAAGTCAGCCATCATGACGGACGCAGGCGTTGAGCTGAGTATTTCAGAAGTCTCAACACCTGAAGAGCTTTGGGACCAGCTCGAGAAACGAAGAGGGAGTGAAGCCCCCGATCTCGTGACGCTCTTCTCTTATCAAGTGCCGCTGGCAGCGCAGCTGGGGTGGCTACAAGCCATTCTCCCGCGCAGACTCGTAAATCAAGATGCAATCTCTCCTGACTTCATTGATCTGCCTGGCGATCCGGCACTGCACCAAGTGATCCCGCTCCTCTGGGGGTTGACCGGCATTGCTTTTGATTCCTGCAAACACGGCTCTCTCGACTCGTGGATGGGCGTGATTGAAAACGCGAAGCTAAAGGGAAAGGTGGGCCTTCCCTCTTCGACAATTGAACTCTTGCGCCTCTCGCAAATCGAAAAGCCAAGCGGGAAGGCGATTGCCGCGCCGTTAACGAAATCCCTTCAACCTTGGCTCGAAGGTGCCGTTCTCGCGAAGGATTTCTTAAGTGCGCGCGAGCTCATTCAAGCGGATTCGAATTTGGAAGTCGCGCTCGCCAGCCATGGCGAAATGGCTTTTCCGCCTTTTAACAAGTGGAAGTTTCAACTACCGCGGGAGAAGGCAACTCTTTGGATTTTGTCGCTCGCCATGACCCGCGATGCGAGCGAAGAAGACCAAGCGTATAAGTTTCTCGATGCCATGCTCAAACGCGAAAACGCCAAGCGGCTGACGGAATCCGCGAAGCAAGCCTCAACAAACCGTTCACTTGAGGAACTCGCCAATTTTGACTCGCGCCTGAAGCCTTCGCACTTGCGCGCGAGTCCCTTTGATCAATTTATTTTGTGGCAAGATTTTAGCCGCGCGCGCGAAGTTCGCGGCGCGATCGAGGCTGCAAAACCCCGCTGAAGACTCAGTCGATGCCAACGACGGGTACGAGCTTTGTGCTCACGCCGGCGGTGGGATTTCCCTGCTCAACGTCGTTTTCGTCGACCACGGTCATGCTCACCTCGACGGAGTAGAGATCGCCATAATTGAAGGTGTGCGACTGCGGCGGCGGGATTTGTACCAAGATGCGGAAGCGGCCCATCGAGTCACATCCGAGACCCGTCGTGATTCTCTGGCCGATCAAGCTGTTATTCAGGCGCCATTGATAGTAGATATAGGACTGTTTGTAGCCGGCGGTGTTGCAGTAGCCCGCAAGATCAAAGCAGGTTGAGGGATCGCAGAACTTCGGCGTGGTCGTGGGCTTTTTGATTCCGATGGGCTGGGCGTTTGCGACGACCAGCTCGACGAACTCCAGATCGAGTTTGCAGGAGACACCGATGCACTCGGCCTCTTCGCGATCATCCGTCAAGGGGTTGATTCCGGTTTGATATGTCCCGCAATTCTGAAAGACAACGGCGAGCGACAATGAGATGGCAAATATCGAAACCAGGAATGAGAATCGTTTCATCGTTGGACGCAAAGCGGTTTCTCCCGTCTCTCTATTCTGACCCATTTATCGACAAGATGAGACGGAGACTTCAGTCGGGGACACGGATTTCGCGAGGAATTCGCAGTCAACTCCCCTCCCCTGCGTTTTATTTGCTCCTCGTCCTCAGTCTGATGCTCACGCCGGCGTCTCAAGCTGAGACAAAACCCGTGTTCCGCTTTCACATGCCGACGGAGCCATCCTCGATCGATCCCGCGCTCCTCGTTTCAAGCGATGCCAGTTATTTTCTCATCAACGTCATGAGGGGGCTTTACACCTACCACGAAAGCGAGGGCCTCAAGCCCGAGGGCGCCCAGTCATGCGCATTCGAAACACCTCGCCGCATCTCCTGCCGACTTAAAAAAGATCGAAAGTGGAGCGACGGAACGGACGTCGTGGCCGACGACTACGTACGCGCCTTTCGCCGGCTCGTAACGCCAACGGCGCGGAGTCTTAGTGTTGAACTTTTGAAGCGGGTTAAAAACGCGGTCGAGATTCATGCCGGAAAAATGGCGGCCGACCAACTCGGAGTCCGAGCTCAGGGCTCTCATCGACTCATCTTCGACTTCGAATCACGTGATCAAGATTTCTTATACAAGCTCACGCACAGCGTGCTCGTTCCCGTCAAATCCGAGAAATTTCCAAAAAGAGAAGATTCTGCGCAAACGGTCGTCAACGGCCCTTACAAAGTTGCATCGTGGACTCCGGGCCGTCGAATTCGCCTTGAGCCAAATTCACGCTACGAGGGGTTCGAGGCGCGACCTCCCGTCGAGATTCTGATGATCGATGATGATCAGACCGCGCTGAATCTTTACGACCAAGGCGAGCTCACTTTCCTCAGACGGCTTCCGGCGACTTACATCGGTCGATACAAAACCAAGCCCGACTTCATCCAAATTCCCGTCGCTCGATTTGACTACATCGGCTTCGGGGAAGAACTGCGCCATCTCCCCGACCTTCGCGCAGCGCTCTCAATGTCGGTGGACTACGGGGAGATCGCGAAGATCCTCGAAGGAAGTCAGCGCGGCGGCTGCCCCGGCATCTCCGAAAAACTCTTGAATCCTCTCACGTGCTTGGAGTTCAATCCTCAACTCGCTCGCGAAAAATTCGCGAAACTCTCCGAAGAAACGAGGACCAAGCGCTTTCGCATGACGTTTTCCAAATTGGGCGGCGACGACATCAAAAAAACAGCCGAGTGGTTTCAAGCCCAGTGGAAGAAAAACCTCGGCTTTCACGTTGAGCTTGAGCAGGTTGAACAAGGTGTTCACATTCACACGCTGAAAACCAAACCGCCGCCGATTTTTCGCAAAGGGATGCACCTTGAGCGCCCGACTTGTCTTGCGGCGCTCGAGACCTTCGCGGCCGGAGGTCCTGAGAATTTTCTGAAGATTGAAGATCCGCGACTTGAAGCGATCATCAAAGATCTCGCGAACACGACTTCTGCCGAGGCGAAACGGAAACTCTGTAGCCAAGGTGTCGCGCGACTCATCGATGAGAACAGGTTGATACCGCTCGGTCGAGCTAGCTTCACGCTTCTTGTCAATCCGCAGTTCACGGGTTGGTCCCTGAATGAGATGAATCAGCTAAACCTTGCTGGATTAAAGACGCGGGTCCCGTCCGAGAAGAAAAAGCCCTGAGTCTTCGGTCCAGAACGCCTGGTGCGCGTTTAGACTTCATCGTAAACTGTCGATAAGACTGTGAAGTCTAATCGGGAGTCATCCGTTTGAAGCGAAAATCGAGTGCCACGAAAAAGTCCGGCGTCCAACCTGCCGATGCTCCCGCCCGCTCCAACGATCGATACAAATCACTCGTCGATATCGGTGTTGCGCTCTCGAGCGAAAAAGAACTCGGCCGTATACTCGATTTGATTTTGGAGAAAGCGCTCGAGACGACCGAGGCGGACTCGGCGAGCATCTCACTGACCGAAAACATCAAGATCGACTCGATCGGCAACACGGATAAAAAATTCTTCACGGTCTTGCGCTTCCATCGTAACGCCAATCGCGCGGCGAAACAGGAGTTGCACGACAAGGTCCTCACGCTCGACGACACGAGCATCGCCGGCTACGTCGCGCTCACCGGCGAATCCGTGCGGGTTGATGATTGTTACAAGCTGACCAACGATACGCCGTTTAAATTCAATACGGCAGTGGATGAGGAGACGGGTTACAAAACCATCTCGATGCTCACCATCCCGATGAAGAGTTCAAACGGGAAAGTCCGCGGCGTCCTCCAGATCTTGAACAAGATTCGCCCGGGCACAGACTCTGCCGCGCATAAGAATAGACGCATCATTAACTTTGATGACGTGATCCCGTTTACGGATGAAGATCAAGAGCTCATGGAAGTTTTCGCTTCACAAGCGTCGGTTGCGATCGAGAACGCGAAACTCACCGAGGATATCGAAAATCTCTTCGAGAGCTTTATTCGCGCGTCGGTCACCGCGATCGAATCTCGAGATCCTTCCACGAGTGGACATAGCGACCGCGTCGCGGTGTTCACGGTTGAATTCGCCCGGGCGGTTCACCAATGCTCGGATGGCCCGCATAAGGATGTCATCTTCTCAGAACAACAGATCCGAGAACTTCGGTACGCGGCCCTTCTGCATGACTTCGGAAAGATCGGCGTTCGAGAGTCCGTTCTCCGCAAGGAACTCAAACTCTACCCGCACGAGATGGAGACCATCCTCCTTCGCCTCGACTCCGCGCGCGCCCGTCAAGAGATGATGGCGTGGAAAGAAATGGCGATGGAACTCGTCGACATGTTCGAGAAGGGTCACCCGCACGCTCCACCCCGCGAGAAACTCGGAGCCGTGACGAAGCGAATCGATCAATTCGCTCAACAACTCCAGCAAGTTCGTCTGTCGATTCTAAAAGCCAATCAACCTCAGGTCGTCGCCGAGGATTTCGACATTGCCTCGCTCATGTCTTGGATCAACAAGGCTTCGCGCGAGCTTGACCAAACCCTCCTCACCTCCGAGGAGATCATCAAGCTCTCGATGCCGAAGGGTTCTCTCAGCGAAGAGGAACGTCGCGAGATCGAATCGCACGTGAGCCACACCTATCACTTTCTCCGCCAGATCGCATGGACCGAGGATTTGAGTAGTGTTCCCGATATCGCCCACGCTCACCACGAAAAGTGCGACGGAAGCGGCTACCCACGTGGACTCACCGCCGAGCACATCCCGGTGCAAGCGAAGCTCATGACGATCTCGGATATCTACGATGCCCTGACATCGATGGATCGTCCCTATAAACCCGCGCTCAGCGCCGACCGTGCTCTCGAGATTTTGCATTGGGAAGCCCGCCGCGGAAAGCTTGATCTCGATCTGCTCAAGATCTTCGTTGACGCCCAAGTCTTCCGCTCGGCAGACGGCATGCGCCTTCGCAAGGTCGGCTGAGCACCCGCACCACAACCCGCGCGTTTCCTTTGACTTCGCAAAAGGCCTCTATTCAAATTTGGGGACCTAGAAGGAGGCCTCAATGGCAAAAGGAAAAAAGTCAGGAAAAGGCGGCGGTAAAAAAGAGATCGTCATCGTCGCAAGCAAAATGAAAGACGCAATCCGCAACGCGGGCTGCAACGTCGCGGGCGATGCGATTGAACATCTCAACGAAAAAGTTCACGCGATGCTCACGAACGCGGTAAAACGCGCTCAAGAAAACGGTCGCAAAACCGTTCGCGGCTACGACTTCTAAGTCTTTCCCTTTGTGGCAGCCCGGGAATTTCCTGCGGCTGCCGCAAGCCCCCAGCTCGAGCGCAGGTCTAAATGAAAACCGTCTTGATCACCGGAGCCGGAACCGGAATCGGTAAAGCCACCGCCGAACACTTTCTGAAAAACGATTGGCAGGTTATCGCCGTCGGCCGCAGGGCCGAGCCGCTCGAGAATTTGGCGACAGCGGCACCTAAGAAAGTTCTGCCGGTCACTTGCGACCTCTCCCGCATAAAGGACGTAGAAGAACTCGCCAAGAAGATCCAGGCGCAACCTCCGTTTTACGAGACTCTGTCGGTCTTGGTGAACAACGCCGGCATTTACGAGCGAAAGCGGTTCGCCGATTCAACGGATGAATTGTGGCAACGCACCTTTGAAACAAACTTGATGGGTTCAGTTCGCATCACGCGGGCCTTTTTGAAAGCGATTGAGAGAAATCGCGGCGTCATTATCAATGTCTCATCCACCTTAGGTCTCAAACCCGTCGCCGAGACCTCCGTTTACTCAGCGCTCAAGGCAGCGATGATCAATTGGACTCAAGCCCTGGCCCTCGAGATTGCTCCATCGGGCGCACGTGCGAATTGCGTTTGCCCAGGCATCGTCGATACGCCCATACATTCCTTTGATAAAATGGACTCAAGCTTGAGGGCGCAGTTCGAGAAGATGCAACCCCTAGGACGCGTGGGACGCCCGGAAGACATCGCGCACGCGATCTACTCTCTATCGGGCCCCGGTTCGGAGTGGATCACGGGCGCATCGCTCTCGGTTGACGGCGGAATCATTTTAGCGGGATCCTAGATCCATGGACACCCGCACCGCCGTCATCGCCCGCCGACGTCTTTTTTCAAGCGCGCATCTCTACGATCAAAAAAAGTTCTCGCGGGAGGAGAACCTCGCAACATTCGGCCGATGTCACACTCCGCACGGTCACGGCCACAACTATGTGCTCGAAATTTTCGTTGAGGGTCGAATTGACGAGCGAACCAAGATGGTCATTGATCTGACTGATCTCGACTCGATTCTCTTAACAGTGACGGATCCGCTCGATCACCAACACCTGAATTTCGATGTCGCGGAATTTAAAGAGAAGGTCCCGACCACCGAAAACATCGCTCTCTATTTGCGAGAGAAGGTTCGAATCGAATTGCAGACGCGGCATCCGTCTCTCAAGCTCAAGCGGCTCCGGCTCTTTGAAACAGACGATCTCTGGGTGGAAATCGAATGAAGATGCAACTGACCCGAGAAGTCACCATTCGCGGCATCCATAATCTCGAGAATCCCAAGCTTTCGCCGGCCGAGAACGAATCCCTTTACGGCATCTGCTACGGCCAACACGGCCATCACTACAAAGTGCGCGTGACGATCGAGGGGAAAATTGATTCCCGCTCGTCACTTCTCATGGACCGCGACGCCCTCGACCGCATCTTGCGAGAAAATTTGGTCGATCCGCTCGACGGAAAAGATCTCAACAGAATTTTTTCGAATACCTCGGGCGAGGCCCTTGCGATCGCGATCTATGATCGGTTAAAAGGGCCTCTTCCGAATCTCGTTCGCGTCGGAATTCAGGAGACGCGGAAAAATTATTTTGAATACCAGTCTCAGTCGTAGTTCGTTTTCGCATCCATATCTTTGAATTTTGATCCGTCCTGTCGCTTCACCTGAGTGCGACCACGCATCTGAATGAGTCGCTTGCCGTCTGGCGTGAAATAGAAACGCAAGGGGTCAACGAGGGCGGAGATGATGATGCTCGATGGTTTCATTTTAACGACGACGGTCTTTTGTCCGTTCACGTCTTCTTCGCCTTCGCGCGTGTACTCAAAGCCGACCGTTTCTTGGCGATCAGGGACCGCCAAGCGCGCTTTGATTTTCTTTCCGCCGGAGATTTCGGACCAGTAACGCTGGATATAGTCCACAATGAAAGGTCCAACGATGAAATCCTCGCCGACGCTCTCCTGTGATGTCTTGGTCTTTCCATCTCGGGTGTATGAGAAGTGTGCCTTCCCCTCTTTAACTTCGACGACACCTTCAGCTCCGAGTTGCTTTTGACTGATCTTGTAGGACTTCACCCGGTCCTTGTCGCCCGCCTTCTCAAGCTCGGTGACCTCTCGCACGAGTTCTTTTCCTGCCGGGTCCGTGTAAACGGAAGTGGACACCGTGAGGCCCTCTTTCTTTTGCACATCTTTTGAGAAAAGCGCGATGGGTTTGTCCTCCGGTCCTTTCAGTTCAAAGACTTGCCCTTTGGATCCGCCCTCCGCAGCCAAAGCCGGGACCGAAAGCAAACAAGCGCACGAGGCCATCACACCCAGAAGTTTTCTCATAAAGGCTCCTTTTCGTTTGAGAATTAAACGGGCCATTGCTTTCCTTTGCAAGCACCTTTATGAAGGGTCGATGGAACCCGTGCGCCTCTCAAAATTAATGGCTGAACGAGGCCTTTGCTCCCGACGCGAGGCTGATGAGCTCATCGCGAAGGGCTGGGTCAAAGTTGACGGCGAGATCATTTCGACGCTGGGAACAAAAGTTTTGCCGACGGCGACAATCGAACTCCTGCCGCAAGCACAAACCAAACTCGATACTCTGGTCACCATCATTCTGAATAAACCCGTCGGCTACGTCTCTGGTCAGCCCGAAAAGGACTACGAACCGGCCGTTCGCCTGATCACTCCCGACTCGCAGGAGCGGGACGGAAACGAACCACGCCTCTCGCGCAAACACTTCGAAGGTCTCGCACCGGCAGGGCGACTCGACATCGATTCGCAGGGTTTATTAGTCTTCACGCAAAACGGACAAATCGCCAAGCAACTGATCGGCGAAGACAGTTCAATCGAAAAAGAGTATCTCGTTCGCGTTCGTGGCTCGATCGGAGATCGCGAGCTGAAGCTCCTCAATCATGGTCTTGAACTCGACGGCGAAAAACTTAAACCGGCTCAGGTTTCTTGGCTCAACAGCGATCAACTTCGGTTCATCTTGCGCCAAGGAAAAAAACGGCAAATTCGCCGGATGTGCGAGCTCGTCGGACTTCGGGTCGTCGGTCTTAAACGCGTGCGAGTGGGTCGCGTCATGCTCGGGAATCTTCCCGAGGGCAAATGGCGTTTTCTGAGGCCGAGCGAGAAATTTTAAAATTACCAATCAGCCTTGAAGCCAATGCCCGAACCAAATGGATTTATGAAAACCCGTTTGTTTCGCAGAAGGGCCTTATCTTCGTTCCGATCGTGAAAAAGAAAGCCAACGTGAATCGCGGGATCAAGCGTGATCCTCTTCTTGCCGCCTCGGCTATCCGAGCAGACTTGCTGTAAGCCTTCAACGAACAAGCTCGACCGGCGCGTGACCTTGACACTCGCCAAGACAAGTTGCGGCTGCCCCTGAAAGGCCGAAACTCCCTCGCGTTCGCAGAGAAGTTGAAGGTCAGCCCCGGTCGTTTCCTCACTTAAAAGCTGAAGATACACCACCTGGTTTTTGAACTCGACTTTGCGGTACTTTCTACCGCCAACTTCGACGATCGACTCGCGCGTGAAAACTTCGCTATCGATCTTCAGGCTCGTTGGTTTTGATTCTTCGGGCGCCGCATTCGCTCCGCTCATCAAAAGAATCGATGTCAGGATCATCACGGCAGCGAAACTTTTCATTGAGAACTCCTGTCTTCGAGCCCGACCTGAGGCGCAGATTCAGGTTTAAAGAACGAGATCACCGGCCAGTATTCAGGGGCTCGACCATCGTAAGCGCGAACGGTGTTGACGACAATCAGAACAAGATTGAGAAGCCCCATTAATGCGAGAGCCGATGCGGCGACCGCCACGATCAAGAATGGCCCGATGACCCTTCCCAGCGCCGAGAAGAGGTGATCGACCCCCTCGATCGTGAACCCTGAGATCATCATAAGAATCCCGCCGATCGCGATGATCACGAGGAGAACGAACGCGATCAAGGTCAAGGTGAGCTGGAAATTCAGAGACACTCGGCCGTGTTCTCGCACTTCGGGATCAGTATCTCGCCTCGCAAACCAGATGACCGCCGGAATGATCAAGTGACCCAGCGGCAGCGCAAAGAGACCGAGCCCGCCCAGGTGACAGAGAATGCTCCAAGTTCGATCGCCATGATGATGGGTAGCCGCAGTGTTCATTCAGGCTCCTTGCTGACCGGTGAGGGTTTCGAGAAGCGCGATCTCGTTTTCGTTGAAGCCCGCCTGCGCACGCAGCTCACGCGCGACACGCTCTCTCCGAGGCGCC
>SXGU01477827.1_pt1 | contig 18472 bp, 15 predicted proteins | sample 3174531 | NCBI WGS metagenome assembly SXGU01 (sample SAMN11356863, study PRJNA531348) | freshwater metagenome | isolation source: freshwater sample F1-140 | place: China: Fuxian Lake, Yuxi | collected 2017-12-25 | reverse complement strand
ACAATAGATAATTTTTGAATATAAATCTAATTGAGCAATAATTAAAATCTCAAAACAACTTTATCGATTGATAGCACGCAACCTTGTCAAAAAAGACTATTTAGATAAATCTTCTGAAAAAGATAATGGTGGGGGAAGTAGGACTCGAACCTACGAAGGCTTAGCCAGCGGATTAACAGTCCACCCCCTATGCCGCTCGCGACATTCCCCCATCGCCTTGCACTGAGATTGTCTCTCAAGCGCAAATCAAAGCACGCCCAAGGGCTTGCTTCTGGCTGGCGGCATATGCGCGCCCTGTAGCTTTCCTGTCAATAGCAGTTCGCGAGATTATCCGATTTATCATCCAAATTCAGTATTATAGCCATAGAATCCGCTCAGTCCCCAGCCCTTTTTGATTGGCTTTTTGTCATCAAAATCAGAGCCGCGCATAAGAGAGGTCCCATTGCTAGCGCGATCAGCGCCTGCACATAACTGCCCCCACCGCCTTTTATCCAGCCAACGAGATAAGGCCCGGCAAAGCCTGCAAGATTTCCGATCGCATTTACTAATGCAATTGCGATTGCGGCCTCTGCGCCAAAAAAACGGTCACTGACAAAAGCCCAAAAGGGAGGCAAAACCCCAAATATACCAGCCGCTGCAAAACTGAGCGCGAGCATCGTCAGGATAAAATTAGGCATAATTGCCGCGCCTATCAGTCCTGTGGCCGCGGCCAACGCAGCCAGGACAATGTGCCAAATTCTCTCACCACGCCAATCTGAGTGACGTCCCCAGACATACATTGCTGATGCGCCCACAATGAAGGGCGCAGCCGTTACATAACCAGCCGAAGCTGGTGAAACGCCATGCGCCTCAACCATCTGCGGTAGCCACATCGACAATCCATAAAGCGCCAAAACCACACCAAAATAAGCTGCGCCAAGAGTAACTGCGCGATGATCAACTAGAGCTAAAAGAATCGATTGCTCTGCGGGCTCCTCCCTCGGATCTGTCGTTAGATCCTCAAGACGCGATCGCTCTTCTAAGCTTAACCATGAAGCTTTTTTTGGCCGGTCTGTTAAAAAGAAAAAAGCGATGAGACCCAGTATCACAGGCGGAATAGCTTCAAATATAAATAGCCATTGCCAGCCTCTCAGACCCATTAGTCCCTCGGTAGCTATCAGCAAATAACTTGAGATTGGCGCGCCAAAAACGGTTGCAAGCGGCACGGCAAAAAGAAAATCAGCTAAAATTCGCGCTCTTCGTTGAGGTGGGATCCAGTAAGTCAGATACAGAATAATCCCCGGCATAAAGCCCGCTTCAGCAGCTCCTAATAAAAATCTAAGGAGATAAAAACTGGTTTCATTCCAAGTTAGGGCAGCTAGACCAGAAATAATTCCCCAACTCAACATGATGCGCGAAATCCATATACGCGCGCCCAGAAGATGCAGCATATAATTACTAGGAGGCTCAAGGAGCGCATAGCCTAGAAAAAATATACCTGCGCCCCAGCCGTAGACCTGAGGCGAAAAATGAAGATCACGCGTCATTTCAGTTGCGGCAAAGCTCAAATTAACGCGATCAAGATAGGACGCAAAATAACTAATCGCCAAAAATGGAATTAATCGGCGTGCAATCTTAGTAACTAAAGCATCATCGAAACGAGCTTGATCTTCCTTTACGCTGAGCTCATTCATGGGCGTTCAAATACAATAAGCTGATGCCATTTTTGCGGTACAGAGCTTGAAACAAGCTTTAAACCCGCCTCATTTGCTAGCTTACACAAAACTGAGCGGGGATCAGGGTAATCATTCCCTGAGATATGCGCGCAGATTGCATCGCGCTCTTCCTTATTAAGATTGATCATTGTTTGTTGAACAAAGTCACAATAATGCTGGTGATAATTTTTAAGATTTCGCCCCTCTTCCCGTACCACATCTACAAAAAGAACTAAGCCGCCTGGACTGAGGATTTTAGCAGCATGATGAAAGAACTCTGCTTTCTCAGAAGTTTGTAAGTGATGTAATGCAAAACTAATATAAACCACATCTTGCTGTGGGGACTTCGCGAGCGCCGTCACGAAATCAGCCCGCTGGAATTGAGTAGAACACTTAAGAAAGGACAAATTTTTCTCAGCAATCTCTAAAGCAGCTGCAGAAAGATCAACGCCATAATAACTTTCAATAGAGAATTCTTGTAAAATCGGCGCAAATGTCGCCGCATCTCCGCAGCCTAAATCTAAGATCCGAATCGCTTGATCTGCAAAACGCGATCTGATCGCCGCGCTCACAGCCACACCCAACTCTCGATGAAACATATAATCGCCAGAAACTACTTTGGCGTAAGTATCCCAAACATGAAAAAATTGAATTGCTGGATTAGCTGTCATACATCATCTCTCAAAGCAAAGCCTATAGTTTTAAATGCCACAGCCAACACGTTAGCCTACATTTAAACTCTAACTGCTCACCTACTTTGCCTAATATCGTTTTCAAATAGGATCAACACTGCACGGTGTCTCATATTCACAGCTCAGTAAATGCAGAATTAGCGTCGCGCAACAATAAAGAGGCGCGGATAGCGTAGGAGGACCTTACCATCTGACTGAAGTGGATAGACCTTCGCCAATTCCGCACGGTAGCGAGCAAGGAAAGCGAGCCGCTCCTCTGAGCTTAAAGCGTCTAAAAAAGGACGCAGACCCGACCCTTCAAACCATTTCACGATTTCATCGACATTAGCGAGCGGATGAAGATAAGTGGTTTGCCAAATATCGAGCTCCTGACAGTTTTTAGCTAAAAGTTCATAATATTCATCCGCAGACCCAACCAGCGCTTGCGACTTAGCAATTGGAACAAGACGATTTGCCCAAGGCCCATCAGCAGCGATCATACGCATTAATGCATGGGACACTTCATGAATATTATTTGGCATCTGAACGGCGAGCACACCGCCAAACTGGAGGGAGTCGACAAGTTGCACTAATCGGGTCTGATGATCTGATAAGAAATGTAAAGCTGCATTCGCAAAAATAAGATCTGCGGGGGCATTTGGACGCCAGCTACTTATATCGTCTTTTAAAAATTGTGCCGCAGAAACTCGGCCTTGTGCAACTCGCAACATTTCATCCGAAACGTCTACGCCAACCGTGCTAGCTTTTGGGAAGGCTTCAACAAGGAGCTCCGTGCTATTGCCCGGCCCACAACCCAGATCAAATATATACCCCGGATTAAGATTAGGAATATGCGCAAGAAGATCTCTTGCCGCACGAGTGCGTTCTCTCTCAAATTGAAGATAGAGTTGTGAATTCCAAACCACTTTGGTCCGATAGCTCCTGATACAATGGGAATAAGGCTATCAGATAGATGCGCCAATCAATAGTGCGCTGAGCGCCAGTGATGCGCTTAAGATGATGAATGACTCCATAATCTTCTTAGAGCAAATAGCCTTGAGTAAGATTGACTACAAAAAAGGGATTTTTCAAAATATTCTTCGAATTATGACAGTTTTAAGAGAATCGTTTTTCTTAAAAAGCAATCTGATATTTTTCAATAGTGTCAAATTTTTTTATAACTCGGCCTAATTTTATCCACTGATTTTTATGTAAACTAACGCAAAACACTTAAAATCTAAGAGACCTGGATTTTTTGCAACTTACCCAGAAATATTCCAGACATTTGTTCCACAAAAAAATGACTTATCCCTAGCCAAACTTCACCTATTGGCGTTCTAAAGCGGACATTTCCCGCTATGAATGAGGTTCGAGAGTCCAGGCTAAAACGGTCAGGCCCAGCAACGTTGAAGAATGACTGATTTCAATATCATCTGTGAAAAACTCCCCAGCAGGCTGAAAAGCGTGACGGCGGTTCCCGAGATGGAAGCGCGTTATAGCCTTTGCAAGCCTCACAATGCTTGTGAGGGCTGAGCCGAGATGAATGAAATCGTCGTCGTCGCACTAAAGCGGCCTTACACCTTCGTTGTTCTTGCGATCGCTATTTTGCTTTACGGCATTATGTCGATCTTCAAATCACCGACAGACGTCTTTCCCAACATTCGCATTCCTGTCGTTGCGGTCGTATGGTCATACGCCGGCCTTTTGCCAGAGGATGTCTCAGGCAGAATTACCTTTTATTTCGAACGTCAGCTTACCTCCACCGTGGAGGGCATCGAACATATCGAAAGCCATTCCTATTATGGCATCAGCGTTGTTAAAATTTTTCTTCAACCTGACGCGCCACTTGGCGCAGCTGAATCTGAAATCGTCGCTATTTCTCAAACTGTCATCAAGGCGCTGCCACCTGATATTTCGCCGCCAATGATTTTTCGACTGGACGCCTCTTCTGTTCCAGTCGCCATGCTACAGATTGAAAACGAAAATCTAACGCCAGCCGCCATGTTCAACATGGCCTTTAACAATATTCGACCGCTGCTGGTTACGATCCCCGGCGCAATTGTCCCCCAACCCTACGGCGGCATGCCCAAACAATTGCTGGTCTCACTCAATCAGCAGCAATTACTTGCGCATCACCTAACGGTTTCAGACGTCCATGAGGCTTTTGGCAATCAAAGTATTGTCCTTCCAGCAGGCGATCAGAAAATCAAAACAACTGACTGGATGGTGGTAACAAACGCCCAACAAATGGAGGTGGAGGACTTTAAAAGCCTACCCATAAAACGCGTTGGGAACGCAAATATTTATCTCAGAGATGTTGCTGACGTTCAATTGGCTGGCCCACCACAATTAAACGCTGTTTTGGTGAAGGGTAAGCAAGCCGTCATTCTAGTGGTCATGAAAGATGGCGAGTCTTCAACGCTCTCCGTTGTCAGCGGCGTTAAAGAAGCCATTCCAGAAATTGAAAAAATCAGTCCCGAGGGCACTAAAGTAAAGTTACTCAACGACGCCTCAATTTTCGTGAAAGATTCCATCACGGATGTTGTGCGTGAAATGCTATTAGCTGCGGGCCTAACGGGTATTGTCGTTATTCTTTTCTTAGGCTCTTGGCGCGCGACTGTAATTATCGCCACATCCATTCCTTTAGCGATCCTAAGCGCCATTATCGGCCTCCATATCGCTGGTCAGACGATTAACATCATGACCCTTGGCGGCTTAGCGCTTGCCGTCGGCATTCTCGTTGATGACGCCACCGTCATGATTGAGAATATCGATACGCATTTGGAAATGGGCAAGCCGATCGAAGTTGCGATTATTGACGCCGCCAATCAGATCGTCACCGCGACATTTGTGTCAACGCTTTGCATCATGATGGTCTGGCTCCCGCTCTTTGAGCTCACAGGCGTGTCAGGATTTCTTTTTGCGCCCATGGCCGAAGCTGTCATCTTCGCGATGGCCGCCTCCTTTATTCTCTCGCGCACACTCGTGCCGACCATGGCGAAATATATTCTCGTTGATCCAAGCTCGCCCCATGCTCATGGACATGCGCCCGTCGAGGGCGGGAGTGGCGGATCAAATGAGATAGCCAAGCAGATTTATGATCTGGCGAATGCTGACGCTGTTAAAGCCGCTGAAGCAAATGTTGGCGGCGTCTCGCATTTTGCGAAAGCTATTCCCAGCGAGCCGCATAAAGAAGAAAAGACCCCCGGCTTCTTAAAACGTTTCCAACTAGGATTTGAGGCCGGTTTCCAGAGATTTCGTGATGGCTACAGTGATATTTTGAAAATGGCGCTAGCCAACCAAAATAAATTCATCAGTATATTTCTAGGCTTCGCCGTCACCTCGCTCTCGTTATTCCTATTCAACGGCCAAGATTTCTTCCCGGAAATTAAAACCGGCACCATGCAAATGCATATGCGCGCTCCATTGGGCACGCGTATTGAAACAACCTCTCGCATAACCTCTCTTGTCGCAAATGATGTCGCTCGTCTTCTTCCTGGTCAGGTCGAGAGCGTTGTGAGTAACTGCGGCCTACCTGTCTATGGACCCCACAATCTGGCGTTTATTCCAACTCCAACAATCGGATCGCAAGACTGCGACATAACAATTGCGCTCAAAAATGAAGCCTCGCCCGTTTGGGATTATCGACGTATCTTACGCAAAGAATTAATTAAACTTTATCCCGGCACAGAATTTACGTTCCAGCCCGCCGATCTGACTGACAAAATTTTGAATTTCGGATCACCCTCACCGATAGACGTGCAAATTATCGGCATGGATATGTATGAAAATTATGATTACGCCCGCAAACTCGCGTCCAAATTAAAACTCATCCCTGGAGCGGCGGACGTTGTCATCCAACAAGTTATGCGACAGCCGACGATTTTGGTTCAAGGCGAACGCACATTCAGTCTCGGCACAGAAGTTACAGAAAAAGACATCGCAAATAATCAGCTGATGACACTTTCCGGCAGTCAACAGGTCGATCAAACCTATTGGCTTGAGCATAAAACAGGCATTGTCTATCAGGTGAATATCTATACGCCGCAACCGCAGATGTATCGCGTGCGCGATCTGCTCACCATACCGGTTGATAAGGATAATCTTGGACCAGATTCAAAAGAAATTCAGCTTTTAGGCAATGTCGCCTCAATCTCGCCGATTGGTACGCCTGGAGTTGTCTCGCACTCAGATATCCGACCCATCTTCGATATTTATGTTTCAGCAGAAGGCAGGGATCTTGGCGCTGTTTTGAAAGATGTAAAAAAAACCGCGGCAAGTCTAGAAAAAGAATTACCGCGCACAGCTACGATGGAAATTCATGGTCAAGCCGAAACCATGCACAGCGCTTATACGCAATTAATTGGCGGGCTCGTTGCGTCAATCGTTCTGATTTACCTTCTAATGGTTGTTAATTTTCAATCCTGGCTTGATCCTTTTATTATTATTACCGCCTTACCTGGAGCATTAGCCGGCATTGCTTGGTCGCTGTTTATTACCCATACGAATATTTCCGTTCCCGCTCTGACTGGTGCAATCATGTGTATGGGCACGGCAACGGCCAATTCAATTCTTGTCGTCTCATATGCACGCGAGCGTTATGAGATGCATGGAGATGCGATTGAAGCGGCGCTAGAAGCAGGCTTCGCCCGAATCCGACCTGTTATCATGACCGCCTCTGCTATGATCATTGGCATGGTGCCTATGTCGATGAGTAATTCGCAAAATGCGCCGCTTGGCCGCGCAGTGATCGGCGGGCTGATCCTCGCCACATTTGCAACTCTATTCTTCGTGCCCTGCGTTTACGCCCTTGTCTACAAGCGCTTCTCTGGCCAACAAGGGAAAGCAAATGGATAAAAAACCATCCGCTAAAAATATTGCGATTTTTGCAGCAGCGACTCTTGCAGCCTATCTCGCTTATCAACTTTATTCGCGCCTAATGTATTCAAAGCGGCTCGGGGATGAAACGATTGAAGGCGCCATGCCTGCTGTGGCCGTCACCCATGCGCGTCCAGGACCAACAAGCGAAACAATTACGCTACCAGGCAATATTGACGCTTGGTATTTGGCGCCAATTTACGCTCAGGTTTCTGGCTATGTAAAAATGTGGTACAAGGACTATGGCGCTAAAGTTAAAAGAGGCGATGTATTAGCAGAAATCAACGTGCCAATTCTCGACGCGCAATATGCTCAGGCTAAAGCGGCGCTTGATTCTCAGAAGGCAAAATATAACCTCGCTGTCGTTACGGTAAATCGTTATCTAGCCCTGCGTAAATCACGCGCCGTCTCAGAACAGTCTATTTCAGTTTATGAAGCAAACGAAAAGTCTGAAGCCGCTGAAGTCCAAGCCGCTCAGCACAATGTCGATAATTTTACGGCTCAGGAGAGATTTAAAACAATCGTTGCTCCTTTTGATGGCGTCGTCGTCGCTCGTAACATCAACGTCGGCGATTATATCAATAAAGAAGGCAATATCAGTAACACAAAGCAAATCACTGAAATGTTTTCGGTTGCTGAAATACACAAAATGCGTGTCTTTGTTTCTGTTCCTGAAGCTTTTGGTAATATTTTACAACCTGGATTAACGGCCGATGTGACTGTCCCGCAAATGCCGGATCGTCATTTCAAAGCTGAATTTTTAACCTCAGCGAATGGGTTTGACCCGATTACCCGAACGGCGATTACAGAGTTCACGATAGAAAATGAAGATCGGGCTCTTTGGCCTGGATCCTACGGCGCAGTCACAATTACAGCGCCACTTAAAGGCGATACGCTCATCATTCCATCCAGCGCTCTTGTTTTCCAAGAAGCCTCAACAGAAGTCGCCGTTTTGGATGCAGAAGATCGCGTTCACTTTAAACCCATTAAAGTTGGGAAATTGATGGATGGGTTCACTGAGGTACTCAGTGGAATTTCAACCGCCGATAGGCTTGTTCAAACGCCTAGCGCCGCATTGCTTGAAGGCGACAGAGTGCGCGTTGTCACGCCTAGACCTGGCTATGAAGATAAAACGATCAAGTCATCGGTCAAGAGCAACAAAGAAACCGATAAAACAAAATCTGCTGAATGATAAAACTAGGCACATACGCCACATGGCTCAAAAACGCCTACCGCTTTTTAAATAAAAGCGGCTTGGGTTTTTTGGCGTTTGCCCTTGCGCTCTCAGCTTGTAATGCGGTGCCGCATGTTGACCTAGCCCCGCCCTATGAGCCTGTCGAATTTGTTGTGCCAGATTCCTACCATGGCTCAGGTCCATTTTTAAAAGCCCGTCCGTCAGATGACGAAATCCGACTCGATTGGTGGACGCTCTTTCATGATCCTGTTCTCAATAAGCTTGAGGACCAGGCCATGGCGTCAAACCCCAGTCTGCAAGCTTCAGCCGAGCGCTTTGTGCAAGCGCGAGATATGATGATGAAGGCGCAATCGCGTCTTTTACCGCAAATCGGTTTAAACGCCGATTCATCCGACAATAAGCAATCCACGAATTCGCTTTTTCGCGCACCAACGACAACCTTTTATCCTGGCAGCCCAGTCTACGACACCCGCGTCGCCACAGGCAGCCTGGCCTCATGGGAACCTGATTTTTGGTCAGCCATTCGCAATACAACGCGCGCTCAAATCCACCTCGCCCAACAACGCGCCGCTGAATATTGGCTAGCGCGCCTTAGTCTTCAGGCTGAGATTGCATCTAATTATTATATTCTACGCGGCTATGACGCGCAGAGTTACGTTTATAAGCAGTCAATTGATTACTATAAGGAATCTCTTCAAATTGTAACTGATCAGTTCAATGGTAAGATTGCCTCTGAACTCGATGTGGCTCGTGTAAAATATCTCCTTCACGATACGGAAGCTAAATCGGAAGAAGTAAAAGCCGATCGCGAAGTTACAGAGCATGCTATTGCAGCTCTGTTGAACGTTTCCGCATCTAGCTTTAAAATTACGCCAGTCGGCGAATTACAAATGGCGAAATTTAAGCTGCCGCGCACACTACCCTCTAGTCTTTTGGAACGCCGCCCAGATGTCGCAAGCGCTGAGCGCGAAATGGCGCAAGCTAATCGCGTTATTGGCATTGCTCGCGCCGCGTTTTTCCCCAATGTCGTTTTTAGACTTGGCGGCGGCTATGAGGATAAAGCCTTTAACCTTTTTTCGCTTGCCAATAGCCTGTGGTCTTACGGATCAATGGTCTCGCTGCCTATATTTGAAGGCGGCATGAGGCGGGCTGAATTACAGCAATCCTGGTCGATTTACCGGGAAACAGAGGATAAATATCGCGCGACGGTCTTAAATGCCTTTCGCGAGGTTGAGGACGGTTTGAGCCTAACAAATCGCATGACGGAAGCGTCAAAGAGACAGGATCTTGCCGTTGCAGCTGCTCTTGAGCAGCAAAATCTAACCATGGAACTGTTCCGCGGCGGCTTGATCTCCAGTCTTGATCTTGTTTATGCGCAAATCAACACGCTTGAAGCACGGATCAACAGCGTCAAAATTAAAGCGCGCGTTTTAGAATCTGCAGTCTTACTGGTTAGATCCTTAGGCGGCGGCTGGGATCGCGAACGCCTACCAAAAGATAAAGAAATCCAACCCTTTGAACCGTTTCAATATCGCAACTTGGACAAACCAGAGTCTGTAGGCGACATAGACGTCTCTACGCAGGATCGATCGCTGTTTGATAATTTAACGGGTAATAATCTTCACTAAACAATAGCCGATTATTAGTAGGCCTCGTCCAAGATTTCTCTAGCTTTGAGATCTTGTAACTTAACTTTCTTTTTACGCATGTTCTTACTTGGCTTAGCGGCCAACCAGACAAAGAGCGCGAGCAGAGCAAACGAGAAGCCGCCTAGAAAAAAAGCGTCTCCCAAACCAAGCAAAGCGGCCTGCTGTTTCATTAAGCGTGCGATCTGCGCTTGCGCGACAGGCTCGCTCATGCCAAGCGCTTTAAATTTTTCAATGAGCTGGGGTAAAAGATCGAGAGAAGCAAAGCGTCTGCCGCCAAGATGATCTGCAAGATCCAATTGATGAAATGGCGCTCGGCGAAAAGCAACAACGCCTTGTAACGTAATTCCCATTGCACCTGCAGCAGTTCTTAACATTGATAATTCTTCAGCAGCGCGAATAAGTCTTTGTCCTGACATGCCCTGAACAGCAAGAGCAGAAGTTGGCGCAAAGAATGTTGCAAGAAAAAATCCAAAAAATATCATTGGTGTTGAAATTTGATCAAATGAAGCTGTTTTATCAAATAGTCCTAGCCAAGTTAGAACGACTGCAAACCCAACAAAATTAAAACAGGCAAGAAAACGAAGATCGATATCTTTAATTAGCTCATGAATAAAAGAAATCATTGGAACCGCAAGAATAGCCATCATAAGATAAACAACGCCAGCTAAAGACGACGTATACCCTAGCAACGTTTGTAATTGACCGACAAAAACGGATAATGTTCCTTGAACAACCAAAAAACCAACGACGGAACATCCCATGGCTACTGCATAATTGCGATAGCCATAAAGTCTAATTTCCAAGACAGGATGACGCTCTCCCATCTCCCAGATAATGAAACTAGGCAGCGCAATAATAACAAGAATAAGCAACAGCAATAAAAAGGGTGAGCCAAACCAATCAAAATCATTGCCTTGGTTGAGGATTGTCTGAGTCCCAACCAGAATTAAAGTGAGCAGCAAAACGCCAATTGGATCAAAACGCGTGATCCTACGCGGATATTTTCGCCCATAAAGCAAAGCGAAAACAAAGCCAGCTATGGGAACTGAAAGAAAAATATTAGAATAGAATAGCCAACGCCAATTGAAATATTCCGCCCAGAATCCGCCCATAAAAACGCCAAGGGTAAAGGGCGCCATGCTCTGCATTGCCCAGAAGCCGACACCATAGGTGCGATATCGCTCAGGATATTCGTTGAGCGCCAATAATTGACCAATCGGCAATGCGATTCCGCCAGCAAGGCCTAATAAAAACCTCGCCATAACGAAAAAAGAAATTGTTTCACTTAAAGAACATGCAAAAGACGCGAAGGCAAAAGCAATTAATGCTGTAATATAGACTTGATAATCGCCATATCGACCTGCAAACCACCGCGCCAGCGGCAATCCCATCACGATACCCATCATGGCATCCGTCGTGCCCCAGGTTCCAAAACTCGGGGTGACCCCTTGCAGGCTGCCGGCCGCATAGGGAACAAGCACTGTATATCCGGGAATATTCGAAAGAATGATGATATTAGCGAGCGCTAAGACAACATTCAGGACGAGAAATCGCCAACTTTTTAATTGATCACCGGCGCTACTATGCATCATTAGCCTTGATCTGTTTCCGCATAGCGCTTGAATTGAATAAGTAAGGATAATCCTATGATTTAAGCCACGCGACAAGCAATAAAAAAGCTACTCGCGCAACATTAACAAAAGAATAGATGCCGAGGCTTATCTCCTAAAGTTAGATTTGTAACCCCACCTAATTCAAGATTGATCCAGGAAAGGCAGCCCACACACCTGCCCCTCTCTATTAATAACCATTTGATATAAAATGGCTTTATTATTTGGGCGACAAAAGCCAATTTAGCGACGCTCCGCGCCCTGCTCATACCAGATCTTTGAGCGCTTAACGATACTAACGACCGAGAGCATGACTGGCACCTCAACCAATACGCCAACCACAGTGGCAAGCGCGGCCCCCGACTGAAAACCAAACAAGCTAATTGCTGTCGCGACGGCAAGTTCAAAGAAATTGCTAGCGCCAATGAGCGCTGAAGGTCCAGCAACACACCAGGCTACACCCAGCTGTCGGTTCAAAAGATAGGCGAGACCAGCATTAAAATAGACTTGAATCAAAATTGGGATGGCCAAGAGGGCGATAACGATTGGCTGGTTGATAATTTGAGCGCCCTGAAGACCAAATAATAAAACGAGGGTTAGCAAGAGGGCGGATAAGGAAAGAGGCCCCAGTACCTTTAAAATTCGCTCTAAAGCGAGGCTCCCGCCTGAATTCAGCAAACTTTTTCGCCAAAGCTGAGCTACAATAACTGGAGCAAGGATATAGAGAACAACAGAAATCATCAATGTGTCCCAAGGGACCGTGATGGATGACAGCCCGAGTAGCAGCGCAACAATTGGCGCGAAAGCTAAGATCATGATCGAGTCATTAAGCGCTACTTGCGAAAGAGTAAAATGCGGTTCTCCGTCAACAAGATTTGACCAAACAAAGACCATTGCTGTGCAGGGGGCTGCAGCAAGAAGGATCAGTCCGGCAATATAGCTATCAATCTGATCAGCAGGTAAGTAGGGCTTAAAAAGATGCGAGATAAAAATCCAAGCAAGAAGCGCCATTGAAAAGGGCTTTACAAGCCAATTAACCCCGACAGTTGTTACAATACCGCGCCAATGATCCTTCACTTCCTTTAAAGCTGAAGGATCAATTTTTAATAACATCGGAATAATCATTAACCAGATGAGGATTGCGACTGGAAAGTTTACTTCAGCTACTGTCATCGCGCCAATTGTTTGAAAAATAGATGGTGCAATCTGCCCAAGAAAAATTCCAACGATAATGCAGAGGCCAACCCACAGCGTCAGATAACGTTCAAATAAATTCATTTTATCTCTCTCATAAAATCTATTATTTTTGGTCTATGTTAAGCCATTTTTTTTATTTATTTTGCTAAAGGGCCCATGATGCAAAGTTTTAAAAATTTATTGATGGCATTTATTTCTTTGCTTTTGGTAAAACCACTTCGCCATCCTCTTTGGTGAACGCGCCGATTTCTGCATTAGGCAAAATCTCGAGCACCTTCTCAGAAGGTCGACAGAGACGAACGCCGAGCGGCGTTTTTACAATCGGTCTATTAATAAGAATTGGATTTTCAACCATAAAATCAAGCAACTCACCGTCTGACCACCTCGTGTCCGCTAGCCCTAACTCCTCATAAGGCGCGGCTTTCTCACGCAAAATATCTCTTACATTCGCTCCCATCATTTTGAGGAGTTCTTTTAAGTCTTTTTTTGTCGGGGGATTTTTAAGATATTCGATTATGACTGGCTCTTCGCCACTACGGCGGATCATCTCAAGCGTATTTCGAGATGTTCCACAGCTGGGATTATGATAAATGGTTATAGTCATAATGATCTAACCTTATAGGATTTGATGCGTTAGGAAATGTTCTTCACAAGGCATAAAATATCTCATTGAAAATGATACCGCTCAACAGCAAAGCTTTTTCTCTTCATGCTGAACATCACAGATATCAGACCGTTCACCGCAGCAGTCCTCAAGCAAGAAAGCCGTCAGCTTTTTAAATTCTTCAAGATTCGCCCGATAGATTATTGATCGACTCTGTCGATCTCCCTTTATCAATTTTGCGCGCGCTAAGGCGCCAAGATGCGCTGACATTGTATTTTGCGGCACCGCCAAGAGCCGAGAGATTTCACCTGCCGGTAGGCCAGATGGCTCATAACGAATAAGCAACCGAAAGGCTTCCAGGCGTGTGGTCTGCGCAAGGGCGGCAAGACTCAAAATAGCTCTATCTATATCCATATATCTAGATTAATAGATATAATAAAGCAAATCAAGCTGGAAATTCTACCTGAGACTTAATCATAACTATATGTTTTATATATATTTAGCAGGAAAGGCCACCGCATTTTCCTCGTTCCCTAAAATAATATCTCCTTAGTCAGGTTTAAATAACGCCGAGGCAGACCAAGGCCTGCCCCGGTCTAGAGTTTATTGCTTGGGCTTAGCGTCAGAGTTTTTCATGTCATCACCCATTTTGTCATGATCCATGTGCTTCATACCTTCGCCCATTTTTTCATGACCCATATTTTTCATATGTTCTTTCATTTTATCATGGTCCATATTTTTCATCGCTTCACCCATACCTTCGCCAGAAGCCTGCGCAAAAGCGACGTCGCCGCTTAAAAGGACAAAGAAAGACTCAATGCAGCGCTGATAATTCGTTTATTCACCTGTTTTCCTCCATACAATCACTCTTCATTTAGCGAGAGTGAATTCCTCATTTAGTATGTTTCAGTCTAATCCATCTCAAATAAAAAGCCTATGAAAGATTATGCTGAGGATTTTAAGTCTTTAAACCGTGCATATATTCTAAATAGTCGCATCCTCTTGAAATTGATGGCTCTGCGCCATACGTCAAAAACTAATTCATAGCGGTTAACGCTTGTGTCTCATTAGACTGTCAAGGATAATACGTGAGGCAGCGCACAGTAAATCTATCAATTAATCAGACAATGATCCGCCTGATTGAATGCTGCGTCCTTAAGGCGAGTATTAATTTATGAAAAAATTGATTGGCTGTAGCATAATTTTTTTCTTCATATGCGGCTACGCATTGGCCTTAGAGGACGCTATCCTCATTCCACCTCCTCACTACACCCCACCCATAGTCGAGAAAAAATTAGAAAGAATTATTCTTGCGGGCGGCTGTTTTTGGGGCATGCAGGGCGTCTATCAGCATCTAAAAGGCGTAACACAAGCAATTTCTGGCTATGCTGGCGGTTCGGCGGAAACAGCGCATTATGAAACGGTCAGCAATGGCCAAACGGGACACGCTGAGGCTGTTGAGGTTACCTATGACCCAAAAAAAATTACCCTCGGCGATATCCTCCAAGTCTTTTTTTCTGTTGCTCATGATCCTACGCAAATAAACGCACAAGGACCCGACGAAGGAACGCAGTATCGCTCAGCTATTTTCATAAACGATAAAATCCAAGAAAAAATAGCTAAAGATTATATTGATCAACTCAATAAAATGCAGATCTTTAAAAATAAAATCGCTACTAAAATAGAATTAGGAAAAACTTTCTATCCCGCCGAAGACTATCATCAAAATTATTTAGAGCATAATCCCACGAAGCCCTACATCGTCTTTAATGATCTTCCTAAGATTAAAAGTTTAGAGAAGCTCTTTCCGCAATTATACAAAGCAACGCCCTCATTAACTACTCATTCAGCCAAAGATTTCCATTCAGGCCACAAATAAAACTGAGCCACTTCAATCAGCCTGAGTTCATCTCAAATTTTAAGGCCTATTTTTTTTCACGATTGTGGCTCTCAAGCCCAATGTGCGGCCAGGATATCCCGCAGCGTCAAAATAGCGATTTTTTCCAATAGACTGGATCTGGACAACTGTCTGATTACCAAAGCGATCCGGCGGGGAGATTAAGCTCGACGCTGTCCATTTAGGTACTATTCCTCTTGGCATCGCCTCTAAAAGTACACGACCAATCAGCTTCCCCTTATCGTGAATTTTAAGTTTAAGCAGATAGGCCATGGTTTTGCCTATATCAGCATTACTCATTGGCGCTGGGTCAGTAAATTTTTGACGAAAATCCGGACCAATGGCGCCACCTACAACTGCCGTGTCTGCGCGACTAAAACTTCCATGTATCCCTTGTCCTTGCTGCAAGATATAATCTGCCACCTCAACACCACAATTGAGAGGATCAGAGCAGCCTGTAGAAAAGGATCTAAAATTTACTACAATAGAGGGCAATGGCGTAACTGCAGACCCTTTCAAATCAACCTTAGATAGCGGCAAAGCGCCAGTAATCGGGCCCAGATCGTCTGATACAAAAAGACCGCTGACATAGTCTTGTGTAGATAAAAAGTCGACAACACGCCTTGCTAATTCGCGATCTCCATCCGGCAAATATATCAAATCACTTCCGCCATTCGCCGCGACCACTAATCGGGGATGCATGTTATCTCCCCCAATCAACCCATTACTCCTTTTTGAATGTTCTCCCAGGAGCACAGGCTGGTATTTTGCATCCGGATCAATCAAGGGCATATTAAGACTATGCGCTAAGTCTATTGCTAAAAAACCTGGCGGCAGAAAACCTTTAGGTACATCCTTATAGTTCTGCGTTGCAGCAAAGCTTGTTGCGCTTTCTTTGGAGATTGTTGAAAATCCATGGTCCGATGCAACAATAATATTTGTAGCGTCCTCAAGACCAAGAGTTTTCAACGTAGATAGGATTTCAGCTAAATTATTATCTGCATTGCGAATGGCCTTTAAAGTTGTAGGCCCATTAATGCCTGGTATCAATCTATTCAGACTATCGCCTTGATTATGCTGTGTCCCATCAGGATCTCTTGACCAAAAAACGAGCATGAAAGGTTTTTTATCTTCCTTGAATTTTGGTAAAATGACCTTAGTCGTAACATTTGCAAAATATGCCTGCTGGATATCATTACTGTATAAAGCGCCTTGATTTTGAAAATCGCCAGCTTTTGCGTTTTCGCCACGAGACGGCGCCTCAATAGGTAGTCCAGCCGCTTCCAACCGCCGCTTGATCTCCTTGTTGAGCGGAATTCCCGCGGGCCGACCTGTACTGTCATCAAAGATAAGGGTCCGTTCGCCGCTGCGTTCTGTATGGTCAAAAATCAGCGTCGGGCCCAACTTACCAATACTCGCTGTATTTAATCCAGCCTCTCTTGCAGCTTTCATGACAGTATCTTGATTGAGATAATCGCCAGAATAATGCTCATCTACATCACCAAGAATGGGGTCACTTTCTAAAAAGGGCGTCAGACTTTCTCCCGCGCCTGGCACCTGAAAACCTGCATCAATGGTGTTAGAAAAATCTCCCGTATCTCCCAACTTATGTCCCGTCGCCATTGCAGAGGCATTAGGCGTCGTAAATGTTGGGAACATAGAGTGAGTATTTGAAAATCGTACGCCTTTAGCCATTAAGCGCGCTAACGTTAGCGCTGTTTCTGGAGTGACTAGACCCGGACGTAAACCATCAGCTATAAAAAAAATTAGATTATGCCTTAATGGCCCAGCACAAGCGGAAACTGAAGTTATTAAAATTGAAAAAAAGGCTATGTAGACTTTTTTCATTTTCCTAAGCTCTTTCGAAACTTATATTTCGTATATTTACTATATAAATTCATAACACAGGGAGAATATTAATTCAAAAAAGAAAATATAATCGCCTGAGATTTGAGCTATTTCTATTAACTAATCATTTTTTTGCAATCAATTCACGTGAAAACAAGCAAAGATCTATCTATTTCGTAAAGACTTAATTATAAATATGCGTTAAGGTCAGCCTAGATAAGTTTTTTGGCGTAAAAAATGGAATTAATCTCGGGTTATTTTAAAACAAGCGACGGCGTTTCTCTTCATTCGCTTGAAGCTGGCTCAGGAGATATTCTACTCTTTATCCCAGGCTGGTCACAAACCGCCAGGCTCTTTGAAATATTATTAAAAGATTTAGCCATAGACTATAAGGTTATTGCGCTAGATATGCGAGGCCATGGTGAATCTGAAAAACCAGAACATGGCTATCGACCTTCCAGATTTGCCGCTGACCTTTATGAATTTATTGAAGATAAAAAATTAAACAATATTACGCTTATCGGTCATTCTATGGGATGTGCCGCGATTTGGAGTTTTCTAGAATTATTTGGCGACAAAAATATCCGAAATATTGTGCTAATTGACCAAGCGCCCTCTGTTGTCGCTTGGCCGAGCTGGAGCGAGGAAGAAAAGAATTTATGCGGCTCTCTACATACGCCTGAAAGCCTCTTTAATACGCTTAGCCTACTCACCAGCAGTGAAAGCTCGCACGTGAGAGAGAGCTATATTCGCGATTGCCTCCTCACAAAACATTGCCCATCTGATATCGCCGATTGGGTTCTTTTCGAGAATATGAAATTCCCAGCGCTTTATGCCGCCCGTTTGCTAATGGAGGGGTCGACACAAGATTGGCGAGATATTATTCGACAGATTACTTTGCCCACACTCATCTTTGGAGGCAAAGCTAGTATCTTTAATCCGCTATCACAAATATGGATTTCGCAACACATTGAAAACTCAACGATACATATTTTTGAAGAATCTGAGGGAGGTAGCCATTTTATGTGGCTCGAAAATCCCAAGAAATTTTTAAAGTTGCTGCGAGAATTTTTGACAAAAAAAGATACTTAAGAGCTTCTTGCAAAACTCTAATTTTGAACTGAATTAATTTGATGAATGAATGAAAGTCGAGGCAGTCTCCTTCTTTTCTGCTATTGTGTTTTTGCTAGAAAACCAAAGCAAATCAGTAGGTGAACATGCCTCTACTT
>SXGU01002459.1_pt1 | contig 18484 bp, 24 predicted proteins | sample 3174531 | NCBI WGS metagenome assembly SXGU01 (sample SAMN11356863, study PRJNA531348) | freshwater metagenome | isolation source: freshwater sample F1-140 | place: China: Fuxian Lake, Yuxi | collected 2017-12-25 | reverse complement strand
TCAAAAGTATGTATTTAAGCATTAATATGTCCAACTTCTTTTGGGTCCATCATCTATATGAAGAAACGTTAGAGCCTTGCCTATGCCGCCGAAACCCATGTCTTCTGCGAGTTTAGCTATTATTTCACGGTCCTCGATAGAATCGAAACGTATATCGCACGCTTTCCCTAGCAGATGGAGCGAGCGAGGAGACCCTCCTACGGCAGTATTCCAATAAGAGCACCTGCTTGCAGATGAAACGGGCATAGACTTACCGAATTTGTGACGAAGACGCTGTAAAGCCGCCATAAACTTCTTATCCATCGGCGGCGCGTCACATTCTTTACGGTTACACTTGCAACGACACTCGCGCACAGAGAAATGCAGTGTTAGCATTTTCTCTCCCTCGGTGAACATACCGAGCAGGTCGTTATAGTAGCGCACCGGCTACCGCCGCGCCTAGCACTGCAATCGCATTGGCAAATGCTTTCTTGTCCTTTGCCTCATCGGCGATAAGAGTCACACCCTGTACCGCTGGAACTAGTTCTGCGACAGCTGCGCTAATCAATGGCGGTAAGTCTGCTCCCACCTGGAAACCATCTGCCGTTGCTAGCTTGACCGCCGCTAGAAACTTAGCTAATCCCTGCCCAAGCTCTGAAAGCTCTTTAGATGCTTCTAGTGTAACTTGAATGGTAGCCATGTTCTTAGTCTCCAATAAAGTATGTATTTCAGGCCGCTTCTTGAAGAAACGGAAGATGTTTAGCGCCATAAGAATTGCGGAGTATATTTTATAAATCATAACTCTTTATTTACATAAATGGAATTCTTGGTTACATAGTACCACACATTTTGGAGGGTGCAATGGACAAGAGGGTTACACACGGCATGTCAAAAACAAAAACCTATAGGTGCTGGTGGGATATTAGAAAAAGATGCAACAACAAAAATTTAAGTTATTATAAAAACTATGGTGGTAGAGGTATTACCTACTGCAAAGATTGGGACAATTTTGAGTTGTTTTTAAGGGATATGGGAGAGTGTCCTATTGGTTTTACAATAGAGCGATTAGATGTAAACGCCGACTACAATCGAGAAAATTGTGTCTGGGCAACTAGGAAGCAGCAGGGTAGGAATAGAAGAACTAACAGAATAATCACATATAAAGGTATTTCCAAACCAGTTTGCCAGTGGTCAGAAGACTTCGGTTGGGGCAAGATGGTTATTATCAACAGATTAAATAGGGGTTGGTCCGTTGATGACGCCCTCACCCGGGCAGTGGTTAAAAGGAATAGGCCGCGACTATAGCGCGAATTAGGTCCAACCCTGGAGTTTCTAATCCATTACCATCTGGACGCTCCCAATTGCCCGATCTCTGATTTCTCTCCTCCCAAACATTATACTGAAACGCATCAATCCAAGCTTTCAAGTCTCCTCGCCCGCATTTAGCGTCAACAATGGGGATGTCTGCGCCCTTGCTAGCTAAACAGAATGCCCCCCAATTTACCTTTTTACCAAGGCGCTCTACAGTCTCCAGCGCTATGAATCCAAGGTGAATTCTATACGCTGCTGCCTTCGTACTAGTAACCGCCGCTGCCCAGCTCGTTACTTGCGCCTCTAGCATTCTTAGCCTATCGGTAGAGGGTTCTGCGCGGATACTTAGCCTATAGGCTAACAGGTCCAAAATGTAGGTAAACTCTTTTATCAGTTCTGCCTTGGCGTTCTCGTTCAATTTGTTGCTATGCTGCGTAACATAATTTAAATGTGCCAGCGTTGGCTCGTACCAATCACCTTTTAGACCGCAACGCATTATCTCTTCGGCAATACCGCGATAAAGGCCAAGCGCTCCATCTAGCGTAATCTCTCTTCCGCCTTCATATTCACCTAGTGGCTCAATACGGACAAGGCCGCCCTTGTGCCTCATCACCATTTCGCGCAATACAATGGACGTTTCACTAGCCTCCCCGCATGGAGCTGCTGCAATCCAAAGACCAGACCAAAGCAATCCTTCACCTTGGTGCTCGGGATCGCCCTCGATAGTGCGCGACACAACCCAGCCATTCTCAAGATGGTTGCTTTTCAATCTCGTAATAGCTTCAATATATTTCCCGCGAACAATAGCGTCGGGGGACTCTTTGTCGGCTGGTTTAGGCGAAGCGCAAGAAAACAACGACAAGGCTAGAATTAATAGCAAGTGCATAGGTTCTCCGCGTTTAGGCTGGAGATACTATAGCATCCTGTGCTTATTTTTGTCCTCTTGCTCTTTTACAAAAAGGTTTTCGTCCGAATTAACAAAAACCTTCTTTTTGCCGCTAGTTCTAACTAATGGCTGCGTCCTCGGGAACGTCTGCGTTTCTATCGGCTGCGCTAACGACCACAGGGCATACAATGTTAGGACCAGGTTTACCGTCGTCACAAATAGTATTGCGTAAAGCATTAAATTCCTCGGCGGTGATTGAGTATAGATGCGCGTCAATATATTTCCCGTTTTTCCAGTAAAACCCACGGCGCGTGCCTTCCTTTACCATACCAATTTTCTCGAATATGCGTATTGCAGGATTTCCATCAAAGCTCTCACCCCAAATTAGACGAAGCCCAAAATTAGTAAAGCCGTGGCGGAATAGTAGCTCTAGTGCCTTAGTCCCTAAACCTGCTTTTTGTGCCGTAGGATCTATATATAAAGAAAATTCCGCACGGCTATTAGCGTAGTCAATCGAAGTTAAGCCGCACACACCGACCATCGCCGTCGTGTCAGGCGTAGTCACTTGAATCTTGTACATGCGGATTGATTTGTCTTTAGCTTGACGCTCAAACCATTCAACGTGCTCGATCTCGTTAAGCATATCGTTTTGGCGCGTCCATTGCCAAACCCTGTAGTCATTTCTCCACTTGAGAAGCTGTAACAAATCCTTACGTTCAATCGGCAACAAATCTAGCGTGTAATTCATGCTTTCTCTCTCATTTTCTGTGCAAATGGTGAACTAGGTAGTTCGCCTTCAAGTTTGATCTCACCTAGTCGAATGCGGCTAGCGATCGCCCTAATTAGCGTAAGTAAGTCTTTATATATCTCAGACAGGGGGAAGTTAAAGAACCACGAAGGGCCGAAAAGCATACCGGCTTTACAGGCTTCCTGCATAAACAAAGCCTTTGGCAATGGCTCGCCTTTCAACACGCCCCGAGTATGGTAGCCCTCAATCTGAACTACTCCGGCGCAAGCTTTGTTGAACTCGCTGATGAAGTGTTCACCGCGCTTCCATAGAGTTTCTAGATTGTAATCAGACTTCGTTTGCATCAAGTCAATTGAGCGAATACAAGCTACCAGAGATAATGCCTCGCCAGCATAGCTAGTGCTTATGAAATATTCCCCGCAATTCATTACGTGGTATTTGCCGCCAACAGCCGCTAGTGGCATACCGTTGGCGAGTGCCTTACCCATAACGATAAGGTCCGGCGTAACCCCGCTCCACGTGCTAAAGCTAAACTTGGGCCAGCGGAAAGACGTAATGACTTCGTCAAAGATAAGCATAACACCATTCTTAGTGCATTTCTCCCGCAAGTCTTTGAGCCATTCAATGCGGGAATCTGACCAGTCTGTAATAATGGGCTCGACTATAACCGCCGCTACCGTTTCATCGATCGAAACTTCCGCAAGTAATCGCATCGAATCTTGCGGGATACAACCTAGAGCCGGTTGTGATAAACTAACAAATTGGTCATCGTGACCGTGATACCCTTCGGACAAGACTAGATTTCTTCCCGTGTACGCTCTCGCTATTTTAACCGCCGCACTGCACGCCGCCGTCCCCGCTTTAAAGAACTTCACCGCGTCAATAAACGGGATGCACGTCTTTATTCTCTCTGCTGCAATTACTTCGTTATGCGTCGCCAAGCTGTGGGTGTAGCCATCTCTAAGGCATGAAGAAATAACCGAGTTAATAGACTCATTCCCGTAGCCAAGTAGATTAGTACCCAGGCCGCAAATAAAATCGACGTAACGCTTGCCCGCCATATCCCAGAGGTAGCATCCTTGACCTTTTGAAACATGAGTAGGGTAAACTCCTTTAACTAAAGCCTCTGGGCGCTTTGAGTTGGTTAAGTAGCCTTGGGCGATACATTCTTGCGCCCTCCTATGCCAGTTGAAATTTGTAGGCATTGGTTGAGTCATATTCTATGAACCCTCCCTTTCCCGTAAGTCCTAATAGCCGCCTGATACTTGACTTGCGCGCTCTCAAAAGCCTGCCTTACCGTCGCCAAATCTTCCGGCGTATCTACGCTGTATTTTATGTGCGACTGATCGAAGTGATTTAATGCCGTCGCCATTTTCGCCCACTCAGGCGGACGCCTACGGATAAGCGTGGTAACGTGCTCCTTATCAGCGCCCTCTCTGGCCACTTCAACGGCGTAACGCAGCAGCCTTGCACTAATCACTTCACAGTCCACACCATCGATTGACGTACGGAACCGCTCATCGACGTTAGAAATATAGTCGTAGCTATAGTTCGCTGCTAGTAATGAAAGGCTTATTATCGTGGAGCTGGGGATAAGCGGACAATCTCCAGTAATTCTAACTATATGGCTTGGAGTAGTTTCACCTAAAAGAGTTGCGTATCGGCTTAAAACGTCGTGTTCGCTACCCTCTATGATGCCCACTCGCTCTCGGTATTTCTCGGCGATTATGTCGCCCTTAGGTGTAAGCACATAAACACTCGCGCTACCCCTAGTCTTCTCAGCGATCTTAGCCGAAGCTGCTAGGCAAGAATCAATAACGCGATCTAGGATTGTAACCCCGCAAATAACTTCTGTTGCCTTGCCTGGCAATCTCTCGCTAGTGCTGCGTGCCTGAATGCCGATAACTACATTGATCATTTGGTTGCCTCTATGTAGTTGTGGACAGCCTGGTGCGCGTGGCGAATGTAGCCTGTCCCGCAATCGATTAAATCGCCATGCAACCAGGCTTCAATCATATCGACATAGGCTTGATCCATGTATTCACGCCGCAACTCTCGACCGTTTATGGAACACGACCAAACTGGAGAATCGTTCTTAATGACGGGGAAAAACTCTGCCATTGCGATAATAGAGATGCAATCCCAAGCCAAGCCGTCTTTACCAGTTTGAAAATAGTTGTAATAAGTAAGGTCTTCTCCGATAGACTCATAGATTTTGCAGTATTTATATTGGTTGACCATCTCAAACCTAAGTTCATGCTGCTCCGCCATCTCACACAACATGGCTACTTCGTGAATGTCTTTTGATAGGGGTTTCTCACATAAAACTGGCCTGCCTAATCTTAAGTAATCCAAACAGTTTTTTGTGTGATTTTCTGTAGGTGTCGCAATAATTATTGAATCAAAATCATACTCTATATAGTTACCCTCGTCGCCAAAATCACAAATTAACGGATTAACCCCAAGGCTCCGCAAAACCGCCGTATACCTGCGACCCATATTGCCAAGGCCACCGACTATCAAAGGCTTTTTAAGCATGGACTACCCCTCTAAGTAATTCGCGCAACTCCTCATCGGAATATTGTTCGCAAGTGTCACTGCGTAAACAGCCGCTATGGTTGCTCTCTAAAACCTCGTACATTTTTTCAATACCACGCATTCCTACAATCTCAATCTTTGCTGGTTTACCGATAACGTCGGCAATTGCGTTAATTATGCGATAAACCTTAGCCGCCTTGATTGGTGGAATCATCGCCGATGTCTTTGAAGCATAGCGGAAATTCGCTAGCATAAACGAGACAGCGTGCTCGATTGTTATCCAAAATCTTGACATGTCCATATGTGTCAAAGGGACAGATAATCCTTTACGAATGCAATCAGCAAAGAAGTTAACCGCACTGCCATTGCTCATCAGGACATTTCCCCAATTGTAGGCAGAATAGGACACCTCGCTTTGAACCTTGTTCCTAGAAAGCAAATAGTCTTGAGCCAATGCTTTTGTGTAGCCGTAGGTGGTTATAGGCAAAACAGCTTTATCTGTATTCGAATAGAGACAGTATTGCACACCGTTGGCCTCACAAGCCTCGGCTACATTTACGGCACCTAGTACGTTGGTTTTGATTGCCTCAAAAGGATTAGCCTCCACAACGTCGATGTGTTTCATTGCTGCGAGCAGAAACACCACTTTTGCGCCTTTAGTGGCTGCTAAAATGGAATCTTTGTCCCTAACGTCGCCGATGATATATCGACAATTAGGGAAATCTCGCTTCATAGCTTGTTGTTTTTGCTCGTCACGAGAAAATATAGTTATATTCTCGCCTACAAGCTGCCTAGCTAGTTCTTTCCCTAGCGTGCCTGTTCCGCCGATAAGTACAATCATTGACGCGGGCTCCTTAAAAGGAGGTTAGCCGCGTCTATCACTTCGATCTTAATCAAAGCTTGTCCGCGCTTTGTTAAGTCGTGTAATAAATCAGCCGCCGTGATGTCCGGCGACTGTTTTAATTTCTTAGGTTTTCTTCGGAGCAAATAGGCGTTTGCTGAAAGAGAAACAAATAGCAATGACGCCAGCGTAGCAATTTCGTAATTCATAATTTCCTTCGGTGTAATGGCTGCGTATTTTGTCAGTGTAAGAAATTAATTAAGGATGTGCAAGAACATAGGCGTCGAATTGTGCTTTTAGTTCTTGCAAGGCTTTTACCAAAATCGGCGTTAATTTTGCGTAGTCCACACCCCAAGGATTTTTTAGATCTCCACTATCTGTAATTAGGTCATTCCCCACAGATACCGCCTCAGGTAAAACTTGATATAGTTCTTGCGCTACAAACCCCCTAGCCCGCAAACCTGGGTTTGACTTCCAACTATATTCTTTTGCCTGGATCTGTGAGAGTAGAGATAGGCCGTCAAAACTGCTAAAACTCTCCTTAAGTCTTTCATCGGAAGAAGTTGTGAAGGCTGTAGTTGTATTGCTTGCAGCTTCAATTCTCCCTATTGTAGCTCCTGCAGAGTTTCTACAGTCTACAAAGTAACCACCTGTACAGTTAGTGTCAGATGAATATTGCAGGGCTAAAACTGGGTCGGCAGAACTTGCCGCACCTGCATTACTCTGAACCCTTAAAGCCCCATTACTTCCGTTTGAAGGTCCTACCAATAGGTTCCCGTTAGAATCCAAATATACAAAAGCATTACTATTTATAGCCAGCTTTATAGCGCCCGTTGATGAATTAGCATTTAGAGTGTGGGTGTCTCCGACGTTAGTTGTGGTGGAGTCTGTGAATAGCAAGCGTCTTGCTGAGGTTCCACCGGCGGTTAAATATGTTCCGTTGCCAGAAGTTAGGATATCTGGAGCTGCACTAAAAGTTTTAGCTCCGGTGAGGGTCTGCGTCCCAGCCGTCATCACAAAATCAGCCGCCGCGCCAGCGTCCGGAAGCGTGTAAGTCCTGTCAGCCGCCAAAGTCGCTGGAACAATCCTTGCTGTATCGCCGCTTCCGTCCCCAAAATAAACACCGGCAAAACCTAAAGACGCTGAACCTAGGTTTCTCGCGCCGTCAGTTTTAGGCACCAAATCCGCCGCTAAACTTGCTGTAATCGTCAAGTCATCGGCTGAACTGTTCCCGAGGTTTACGTGTCCGTTTAGCGTTGCCGTTCCTGCGCAGGTTAGCGCAGAAATCGACAAATCCTTCGTTCCATCGGTGATTCCGTTCAGCAAGTCGTTAAAATTTTGCATGGCTTGACTTGCGTCGGCTGTGGTTCCGTTAGTTAGTGTGTACGTTAGTGATGGAGCTGCCATTTTATTCGCCTCTTTCGATTCGACTAGCCCTTCGGCCTGTCGGGGTTTGCTGTCTTTCGTAGTCTGCTAGAATACGCTGATAATCTGGGTTTTTCATCAGGGATAAATGAGTTGCATTTAGTGCAACGCCGCCGCGTTTTGCCGATTCTGCTAATAAATTTCCGAATGACCCTAATTTCTCAGGCGTGGAAGCTATAATTTTAGCAGCCGTCCTAGCTCCTGAAGCGGCAGCGGTATCTCCGTAGGTGCGCATTAATTTATTCAGTCCGCCCACTACCATGGCATTGGTTGGCCCTCCTGCCGCCAGCGCTCCTGCACCTGCGATAGTATCTGTTAGGCTAACTTCTCGGTTTGCTTGAGTTTGGCCGAGCCTCTTAGCTGCAACTTTCTCCGTGTTTATCAAAGCCGCGTAATCTTTTTTAGCCTCTTTGTACGCCTCTGAAATCATCCTATTTCTAGACTCAATATCTAAAGACTTTGGAGAAGCTACACCGATTTGATCAGCGCCTTGGGCTACAAAGCTTTCCAGATTTCCAGTTTTGGCGACAATATCGTCCAATTCAGTTTTTATTATATCGTAAACTTCCTGCTTAAAAGCTTGAGGTACGGTATCAGAATTGAAATTCGTAACCTTACCTTGCGTTCCTTTGATTACGTTTCCTTCTTTAAGGGTTAGTCTCCCACCCTTTACAAAATCTTCTGACAAATCTGTCAACTTAGCCATTTCCCCTTTTAAAAGGGGGTTTTTAAGGTTTGGCGCTATTATTTCTTCTTGAATGCGTCCGCCAATCCTGGACATATTGAATTTGAGCTGTTTATCTATGGAATCTTTTAGCGCTGCCTTGCCCGCCTCAGGCAATTCTTTAGCAACCATTCCAGAATCAATCATTGATTTTGCGCGGTCAACTAGGGTGTCTACATTTTCTAGAGCTGCACCTATAGCCCTTCCAGATTCTTCTTTCGAAGCTGATGCCTTTTCTAAAACCTCATCAAGGCTGTCCCCAAATTTAACTACGCCTTTTTCATAGAGTCTTTGGCCAATGTCTTGTTTTTGAGCTTCCGATAATTTCTTTAAATCAGGCCCCATATATCCGGCTGCTTTTAGCGTTTTAACATTGGCAAACTTTTCTAGGTTTTCAGGTTTTAAGGAATTTAAACCTTTACCCAGCGCCTTAAATGCCGCTGCTGAACCACCACCAACAGCCGCACCCATGCCAACGTCTTTAGCAAATTGCGCTAGGCTTGAAGGAGATTCTGTAAGGCTAGCTTCGGAAGTTCCAGCGCCCGTTAATGCGCCAATAGCAGCCCCGCCCTTAACTGTATTCATTGCCTGGCCAGCACGTGCTGAGATTGCGCCTGGAAGCAAAGAAGTTGCAACGCCGCCACCTATTGCTCCGGCAGTGTAAGCTTTAGGGTTGTCGGCTTGCGCCGCCTCATACTTAGCCCTAGCTGGCCTTATGTGAGTTTGATAGGCCTCACCTAGGCCAATATCGCCGCGCAAACCTAGCTTTGCTGCGCCCCAATCCTTTAGTGCACCCATGCCAGCGGTTATCTCATCCGCGAAACCAAGTGTTGCGCCCTGTGCCGCGCCAGCGAGTGCAGACTCTCCAACGGCCATTTTTGGCCTAGCATCAACCTTAGATTCAGGGGAAGTTTCAGCAAGAAACCTATCGGGGTCGAAAGCCTTCTGTTTAGAGGGTTTCGCCGTCTCCGCTAGAAATTTATCTGGGTCAAAATTCTGAGGCATTATTTTGCTCCAAGACGTTCCAGAATAGCCCTGGCTTTTTCGGCTGTTTTAGGGTCGGGACTCATTATATTTTGTTCAGCCCATTGTTGGGCTGCACTAGCTTGAGGATGTTGTGCAGGGGCTGCTTTAGCCTCTCCAGGTGCCTGCCTCTCTTTATCGAAAGGAGTCCTGATAGACTCTCTCTTGGCTAGGATCTCTTCTGGATTTGCACCTAAGCTTTCAACCCTTAAAGACATCTCTCTATACATCTCTTTTATTTTAGCATTCTGAATAGCCTGGTTATCTGTGACAGTTGGCATCATAGATTTAAATCTATTACCCTCATCCTGACTTATAGCGCCGCCAGACTGCATACGCCCAATAGCTTCCTCAAAACGCGTTCTAGCTGCTGTATATGGGTTGTCACCAACTAGAGAGAAGGTATTGGACCCAGACTGCAGAGCATCTCCCATCTCTTTAACCGCTGCTAACCCCATACTTGCGGAGTCTAGGCGTTTTCGCTCTTCTGCATTTAGTTTGACAGGTTTAGGCTGCGCTTCAGCTCTCACAGCTTCTACTTTAGCTTCTTTTTTATTTGCCTGTTCCGCCGCAAATTTCTGCTTATCGAATTCAAGCCTTTGCTCAGCAACAGACTTTGCTAAAGGTCCTTGAGGCAATGCCGAACCGAGAGCGGTTTGCTCCTTAGCTGGCCTAGCATTTTTCATCAAAGGCGTCTCAACTATATCGCCTTCTCCAGGTCCGGTTTTCACTCTGTAGTTAATTGATCCTTCTGTTCCAGGAGCAACTTTCTCAAGACCTGCAACCTGACCTTGCATAACCTGACCTGGTGTAGAAATTCCCTGGTTAGCAAGTTGCTGCGCTTCCGCATCAGCCTTGTATTTCTGATATGTCTGATAATTGACAGCTAGGCCGCCAATCGTACCAGCAACCTCTAAGCCTTCCCTCAAATAGTCCCAAGGCGTCTTTTTTGGGGCTTTTTGTACAGCTTGCTGTTCTTGCCGCATAATTATAGGAACTTGTGTCAATGCCATTTCATAGCTCCTAAGCTATATTTCCCTGGGAGTTCATTGTTTTAAGATACGCTCTAAAAATAGGTTCGCCATATTCTTGCTGAATTGCTGGTGGCATTTGTTGCATTGCCATTATTGATTGCTTAAGTTTTTCGCTAGCTGGTTGCTGTTGTGGTTGCTGGTTTATTCTTCTGTCGATAACTGAAGTAGTACCTTCGGAAGTACGGCGTAAACCCTCGCCTATCATTGTCCCTAGCCTTTCACCACCGGCTGCGCCACCGGCTGCGCCAGCTACCGAGCCCCAACCCTGACCGGCTATCGCACCGGCAACACCGCCGACGACCGCACCTATTTTACCGCCGATTCCGCCCCAACCTTTTTTCTTACCAGTTGTGACAGTCTCAGGTTGCTTTACGTCTTGATATACTTGTAGTCCCATCTTTAAGCCCTCCCGTATCTATTTTTTCTTCGCCTTCCAACAGCCGTTTGAGGCGTGTAGCTTGGATTAGGCTGGTTTTCAGGCTGATTTCTATAGTCATACTCATCATAATCAAAATCGGGGAATATAAACTTCCCGTTAGCGAAAGTTACACCATCAAGATTGTCCAATGCCCTCACCATGCTATCGGGGGACATGCCATATTCTCTCGCATTTTTAATCATATTTAATCGATTCATTTTCGCAGTCTCTCTGTTCTCAAGTTGGACTTGAGATTCCTGGACACCTGCTGCTCTTTTTGCTTCGTTAAAGGTAGCATTCCATCTACGGCTTTGCTGCGCGTAACTCTTTTCTTGAAAAGCTCTGTCTTTATCCAAGTTCCCTTGTTGCCAAGATTGTTGCGCCTCACGTTGCTTAGTTGCAAATGCTTGCGCCGCTTCTCTCTCGCTTGTTCCGTATTTCTGCGCTGCTTCAATCTCGCCAATGCGCCTAGCCTCTGCACGTTGGGCAGTGTCAATGCCTTCGTTAACGTCGGCTAATCTCTGTTGGCTTTCATCGATTGCGCCTTGTTCTGCTTTAACGAATGCCCCACCAGGACCGCCGCCTAGTTGTGCTTGACGCCTAGCTAGCGCATCTCTCTTAACTTGAACATCCGCACCAGCTTGTTGCTTGGCGCGATTTCTAGCTAAATCAAATTCGCTATTGTCTCCGTAAGCCATTAGCGTTTTCCTTTAATATTATATTTAAATTTCATGCCAATTACTTTGAATCTCTGCGCTGCTGTATTTTGATTTGTGAATTTAAACTGTATTCGCTTGCCCGTGGTTGCACCTAATGGGATTTCGATCTCTTCTTGTGCCGTACCAGAACCCCAAACAAGTGTACCCCAATTCTTACTACCCCAAGTATCTGCGCCGCTAGACAAGTCAACTTGCTTTAGCGCACCCTCTCCGTTGTCGGAATTTACGCGATAACCAAAATTCATGTAGTAATTGCCAGTCTTTTCGACCAGCAAATAGACCTTCCTAAAGTCTTTCTGCAAATTTTCATGACCAGGAAGGCCGCTAAACTCTTTAGTCCAGAAGTAGGAGTTAATTGCCGAAGATTCATCACTGTAGACATTAGACTCTAGCTGCCTAACAAATCCGGTAGCTGTAGAATCTAGCGCGTAAAGATTGCCGTTATAGATTGTAAACTGGCAAGCATTTACGCCGCTAAGTTGAGACCAACTAGCTTCCTGCTTATCTCCAAGTGAAGCTATTGAAAAGTCATAGACGAATATCCTGTTATTTTGAGTACTTCCTGTGTCACTAGTAATCGTTAGATACGCCTTGTTCTTATATATAATAGCCGAAGCGTTACCTAAGTAGGCTTCAACTACGTCGAACATTTCTTGTTCTATACGGTTTGACTTAAGATCACTTCCAGCCTTTGAGCTATCTAATATTGTGGCGTCGGGGTCTAAGGTTGTTCCGGCCAAAGCGGCAAACCCCACGAATTTCCCGTTCTGTTGCGCGCCCCATAGCAACCGGTTGTTGTAAAGCGCGGTAGCATAAGGAGACCTTGTCCCGTAAGGAGACTTAGTCTTTATTACCGACCACTCAGTATCAGTTGTCGACGGCATATAGATAAGGAATGTACTGCGCTCGCAGAATACAACTACGCTATTCTCGTAAACGTCTACGCCTTTAACCAAATCCTGCGATGCATCGCCAATAGGCAGGAAGTTGGTCGAGCTAAACGTGTAAGGCTCGAATAAATCGCTATACCAGATATAGTTTGGGTTCGCAGTGTCGTTGCAGAACAACCGATTTTGGTGTTGAGCAATGACATTATATTTCGGCGGTTCACCTTGATCTGTTGCGTATGTCGCGCCTAATGCCGAATCAAGCGAGTTGTCTACATAGGAAGTAGTTGTGTTGTCGCTAAGTGTGGCTAGTAAGCCATAAGTAGCCGTAGACCCTGAAACGAAGTTTCTATAGATTTTACGTGATGAAACGCCGTGACTAGTAGGCGCAACTGGTATGTCTGTAAGGACTACCTTAGCATTTGTTACCGTAATATCTACTGTAGCCGTACCAACGTCACCGGCGACTGTTTGGCTGTTAACATAGACGATTCTGTATCTAGGAACGCCATTCACAACACCAGCCGAAGTCGTCGCTGATACGGACGAAACAACGCCGGTTGCTGCCGGTACACCGTGGCGTGTGAAATTCGTGCCATTGTATTTATAAGGAGCAACGCCACCATTGCCAAAGAAAATATGATTTTCATATTGGGCGCTCCCTACTCGAATACCGGCAGTGAAAACCGATTGCGCCGAAGGGATAGTGCTAAAGGTAGTAACGGCTAATTGATAGCCTGTGCCGTTGGCAAATACGACCATGGTTTCTGCGCCGGTATTATCGCGACGAGTGTAAAGGCCGTCACCAACAAATGAACCGACTGCCGTTGTATTCAGTTTTGAAGAACCACCGCGCGTCTCAACTGCAGCATTGCCAAACACTACGTTAAAACAGCTAGGGGATTCGTTATCGGCAATCTCTGACCGTTCAAACTTAGTATTAAGCCCGCCGTCGAACTTAATTCGACCGCGAGAAGGGTATACTATGTCATATCCTGAATCAGCCATTTAGATAATCCCAAGAATTGATTCGTTTAGGTACTCAATGTCTTGAACAGCTGTAAACCCATCCGCACGTTTGCCGCGTCTGTGGTCATCTCTAGCCTGAGTCATTTTTGTGTCCCAGAGCTTTTTGTATTCAGTAGCAGCTTGAAAATTTTTATCCTTAATTGCCTTACGCCAAAGAACGTAATCGATAAGATCCAAATGATATTGGGACGGAATTTCAAGAGTAGAAGTAGAGCTAACCTCTTGGGGTTCTGCAACCGCAAAAATCTTAAGCGTACCGACAGCGGAAGGGACTGGCCTAAGATAAAGCGTTTCGTTCCAAACAGCATAATAAAGTGGTGTCCCTGTTGCCGTGGTTGTAGAGTTTGCGATCGTTAAAACGTCGTCTTCTCTAAACGTAATAGGCATTAGCTTTTGGCCAGCATATGTAATGCGCTTAATGGCAATGCAGTTAGTTGGAAAGCTATACTCTTGCTGGCTGGCTACCGTAGAAGCTGTGTAAACTCTCTCAATATTAAAAGCGTAGCGAGCAAACTCCGTCTGAGCTTGCCAAACATAACGATATAACTCGGCGTCCGAGAAGAAGTCGTCGGATACTGAGTTGTATTGTTGTCTGGCTGCTGTAATTAGTTCTAAAGGTGTCACATTAGCTCCAAGTTGTGGAAGCCGCTGCCTGGCAAGTGTAAGAGGCTGTCGAGACGGTCGAGCTTGTCCAGGTCACAGGGTCTCTATCTTCACCATTCGTCGCGTTGTTCGGAAAAACATACAAATAACCGGCACCATCTCGCAGAACTTCGGAAGTAGGTGAACCCGTTGACGCTAGAGTCTCAGCGATTACCTTAGCAATTCCGATTTGCGTGATAGCGTCCGATAGGTTTTCGGTTTCCGCTATAAGTACCGTCTCACTAGCTAAAACCTGATTAGTGCCTTCACCCCAAAGAAACGCATTCCAATTGTACTGGTTCCATTTGTCCGAAGGCTGAACACCAAAACACCTGATTGACTCTACTACCATTGTTGAGAAGTCTGTCATAACTCGCTCCTTAAGAGAGAGTTACTTGGAAGACCACAGTTAACGAGTCCGACGCTCCTTTAGCTATCGCCGACTTAGTCGCTCTCGATATTAAAGTTCCGCCAGTATTCGTTGTGTATATCCCATATTCTACCACGTCCCCGGTCCCACTACCAGCCGCGAAAGTCGCAGTAACCTGATAGATAGCGCCGGAAGCGTAGGCAACCGTACCTGTATGACGAGATATCTCAGTACCAAGCGCTGTGTTTCCGACTGCAGCACCGGTACCATCAGTCCCAATTACTGCATATTTTGCCGTATTAGTAGCGGCTGCGACCGACGCACTGTAAAGGAACGAAGCTAGAAATTCCTTACCAACTGTCGTGACGACGTTATCGGTAGCGGCTGTATCCTTGACGTTACCGTCAGGACCATAAAGCGTTGCAAAATATCGCCCCGTCAACTTCACATTGTCGGTCATACACCCTCAATCGGCCTTCTTTGGCGAAAACCCAACAGGTCTACCCTGAGGTTTTTTCGCTTCGAGCGCCGCAAGTCTAGAAGTTAAGTCATCCATGACGGCTTTAGACACCATTACTTTATCGGACTTCTCTGCTTCAGAGTCATACGCTACGGAATCTGGGTTCATTGCCGCGTAGGCTTTTGCAAAAGCAATCGCTTCAGCTGGCGTGCCCAGTCTTTGCCCGGTAGCGTGCATAACATTTGGATCATCACGAAAAATAGGAGTTGTCGGCTGATCTACTCTAATCTTTTTAAAGCTGCGAGGGTCCGGCCTACCGCTACCATCAAACTTCGGCGTAACAAATTGTCCGCGAAACTCAATAGCTTCCATGTAGTCCATTTCCACACATCCACCAGGTTGGATCTCGATTGTTTCACCCTTAAAAATCTCTTTATGAGGATGCACATTGTCGTTCCAAACTTTTACCGTCGTAGACATAAAACCCCTTTAATCCCAGCAAACTAGTTTACAATTGGCCCCGCCGCTAACCACTGCCGAAGCACGAAGTTGAACGTAAGGATAAGCTACTTGTAGTGGAGCTACGCCGCCGCCTGTACCCACGCCACTAGCTACTGTTAAAGTGGCATATTGGATGGTTGCAGTATTAACGCGCTCAAATGTCGGATAATAGGTCGTGCCGTCACTGGAACCGTATAGATCCCATGCCGCTGCTGTCGACATAGTAGATGTCTCAAAAAACACCTGTGAATATGCCTTATCCATAGTGAATGTCACTGTGGACGCACCAGAAGCTAGCGTACCGGCAAAAACCTTAATGGGTCCGTAGCTCATTGACGCCTCACTTTCCGTAAACTGTTACGTAAAGAACATCGCCTGAAACGAAACCACTGCACCCAAGTACACCGTTACTCTGCACGCCTGAAGCGTTAGAGTTAGGCCAAACTCTGGCGTTAAGTGTAGTCATGGAAGCAGGGCCCCATGAAATACTGTCGATAAATCCTAAGCCAGTTTCAACCGTCTGCGTTGCAGCGTCGGCTGTTAGCTTAAGGAATGAAACCCTTTTATTACCTAGAACCGTTGGTTCTCTTGTTACAGTCCAAGCCATGGCTGGCTCCTTTTAAAATAGGATTTTTCTTACATTTGTTGTCGGGTCTTCACACTGCTCACGCGTGTGCTCGCAAAGCGAATAAACACCGATGAAATCTTTGAGGTCCATTTGCTGAACCGCTCTAATGTTACCTTGAGGATAAGAACCGAAGGTCCCTCCCTCACTGCAATTTATCCAGGTTCCAGGAACTCGCATTGCAATGCTGTCAAACCAGCATTTAAAATTAGCGTATGATTGCCAGGTCTTTACGGAGTTGCCGAAAACGTCGGTAGCCCTGACATAATGTCCTAGATCCTTATCGTACTTAGAGTCCCATCCATGGAATTTGTCCGAATACGAAAAGCAAAAATCAGCACCAATGAAAGCTAAAGGGTTGCATCCGAGAATCGCTTTCGCAATATAACTACAAGCCCCCAACACATTGCCGCCGGTTGAAATCATCGTACCGAACTTCTCTAAGTCATCTAAAGCATCTAGGACAGTTTTGTCAGGAACAGGGCAATTAAAGAAATAAATCTCGCCTTGCCAGAGTTCCAACAATCTCGGATCGGTTGAGACATAGGCTAGAAGTGTGCGGTCTTTTGTTATCGCCCAATACTCATCCGCTGTTTTAGATCCGCCCTCACTAACTTCTTCAATCGTCACAGGACCAGCGTCAAGACTAACGTAGTAGTCAACCTTGATGCCCTTATCCTCAAAGAAATGGAAATTATGAAGGCATGAAATAACGGGGATATGAGTATTGTTAAGTAACTCGTCCGCATTCTCCTTTAAAGAGGGGCCGGAACCAGCAAGGATAATGGGGGAGTTTCTGTGCTTCCCCCAAAGCTTGCCAAGTCCCTTTTCTCTAAAAGATCCAAATCTTTTGTGATTAGCCTGCGCATTCTTAATCCATGTGTCACGCCATGCGTTAACAGTCACTTCGTCAGAAGAGCAAGCTTGCCCGTACAATTGCGCCTGGGATACAGGCGGTTGATCAATGTACGGAGCATATTCACAAATGATTTCTCTTTTCCTAACCAACGTCTCTACCTCTTAGAAAATTGAAATGTAAGCAGAACCAAGAGCACCAGTTACAATCTCAGCCAAGGCAATTCCTACTGCCGGGGCTTTGTTGCCAGTGGTGTTGGAAACAGGGACGAAAAGTCCAGCTGCGCCAATCTCGAGCAACCCGCGTTCTGCGACTGTCGAGGATGCTGCTGCCATTCTTACATCCGTGACTCCACGAGTACACAACCATCCGTAACCGCCAGTAGATATGGTAGCGTGGCGAACCACACCGACCACAATATCTGCAGAAGTTACGGAAGTGATGGTGCAGCTATGTCCGGTTGCTGCCGTGCCTGGGACCATTCCCATTCCGACTGCAGCGTTGGAGTTACCGGTATTGTAAATAAACAAATAGTTTCGCCCGTCTTCAACGGTACGTGTGCCAACTTCCGGGTCATTGGGACCGCGTGTCTGCGTAACCATGGAAGTCGTTCCGAATCGAATCGGTGCTACGCCTTGAAATGACATATCAAACCCCTTTCTTTTAGTTTAATTAAGCAGTGATTCCAGTGAACTTGCCTTGCATACGGCAGTTAGAAGAAGCGAATGCCCCGAACCAGAAGATCTTTGCAGTCTTAACAGCTTGGTTAACGACTGGTTGGAACGCCTGGAATCGCATGTCTTCGTCCTTGTGAACTGCGAGATGCAAATACTTCTCGTTCAACAAGAAGATGTGAGCGGAAGGAACTTTGCTACCAGCAATGAAAGGCACGCCGTTGAACATCAAGCTGGAGAAGCCGCCTTTAGCGGTTGCGCTATCTTGAAATCTTTGTTGCGGCTGAAGAAGTGCATAGTAACGGTTGTAGTTAGCACGTGTAGCCATGATTACGCTTGGGCTGTCGTTATTGATCGACAAAGCGTTGTACATGGTTTGAAGTGCTGCCATGGTCAATGTAGTCGTCGAAGAATCTTCGTTCGACTGCCACCAAGAGTATGTCGCCTGATCAATCCCGCCAACAGAGTTAGCGCTGTCAACCAAGCTACGCAAGCCAACGATAGAGTTGGCATCGGAACCGGCGGAATAAACGCCGTCTCCTAGCTTATCCATCATGGTCTTCTCAGCAATTTGTGTCTTCGACTTAACGAAGTTCACAATTTGCGCGTCGCCACTGTTGACTAGTTCATCACGACGTGTGATCGAAATGTTAGCATACAATTGTTTCCAATCGTATTCAGCAGCAGTGATCACATCATTATCGACAGTTGATAAAGTGTCCGCGCCGGAAAACCACCCCGATGCAGTCGTAAGGCTATAATTTAATGGGACAATTAGCTTTGTACCGCCGTCC
>SXGU01022757.1_pt1 | contig 18486 bp, 20 predicted proteins | sample 3174531 | NCBI WGS metagenome assembly SXGU01 (sample SAMN11356863, study PRJNA531348) | freshwater metagenome | isolation source: freshwater sample F1-140 | place: China: Fuxian Lake, Yuxi | collected 2017-12-25 | reverse complement strand
TACAGTTCCATTCAGGAAAAGAAGCTCATACCCTGATTCTATCGTGAATCCAGAAGCCGTGTAAGACGATGCGTTGGATAGCGATACATCGTGCCTTGTAAACGATGCGTAAACGCCGCTAGACGGGTTTTCTGACTTAAATGACACCACGGTAATCACATCGTCAAGAGTGGCCCCTGTTGCCAGCGTAACCGTTGCTGCTGCGTCGATATATTCATCCTCATTCAGAATCAGACCATTCTGCAAGACCCAGCATTGGTCAACAATGTACCCAGCACCGCGAGTAACGGAGAACACGGTTTGTCCAGAAGTTGCGACGAATATCTGTTTCGTGAAGTAGAAGCTATCGGGAGCCTCAAACCCAACCACCCGGCCATAAATATCCACCGTGATAGTGGCCGCTGATGCGGTCATTTGGTATGGACCACCGAAATCGAGATATTGAGCTAACTGAGCAATAACTTGACCTTGGTTGTTGTTGGAGATTGCAATTTCCCCCGTGCCTACAGATGTTGTCCCGGTAGAAATCAACTGCCCGGTTCTTGCGTCAAGGTCAATATGATTTATTCCATCGGGTAATGCTCCCCAGATAGTAGGATCGAATTGCGAAGTCGTTGCAGGGACAAACGCAGCCGTTCCAGCCGCGTAAGTGGCGAAGTCTGTGTCGAATGAGAATTTTCTGTTTTGACGATTGCAGAAAACCAGATACTTGTTTGTTCCAAACGAAGGTTCGGCAAAATACCATTTGTAATCAGTCGGGTTTGTGCTTGCGCTAATAACGGATGAATTCATCAAACCATAGTAGAGTTTGTTTCTAGGATTTAATGAGAATCCACCACCGGAAATATCGTTAGCGTAAGCGACATTCAAATACCGATCTGAATACTGGAATGTGGTCGGCCTCCATTGCAAAAGAGAACTAGCATTACTGAAGTTGCTTGTGCCTAGACTATTGACCATCCTCGTAAACAAATACCAGTTTCCAGCCGGAATGCCAGAAAGAGTAATGATCGGCAACGCTGTACTCACATTCCACGGGGTTCCATTTGCCTGAACTTCGCTTGTCCCGGCAAAGATCATCTGATCGGATGCAGGACTAGAGAAGGCCGAATACCAAACCTCTGCATATTGAGTAATTCCAGATGAGGCTGTGGTTACGCTGACACCAAAAGAAGGCACTGATGCGGTAGGATACTGTGAAGTGACTACCGGCGGAGTCAGGGTTCCAAAATACAGAGGATTACCGATCCCTGTGTTTGGAGACGGACTGAATTCAGTAATTGAAACATCATCATAAATGCTTGGGTTGTATTCCTGTAAAAGCAGTTTTGCAATAACAGAGCCATCGTCATTGAAAGTCTCGGTGACTTTTGTAATACGGAATAGTTTTGCAACGAATCCATAATTTACATTGGTCAAGGTAACAATATCGCCCGCTTCGAGTTGTATTCCTACGAAATTGACAGAGCAATCTACCTGCAAGTCCTCCCGTGCGTTTTTCAGGAATCTGTTTGCAAGGTATTGAGAGCGAACATTGTCATTGACTAACGGGAGAGACAATGATTGTTTATTAACAGGCTCGTTAGGAAATAGAAGCGATGGATCAATCTGGGCCAGGTCATAAGTGACTGAATTGAAAGCATCCTGATTAGATTTGTCAGGGAATTTGACCTCAATAACATTGAATGTACTTGAAATATCAATAGGCGTAATTTGAATAGCGGAAACAATGCTTGAGTCATCAATAGCCATTGCGACCGTATAGGCCGGAGATTGAACAATCACGCCCCACTTAGCCGTGATCTCGTTGTACTTGAGTTGACAATCGCAACAAGCAGCCATGTCCTGCAAGTTTTGCATAATGGTTCGATTTACATCTAAAACGCCATCAAACCTGAATCTGGTTTGAGTTGCCGTTCCACCAGCATACGGAGTATAAGTAAATGTCTGGTCACAATAGGTATTTAGAGCTGTCAGGCTCGTTGTATCAACCTGAATTAACGGGATTGCAGCGCCATACCGAGTGTTGGTTAGATAATCCAGAAAACAATCTCCCGGCTTGTAGCGAGAATTAGTAATCTGGAATTTGGTCTGTTCTATCCCTGTGATTCGAGCGTCTTGATTGTATTCAAGTTTAACAATCGCAAACGCGCAGTTCGACATTAGCTTGGTTGAATCCCATTGGTAAACTAGATCGGGGTCGGTCATAACCGAAATTGCCGAAATGCTTGAATTTGCGGGAGAATTCGACCCGTTGCTGTATAGATAGATCGCGATCTTTCCGGCTACCTGCGTGTTTACCTCACCAGTGGATTCGTCAGTCAAAGATGCGACTGTATAACCGTCTCCCTGAAAAGTTACCAGTTTCCCACCGTAATAAACTTGTCCGAATGTAATCGTGTCAGACGATCCAGTCACTTCCGACAAGGCCATGACATAGTACATTTTCTGATTATTGCTTGAGATGCTTAGATCAATAATCGTCCCGCCGACCCATGCGCTACCGTACACCACGGGCAATTTGTTATCCGTGGCAGGCGGAACTTGCTGACGGTTTCCGGGGTTTGGAGAACTGCCCGCGCCCATATCTGGCGCTTTGTACAGGGCTTTACTAATGACAGATGAAACAACTAGGTTAATAGCAAACGCAGTAGCCGTCATGTACCACGCAAAAGCTGTTGCGGCTGTATTGAAAAGGTAGGCAGTAATGATTGACCCGACTGCCAATGCCGGAGCCGTGAAGGTCATGCCAAGCAGGAACAGCGATAATTTATTGATCTTGCTCATCATTGAATCCAATTCTCGTCTTTTTTTCTAAACCCGTATCGTTTGTAGTCGAAATCGGGGCTGACATCTAATTTTGTCATGGTGAAATATTTGATTCGCCCCTGCCCTTTAAGTTCATTGCCGAACTTAATATAAGCGTCGAATAAGCGAAATCCTGTAGCGCCTTTCCTATGTTCTGGGCGTACATACCAAGCGAGTTCATGTAATGCGAATATCTTATCACTCCACACGGTCGGCATAATCGCGCATATCAAAAGACCAACATTTTCTGCGTAGAACACCTTTCCAGCACCAGCAAAAATATAATCAAGCAATCTACCAAAGTATTCCTCATCATTGGCTTCTTTGATTTCGTCGAAGTCGGAAGAATCCCTAAACTCTCGCATCAATTGTGCGATTTGCTCTTTGTCGAACTTGTTGGCTTCTCTAATCACGAATCTTTACCGAATGGATAATTAACCGTTGTAATAAACGCAACGCGGTTCATCGAAGTATCGCTAGGATAGAAGAATTGCCAAGAGTTATTGTTTGTGTACCTTCCGGCAACCCGGTTTTGGAGAATAAGCTGGATTGACGATGCGGCTACAGAAATCACACCAACGAATTGTCTTATTTCCTCCATCCATTGCTCGGAGATTGAGAATGTTGAAATATAACCATTGAAGTATTGATAAAGCCCACCACTCCCCCCTGTTGTGATCAGATTGCCATCGGTATCGAAAAATCCTTTCCATGCCTCAATCTGCGATCCTTTGATTTGCTGCCCAAGTACAAAACCAAGCATGGAAGTATCAATACCGACCAACGAAAATGTAGTTTCGTTTGCGGTTGATTTAATGTCTCTTTGAGCCTCACCCACTTTGACAAGAACGCCAAGTGCAGTAAAAGGCTGTGCATCCACCGCCGGGATGGTTAGTGGTGAGGCTGTGGTAGCAAAGCGATAAGTCCCGCTTGGGCTTGTTACGCGGACAAAATCAGCATAACGGATGTTGTTTGTGTTTTGGACAGGAGGAATCGGATTCATATCACGCTCTCAAAAGCCTTGAACGATCCGCCCCATTGAATAAACGAATCGTTTGTAATTGGGACTAGAGTATAAGTCGGATAGTCTCTCAAGATAACCGGGAAGGTTGTTCCGGTATAAGAACTTCCGCCCATTGAAATAGTCGTTCCATATTGCCCTATAACAGCCGCAACCGGCGATGCAAGAGTGCCAATTAGGTTTCGATGAACCGGGATAGTCACCGTAGCCGATGAGCCTCGCTGTACATCTGCCGTGGCAATATAGGCGTATCGCCCAACTTGGCAAAAGTCCCCCGCTTTGACGATATATGCGCCGGAAGCAATGGAAGGCAGGTTTCCAAGAACCAGGTTTTTTGCAGTGGAGGATGTTTGCCATTGGCAAGATGTAATCTGGCCTGAAGTCATATCCCCTTGATATTTAATGTAATTCAGCCATCCCGTTGACCCGAAGTTCAGATATTGCTCTAGTGATTTATCAGGTATCCGTAGGGAGTTAAGTAAAGACCTGCTTTGCGAGTAAAGCAGATAATTCATCGGTTGCATATCAAACGCAAACGGGACAACGGTAATAATCTCTGATGTGCTGATTCTCTGATTACGGCTGACCATCTGACCCACAAACCGTTGATCGTTTATGCCTACAGTTTCACTAATTGACAGGATTTCATTCAGGCTCATAGCTTACCTCGATTGCGGAATTGATCGGCCAGCGGATTGATTCGCAGACCATACGGCCATTTTATTCCTAGCCAAGAACTGCGCCCCTGATTGTGTATCAATCGCACTCATATTCTGGATGTACGGGCCGTTATAAATGATCTGCGGGCTACTTGTTGCAGAGCCAAGCCTTGCATTGGGGACAATGGTTCCAGATGAGTTTGGCATAAATAGTTCAGGCCCATTCTCTCCAACAAGGTAAGGAGTTCCATTTGCAGCCATACCACCATTGGCAAGGCCAGCAACGCCCAACTGCTGTTGCGCCAACATCATTGATTGTGTCGATCCAGGGATGGTTCCAAGGCCACCTAACGCCACATTAGTTGCTCCCATGAAAGACTGGCCTCCAATGAGCATCCCTAACAGTCTTGTTGCTTGCGCTTTAATATAGATAGCCATCAAGTCCGAAATAATCGAAGCCGCCAAGTCCTTGAAACTTAGCTTCCCAGTCTTAACGAAGTTTACAATAGCAGATTCCATATTACTGAAAACAGCCTTATTCATGTCTTGCAGATATTGCAAATTCTCTGCTTCCTCGGCCAATGCTTTCGATGAGTCACGGATTGCTGCTGCACGCTCTTTTGCGGCATCCTTATCCTCGGCTCGGAGTTTTTCATTCGCGTCAATCTTCGCTATTTCTTGTTTGTAAGCAAGTTCGGCCTTGAGTATTGCCAAGTCCTTTTCACTGGCAAGCAAATTTTCTGAGTACAGTTTAATTTCTTCACGCTGTAACTCAATGTTATTCAATCTACCTTGTTGCTCATTGGCAATCTCAAGAGCCGCCTGACGGGATATTTGCGCTTTCTTTTGCTCACCTTCGGCCCTGATATTTGCCAGTTTTGCTTCTAGCAAGAGATTTCTTTCGGCGGCGAATGTTCCTCTTTCTTCTTTATTTAGGCGGTCACGCTCGCGCCATGCCTCCATCGCTTTTTCTTCTGTCTCTAGGTCAATCGCCTGCAATGCTGTAGCGGTTGCCTTTCGATTGGCAATTTCCGTTTCCGTCCTAAGATAAGTTGCTTCGATCTCTAATTCGGTTTTCTTCTTCTCGTAGTCTTTCTTTTCTTGCAGAGCAATGGAATTAGACGCAGCAAGAGCCGCTGCCCGTTGCGCTTCAATATCTTTAGATAACCGACCTGCATTTTTAATTGCATCATCGGCCTTCATGTTGTTGTACTTTGTATTTATATCGTGAGTTCTTTTTTCGAGACGCTGCTCTATCAAAAGACGGTCTGTCTGTATTTTTTCGTTACTAGCAAGCTCGGATTCCATCCCAATGCGGATGGTTTCATCCCTCATATCGCGCTTGGCCCTCTCAAATTCACGCGCCTTATCAAGACCAGATATTTTTTGATCTTCTTTCTGTTGTTTAGCGGCTTTATCCTCGATTGCTTTAGCAGCGGCATCGGCTTTAGCAACCAATGCTTTTAACTCTGCTATACGCGCCTCTTTACGCCCCTTTGAACCACCTTGCGTAAACGGTAACTCTTTTTCAAGTCGTTCTATTTCAGACCGTGCATTTTTTATTGACCACGCCTCAGTGCCAATTTCAAGCAAAGCGTCCTTGTAATCGCTTAATGCTTTCGTTGCCGCTTCCCACGCGGATTGAATATATCCAATATCACGCTTGTGACCGTTTTGAACGCTAGTAAACTTCTCGGTAATTATCTTGAGAGCCTCAGTCTTGCGCCCAAGGATTTCAAGTGCTTCGATACGCTTGTACTCAGCCAGGGTAAGGAAGTGGTATTTCTTATTCAGTTCCTCGGCCCCTTTAGCCGTCCCGTTCAGGCTTGGGGCAAGTTCTTTTGCTACAACACCAGCGGCTTTTCCGCTAAGTTGCGCAACCCTAGAGACCATCACGCCAACATCGGTAAGTTGTTCCCTAGTTAAAGTTCCTGAAGCCGAAAGCTCGATCAGAGCATCTTTTGCTTCAGATACTTTAGTATTGAAGTGTCCTGCAATCTCAGTTGCGGTTTGGCTGAATGTATTGTGCGTTAGGCCAAGCGTGTTATTACTCAGAATCAACGCATCATTGAATTTCTGCTCATCAGTGGTTGCTTTAATGAAAGCGTATCCAATAGCCGCAATTGAACCGGCGAATCCAACAGCCGCTACCCTAGCGAGGGTTATTACAGACGCAAAACCACGGAATACATTGGCAAACGATCCAAATTGGTCGCGTAATTGACCGCCTTGCTGAATCAAAACCATAAATGGGCTTTGCCCAGAAACAAGCCCCGTAACAATGTCGGTTGTCTGATAGCCAAGCGCGGCCATCTGCTGTGCCGTCATCTGGAAGCCGCTAGACAATGCTTTCTGCGATGATCTGAACTTTGCTACTTGAGCATCCATTGCCGCTGCTTGCGCAAGCATCTGCTTCTGGAAGTCGGAACTGGATTTACCTAGTTGTTCAAACTTTCCGCCCTGGGCAAAGTTGCGCTGCATCTTTTCGACATTGGACACCTCGCGGCCATAGTCTTTAATCGCATATTCAAGTGTCTGAACCTCTTTTGCGGCGGCTTTTAGCTCGCGCTCCATTGAGTGTTTCAGCTTGCGATTCTGCGCAATTGCATCGTCAACATTTTTAGAGAATTCGGCAGTGTTTAGACTCAGTAGTACACCAAGCCTGGCAGCATATTGACTAGCCATTATTTAACCCCTTTTTTCTTACCAAGTTGCTCAAAGTAAGAAGGCAGTATTTCCGAGAGTTCGCCCGACAGAATGCCGAGCGCCCGATCTATATTTTGCTGTAATGCCGGAACTAAAAATGGGCGTTTTGCCATTTTTGCAGTGCCAAATTCATTCGCTAATGATACCGCAGACTTTTTGACAGAGAGAACGCCAATAACAGCATCCCCGTCATCAATATATCCAGATTTCCTGTCCGATTCATTAGGAACCCTAGCATCAATCCTTACAGTATCCCTCATGTGGATTCCAGACTTGTTGTTAGGGTCGTATCCAGCGTTTGACTTCGCATAGTCGTATGCTGGCTGTAAAGCCCTTCGCAAGGCAGGATATAGCTTACGGGCAACAAGGTCTGACCTGTGCATTTTTGCCATATCAACAAGCATAGATTCAAACTCTTTGAACCCGTCAGTTTCAATGTAAAAACCCATCAGACAGCCTCCAAAATCTTTTTTGGCGCTTTAGGATTCATTGCCATGAATGCCATAAGCGAACGCTGTGATTTTGCCTGTTTTTGTTCTTCGGTTAAAGGTGGTTGTACATATTCGTGCGCGAACGGAAGCAAGTCATCCATCTTGAATGGGGTTGCGTCACGCCTGATCTTTGAATTTAGATTGCCGGTAGCAAAAGATGATAGGGCCAGCAACACTGACTTTGGCCCGATCATTCCATCCGCAAGCATGATTTCGATGTTTCTCATATCGTCCACCGGCACTATGTCTGGAGAACCACCGTGAGCATAAATGTATGCCCTTGCTTGCGCGTGTATGTCAGTGGTTAATTTTTTTTTGCGTCCTTATAGCCCGGCTGGATCACTTCCATGATCTTTTCAAGCATCTCGAATTGAATCTGCAACGGGAATTCTTCCTCGATGTCCTCGTAACTTAGATCATCTAGCGATCCGTTATCGGGAACAAGCAGCTTCATATATTCAACAATCCGTTGCTCCATCTGGATAACCGAACTTACAGTTTCTTTCGTTGATCGACCGTCAACAACAACATCATCATCAATGACTTCAATGCCTTCGATATTTGTATCTCTGAGAGCCGAAGTCATCTTTTCTAGGCGATGCTTTACCTTTTCCTCGTCGAGGATTGCCACGCGCTTGTAAAGATCGTCCATTTCTTTTGAGAGAGGCACGCGAACTTTGAATGTGTGATTGCGATATTCGAAGGTTTTAACGCGAATATCATCAGAAATCTTGAGGGTTTTTCCTAGTTTGCCCATGTCTTATTATTTCCTATTGAGAAGTTTATTGTAAATCTGGTTGTTTAGATCGTTTACAAAATCAATAATGGCTTCCGGGGACATTTTATCCGCGTGATTAGCCGCGATCTTATGCGCTAAATCAATGCCAGTTATCTTTTGTTGCGTAAATCCAAACCATGCTTTATTGCCTGATTCCGCTTTAGAAATCAGATATTCAAGCAAGTCATTAGTGTCTTTAATGTTAATGTCCATGTCATATAAACAGCCCCTTTCGGGGCCGTTTTGGTTAGGTGTTGTTAGACCAGCCGTAAGAAGTGCCGCCGACCGGGTGAAGGGTGAAGGTAAACTTACCTTCGGCAGACGGATTCATGTCCCATTGTAGGCCACCAACGCGAGCATTGAAGGCATAGGCAACAGCATCAGCCCCATCTTGATCGTACACGGCAACAACATAGGTACGAATAGTAGCACCGTCATAACCGTCAGACCGAATCTGCAAAAGAGCCGTATCAGACGGGTTCCATGCAGCCGTAATGGTCAGCGAAGTCACCTGATTCTGAGTGGTGATCTTAGCGCCAGTACGCGCACCAGCAACCGCGTAGGTTGCGGAAGCATCATCAGCGCCGAACGGGGGGATCGTCTCGACCGGAATCTGAACGCCGCCAGTGCCAGTACCGCCAGCGGAAGTGCCGACAATATCTGCCACTTGGCCAGTCCAAGTTGCAAGTTGAGCGTCAGTCAACGGGGTCGGGGTCGCGTCATCTTGCATCCAGAGGGTTGCGACATAACCCGGCATTACTTTGTTAATCAAGGCCATTTTATGACTCCTAAGTAAAAGTTAAGGTTAAGACGCAATATACATCAAGCAGTCGAGATTCACTTGCGCCATTTTCGTGTCATTATCGTATGTGTTGTAAATCCAACTTACATCAATTTTACCTACAGAAAACCCACTTACACCACCAAAATTTCCTGAATATCCGTGGATGGCATCAATAATAGATTGAGCCATTGTAAACGAATCCTCAGTTGTTTGTGCAAAACAGGTTACTTGGAAAACCGGAGTATCTATACCTTTATTATTCTGCAATGTTCCAGCAAATACAGGTTGATGGACATTCCTTAGATTCCAAGTCGCAAACTTTGGCTGACTAGCCCAGTTACGGTTAAAATTCGCATACACCGGGATCGGAGAAAGTATTGCAGACAATTCATATTGAATTGCCGGAGCGTAAACAAGAACGGAATTCTGTCCCATTAAACAGCCGTCCCCGGTTGATTGTATGAACACATGAAAGTAACCTTCATCCTATCGTTACTTTCTTTCACATTTACAATACGCCAGTCCTTGTTGCGGTAGGTGATCGAGTAATTATTCTGATTGTTGGCAATCGTCCTCATATTGGGTGTGTAATTCAATGTAAGATTTATCATATCTTGATAAACACGATAATTATCAGCAATCGACACATCGCTGGCAACATTCCCAACCAAAGCCCTAGTGTCAAACCATGTTGTTTGAACAGTGGTTTGCTCTCCAAATGATGAATTGGAGAATGTCAGGTTGTTTACGCTAATGTTTTCGTAACGCGCAATGCCCATTACATCACCAATGGCTTGTAATTACGAAGCAGAGCCTCGACACCAAACGGGATTTGTTTAAGGTATCGCGTCTCGCCCGTCTCCGAACGGTTATTGTAAAGATGCGTAAATAACAACAATCCAGCCTGTTTTACAACGGGGTAGGATGCTATCGGATTAGCCGCCGTGGTGTATTCAACAACAATCGGCGCAGTCCGTTCGGTATTGATGTCGGTCGAGAGCGAGTTGACCACCACTTTATTACCTGAAGCATCATAGTAGTAATTGCTGGCCGACACAGTTTGAATCGTATTTGAACCATCCCAGTATTTAACCGAGTTGATCGTTACGCCGCTTTGAGATGGGCTGTAATTTTGGCTAACCTCAGGCAAGTCTAATGCAATTGGAGTGGCCACAAGGCTTTGTAGCCCGTAATAGACCCTATATTGAATCGGGAATATCGACAGGCCAAGATAATCCTCAATGTGTTGCCGCACCGCTAATTCCAAGCTCTCAAGGTATGAATCTTGCGATTCGTCCTCGAACAAGTTGATCTGCTGGGTTATTTCATCCAGCGTCAACCATTGCGTTGCAATATCGCGGCTAATCTGCTCAACCTTTTCATAGTTGAACGGATTGCGGGTAACACCCAACGGCAAGTCATTGATTTGCGCGGACATATCGTTCCTTACGCGGTAGCCATCCGAACACCGGCGAACGGATTGCGAACGGTACTTGCAACCCGCTTCTCGCCGACAAAAGTAACAAAGCCTGGGGAGGTTTGTTCAAACATCTGAATGCTGAATTCCTCTACATCTGCAATGGTTAAAAACTCAGGCCAGTTTGCCAGATAGATCGGGAATGCCGCAGAAAGGTAGTCATTAGGAATGACAGGCCAGCCAAAGATACGGCCAACAGCAGCCCCATCCTCATCACCAACTTCAAGGAAAATCGGCAGACCTTGGTTGTCAGTCATATCGCGCAAGGATTGAATCATTGACGGCTTGATGTGCCATGCAGTACCCGGAAGGCTCCAGTATTGGCCTGGGAACGCATTTGCCATCCCTACAATATCAGAGTATTCCAAAGTTGCGCCTTTGTTTACAGTCGCAATATCATGTACGCCATCAGTAATTGCCGTGCCAGAGGAGCCATAGGCGCTTGCGGTATCGGACCCGTAGGAATCCAAACCGCGCAGCCCAGAAGTTCCGCCAGTAGTCGTGGTTGACGAACCGCTTTGGTCGTCATTGATCGCCATAGAAGCGGCCTCCAAGGAACTGAATTCCAAGGCCATATCACGAATCAGCGTTTCTTCTAGTGCGTTAATATCATCTAAAGCAGCCGTGCGAATAGGTAGCGAGGTAATCACGCAACGCACCGGCAATTGCCAGATAACAGTAGAGGTATTCGGAGAACCGTTATTAGCGGTAAAGGTGTAGCCCCAAGGATTCGTCGCATTGGTCGAATTACCCGTTTTGGCCACAAAAGTAACATCTGAGTTTCCTGGCGCAGGGATGATTCGCGCACCTTGCCGGAAAGGGTTTGCATATCGAAGCGCAGCAAAGGCTTCGTCGTACTTATTCCGACCACCAACACCCGAACCAGATCCAGTCAGAGCAGACGCTTCCAACAGATTGATCGTGACTTTTTCGCCGGTCTTGATGGTGTGTTCGAGTTTTTCCGTGATCGTCATGTCAAAATCCTTAATAAAGAAACTAGGGAAAATGGGGGCCGAAGCCCCCATCCCTATCAAGCGCCAGTTGCGGTAGAACGCAAACGGACACAGGCAAACGGGTCAACCACCGAGGTTGCCAGACGCTTCTCACCGAAGAAAGTGATATAGCCCGGAGCAGTCTGATCGTAGCGGCGAACCACCATATTCAGACGATCAACGATGGTATGGAACTTCTGCCAATCGCCGAACCACATCGGATACAACTCGGTCGTACTAGCAGTGCCAGCGGCGGTAGGTGCATCAGCGTAGTTGTTTACAACCACATCGTAGCCCATCAAGCGGCCAATAACACCATCAGTCATGCCCGGAGCCATGCGCTCAAACACCGGAGTGCCGTTGTCGTCAACCAAGCCACGAATAGCTGCCAGCATCAGCGGGCTAATCATAAACTTGTTGCCGTTGTTCCAGTATTGTTGCGGCAGAGCATAGATCAGGTTGACAACATCGGCAAACACCACATTGTTAGCAGATGCGTTGCCGTTGGTAGTCAATTGGTCGTAGGTAGCGATGCTATGCAAGCCAGCGGTAGCGCCAGTCCCAGAAGAACCGAAAGCAGCCGTGGAAGTCGTGCCGCCGGTATAGGTGGAATTGTCGCCACCGTACTGATCCAGACCGCGCAAACCATCAGTTGCACCGTAGGCAGTGGTCGTAGAGCCGGACTGGTCGTTGTTACGAACCATCGAACCGCCTTCGGCCTGGCTGAACTCCATCAGCATATCGTCAACAACATTAGCTTCCAAGCCATCAATGTCATCCAGAGCCGCAGTGCGGATCGGGAATTGAACATTCATGTCGGCCATATTCAGTTGCCAAATGCTCGTGGATTCCGTGGTTGCCGAACCATTGTTTTGAATGGTGTAGCCCCAGCCCACGCCAGCGTTGCCGGTCTTGGCGCGGAACTGATAGGTTGCGCCATCAGTTGCAACAGAACGGGACAGGCCACGCATCGGGTTTGCCAGACGCAGAGCATGGAAAACCGGATCATAAGCGGTACGGCCACCAACGCCAGCGCCAGAGCCGGTCAGGGCAGAGGCTTCTTTCATGTAGGCATCGTATTGGTCAACAGATTCAAACATCTTGATTTCTTGTTCCATACGGTTTCCCGATTTGGTGAAATCACGCAGTTGCTCTTTGACCATCTTATTCACATCGCCACGAATGGTTTTTGCGGGTTTGATGATTGCGGGTGCGGACAGGGTGGAAATCTTGGCTTCAAGTGCGGCGATTTTCTCACCGATCTCGGCTTTGACACCTTCCACAACTTCAGCGGATTTGGCTTCGACGGCAGCAATCTTTTCAGCTTGTGCGGATTCGATAGCATCCAATTTTTCGATTACTTCTTTCATGGTTTATCCTTCCAATCTGGAATTAAGGAGACGAACTAACTCGCGCTCTGCGAGGAAGCTCAAAAGGTCTTGCTTGGTTGCCTCCACATCAGACTCACTCTGAGTTGGCGCATTTTCAACAGGCTTATGCACAACATCACGCTGTTCAATCACCTTTTTGAATACGGATGCGGCGGCAACCGCTTCCGACTTGGACAGCCCTGCATCACGCAGAGCAGATTCCAAAACTTTTAGGTCGGTAGTACCATCCTCACGGAAAAATTCCAGTTTAGATACTTCCGCACTCGGATTATTCGGATACATGACAACAGATACTTCACGCAAACCGCCTTTAGTGATTTGGAAGTATCCATTCTCATAAGGATCATCGCTACCAATAGTCATTGGTGAGCCATCTTCTTTAACCCATTGATATTCATCAGCATAAGCGCCAACGGAGACACCGCCAAACATCTCTGGCGAATCAGACATTACATGGTAAAGATCGGAACCCTGAGTAGTGTTTAGATACAGTCGGCCAGTGGCGGTCATACCGTCTTTGTCAAACTCAAACGCGCTCCACTCACCAACAGGGATGGAATCAGCGTTATGGTTTACAAACATCGGGAGAGGACGGCCAGATTTACAGAACTCGTCGGCCCAATCCGCAAAGCCTTCCGGCTGATAGTTGAATCGGCGACCGTCTGCGCCCTCTCGCGGCCCCCAAGTGGTGACGCGGGCTTCAATCTTTCCGGTCGGATTTTTTGGGTCTGCCTCTTTTTCGTTGAGGACTAACTTCGCTTCGCAGATTAGATTGAGGTTCTTCATTTATTACCCCTTTGGTAATTGCCAAATTTATATCTTGTATTGTAGGGGTTTTTTCTGCTGCTCTCATTATACGCGCAGATTTAACTTGTTTGGCAATGGCTGTCAAGTATCTATTGTTCATTATTTTGTGCCAATGTTCATCTTGCGTGTTTGATTGCCGCCGCCCCCGCCAGTATCCTGTGCCGAGGAACCTGAAATTGCATCTTGTTTATTGTCTTTACCGGACAACTCATCGCCACCGGAAACATGAGGCATATTCATATATTCACGGGCCTCGTTAGGGGTAATGATACCAGCATTAACACCAGCGACAACATAGTTCATCTGGTCAAGAGGTGCGCCCTTTAGGAAATTGCGGGTATCAAACTCAATGTTCAGGTTAGGATAACCCTGAAGCAGATGCGATTTCAACTTTTGCTGAATGTTTACAATCAGCGGATACATGGTTGATTTATAGAATTCATCCAGCATGGTTTGAGTGTTGTTGTATTTAGAATCAGTAATGCCAATCATCGCAGATGGAACGCCAAACAAACCGCAGATACGCTTCATTGTCTGCATCTTGAGATTTGCCGCATCAGTATCTTGCAAGTTCAGCATATCAATTTTCTCATACTTCATGCCTTGATCGAGAAGCATTGATTGACCCGGTTTGGAAGGGTCTGATTGTTTAGAACCGACCATAGCCGACCATGCCTCTTTCAGCCTGGCTGCAATCTCTTTGTATTTCGCATCAGGAACGACTTGATCGGTGATAAACATACCAGACGGCTTCGCGCCATTCAGCATAATATAATTGGCATACAGATCAATGTCCTGATCTAGCGCGACAAGCTCCGCTGCTAGGATAGCCTTATTGAAGCCAGACGAACCTTGCCATGCCATCTCTTTGCAGTGCATGACTTGATGAGATGCTAGAGGCTGGTCTTTGTTGAATCCGTAAGATGGAGTGGACATCTGGTAAATCGGGTATCGAGTATCCGTAATCCGAACCGCAATCAACGACGAATCCAAAATGTACATTTCCAGCGGCGTTTCGGTCGGGTTGTCTTGATTCTTACGCCACCAAAGCGTAAAGGTTTCGCCGGAAAGGTCTAACCACATCAAAAACTGATTCCAGAACTCATATTGAGACTGGAAGTTATTAGGATTGTTCAGCAGGTTATAGACTTGCTTGGCTTTAGCTTGATCGCGCTTACCCACCTTGTCGGATTCAATAGCGTCAACATAAGTACCATCATCGGACTTAGATACAACTCGAATCGGGAGTTGGCTTAACGCTCTAGCTTTAACCGCAATACACGACATAACCGTGCTATTTCTGGTCAGCATCGTTACATCAACCGGCCTTCCAGCATTGGTCGAAGAACCAGTTGTTACATAGGTGATTTGTGATTGATAGGTCTGGATTCCTTTGCTTTGCAGCAAAAGTTGGTTGCCAAGAGCCTGTTGGCCAAAAACAGCGTTTGATTCGTTGACTGTTTTCTTACCGAAAATATCGAAAAAACCCATGCTTTTCTCCTTAAATTGCCCGGAAACCATACGAATTAGATACGAACGGATTATCCAACGCGCAATGGAACGCCATAATCATAGCAATAATTCCATCAATTTTCGCGCTTGTGTCTGCGGCATTCTTTCTAACCTTCTTGTTTCCGTTCACATCCTCGAATATCTCACAGTTTCCTAGTTGCCAAGCAACAAACGGGTCGTGATCGTGAGATATTGATTTCGATAGTATCAGTTTTTCAAGATGCTTTGATGGATTATTCAAAACAGCCATGCTTTGCCCAATCTTTTTTACGGGCAGTCCTTCTTCATACAGTTTCGCAACCAACGATGCGGCATTCCATGCGTCATATCCGATTTCTTTCACATTCCACTTTGTCGCTTCTCGTTTCACATATTCCTCGATAGTGAAATAGTCTGCAACATTGCCCTCAGTCAAAACAAGCGTCCCTCTCTGAATGGCTTGCATGAAAATCGGTTTGTAGTGATTAGGAATGTATCCCATGCTTTCTTCCGGGAGGAAGAACTTGAACTGCGCATGAAACTTATCATCAGAGTACCGATGCAAAGTACAGACAGCATTCAAGTCTCTTGTTGCGGCCAAGTCAAAAGCAATAAATGTCGATTCTGGCGACTCTATAAACTCATTGGGCGCGTTTTCCCAGTGCGCAACATCTATCCATGCGGAATTAGCCGACACCCATACATTGAAGGTCTTGCATAACAACTCATTGATTGCGGATGGTTTGGATTGCGCTTCCTTAACCCGTTGTTCAATGGCTTCATGGTTTACAGAAACGCCGTGCATTGGATTGACCTTAGACCATGTTTCAGGGTCTCGCCAATTATCCCCCTCGTCCAATCCATACAACAGACCAAACCAACGGGGATTGTCATCAGCCCGACCGTATAGAATGGATTTCAGATATTGGTAATTTTCAAAGAATAGCGTCTCTCGCGTAAATGATGCTGTGGTGATGTAGATACGGAGAGGATTCTTTCTCGCCACCATGCCGGAATTGATAACTTCAATTGCATTCCGTTCCGTGATCTGCGCGGCTTCGTCAACAATGGAAACCGATGGATTCTTTCCATCACCCGTTTTCTTAGAATCACGGGACAACGCCATGAATTTAGATTGCGAATCAGCGCCTTTTTTAATCTCATGCCGATAGACTAGATACTGTGATGCAAGTTGCGATGGAAGCGTCGAGATGATCCCCTTCGCAGCCTCAAACACAATAGATGCCTGGTTACGGTCAACAGCCGTGCAGTAAACCTCTGAACCGGCCTCTCCAAATAACAATTCATACAGGCTAATAATTGAGATTAGCGTTGATTTGCTTGCCTTTCGCGGGATAAATAGAATGACATCCTGCGTCATTCTAATGTTGGGGTCTTTTTTGTCCCTGAACCCGTAGATAGCGCAGATAAGCATGACCTGAAACGGCATCAAAATCATTGGTTTTCCAGCAGACGGCCCTTTGACATGGCTAGTCATAGATACAAACTTGAGTACATGATCTACATACTCAGGCCGGAATTCCCAACGCCACTCTTTGTTTTCCAAGTAGTTCAGGAAACGCTGGCACGCAACCTGAACATCTTTGCAAACATTTATATCGCCAGATGATACTTCTCTAGCGTATTTGACCCCATCTTCCCAGCTCATGCTACTTTAGGCCCAGCAAGCAATTCATCAATAGCGGTTGGTGTAGCAGACTTCTTAGGCCGTCCACTAGGAATCAAGCCAAGAGCCGTCAGGATTTGCAGGAACCTTGCCAATGCAGCATCTTTAGCCTTAATGCTGGGATTGACCATCTCAATACCATTAAGCGCATGACAAATAATTCCACGCTCTCGAATGTCAGGAATGCACTGCACATAAATCTCAAGTTGGTCAGCAAGAGCAGAAACCAGATGCTCATCATACGAATGATCTTGGCCAAACGCCGCAATCATCGCGTCCTTCGTCTCCCGAATGAAAACATTTCGATCAAAACAACTTGGGTCATTAAGCCAACTTCCAAAGCCAGCATTGACAGCCCTTGATCGGACAACCCTAAGATCGGCCTCTGTTCTTACCCCAAGCTCAACAGCATTCATCTTTTTCATATCGTATCTCCATGATTTCTAAGGAATAGCCTTAGTTTAACTTAATACTAGCAGAAGTCTAGTCCCGCGCCTGCTTCCGTGCGGTTTGGCCATTTTTTAGTTTTTCCCCTTATAAATCAATGACTTACACGCGGTTATTGCCAGCTTAATCGGAATTTTCCATTGCGAATCAATGACTTACGCGATGCGCTTTGAAGCGATGCCGTCATTGCCGGGTTAAATATACTGGAATCGCTTATGAATCAATGACTTACGGAAAGCGATTACGATCGCTTATAAATCAATGACTTGCATATCCATATCAATGAATATCTAATGAAATCAATAACTTGTGCGCGGTTATCGCTTTTGATTGTGACTTTTACCTATTTTATGCGGTTAAAATCGTACTGTTTGCGCGGAAATCGTTGATATGTGCATTGTAATCGCGCTCGCGCCGTTTTGTTGCGGATTCGATGGGTAGGTATTGGTCAGGGTATTTTATCGCGCTGAATCGCGTTATATGCGGTCTTAGATAAAATCATTGGGCGTAAAAAAAGCCCGCGCATGGCGGGCTTGAGGCGTGCGGCGTGATCTAGGATAGATAAGGCGCGTAGCCTATATCTCCAACCCAATAAACATGAGTCTCTGGCCACCCTACTAAACGGTAATAAATTTTATAGTCTCGGCTCATTCTCTGTCTCCTTAAAGGTTTTTGGTGAAAGAAGGTGCGCCACCTTGCGGATACCGCGCGACAAATTACCGTCACCGATTGCCGTATAGTAAACGCGAGAATGCCGATCTAGTGTGACATTGCATGGCTCGCACGGGGTTTGGTAAGCCGGTTTGCGTCCCCTTGTCTCAATTTTCATGCGCCATCCTTTTTTTAAGATCATTTCTAAAAGCATTTAACGCCTCTTTTTTGGTGAACCAAAAATACTGCTTTTCTATTCGGTAGCCATCCACGATAGCGCTTATGCGCCACGCGCC
>SXGU01089283.1_pt1 | contig 18496 bp, 18 predicted proteins | sample 3174531 | NCBI WGS metagenome assembly SXGU01 (sample SAMN11356863, study PRJNA531348) | freshwater metagenome | isolation source: freshwater sample F1-140 | place: China: Fuxian Lake, Yuxi | collected 2017-12-25 | reverse complement strand
GGCGAGGTGATAAGCGCTGGCGCGTAGCGGGTTCCAACCGCGCTTGCCGCGCGGTGGGTACCGGCACGCGTCGACAAGTCTCTTGGCATCCTCCGCAGTCTCGACAAAGGGACACAGCAGGCCACTGGCACCGATGTCGAGGAAGCGGCGTATCTCATCGTGATCGAAGATCAGGGGTCGAACGAATGGGACGACCTCCCAGCCCAGTGCGGCCTGCATCATCGCCTGCACCGTGACGAGGCTCTGTGCGGAGTGCTCGGTATCGACTGAGGCCCAGTCGAAGCCCGCCCGGCCGAAGATCTCCATGGAAGCCGAGTCCTGGAGGGCGAGCTGCGTCCCCAGCACCGGCTCGCCCGCGTACAAGCGGTCCTTGAGCCGCTTCGCCTTATAGAGTGCTCGCAACATATTTCCTCCTAAGGACTGCCAATTATGGCTTCCATGGCTAGTGTACTGAAAACAATAAACAAATTCAGTGGTGTTAGCGATATTGAAAGGGCGGTTCATGACAAATCGACTCAAGGTGATTTATCTTCCGGGCCGGGGGGCTGATCCCACGTGGGAACGCGAAGTCATCGCCGCCATCGGTCCCCGCCACAACCTCTCGATCTACGACGAGTCCAAACCGCTGGAGCCACAGTTCGCTGACGTCGATGCCGTGGTCGACCTCGGGGGCTCGTGGGGTACTAGGGAGATGCTCGACGCCGCACCCAAGGTGAAGTTCTGGCAAATCATGGGCACGGGCATGGAGCACTTCGACTTCGACTACTGGTCCACCCGCCCCGTGATGATCTCGAACTGCCCCGGACCGATGAGCGCAATTCCTCTCGCGGAACACGCGATCTTGCTCATGATGCTGGTGCGTCGCAACTACCCGCAGCAGGTCGTGAACCTGGCCAACGGACTGATGTATCAGCCGATGGGGTTAGAGCTCGCGGGCCAGACGCTCCTGTGTATCGGATTCGGGGCAAGTGCACGGGAATTGTCCAAGCGGGCCAAGGCCTTCGGCATGCGCGTCATCGCCACCGACGTGCTGGAGGTGGACGACGCCACCCGCGAGGAGTGGGGCGCCGAGGCGGTTTACCCGGCCGAGTGCCTCGATGAGCTCATTCCCCAGGCCGACGTGGTTTCGCTGCACTTGCACGTTACGCCGGAAACTCGACACCTCTTGAACGCCCGACGGATCGCGATGATGAAACCTAGCGCGATCATCGTGAATGTGGCACGTGGGGCACTAGTCGACGAGGACGCCATGGTCGCCGCGGTTCGTGAAGGCCGGATCGCAGGAGCGGGAACGGACGTCGCGACGCAGGAGCCACCGGATTCGGACTCACCTCTGCTCAACACCCCCGGCATCCTCGTGACCCCCCACACTGCGGGTGTTACCGATGGCACCGCCCGCAGGCGCGCCGAGGGTTCCGCGGTGAACCTCGACCTAATAGCTGAGGGGCTCGAACCCCTCCACCGGGTCGACCGACGTACCAGAAGCGGCAACGAATTAGGTAAAACCACTTGACAGAAGTTTTTGGTGACAGTTAACTAAAGTCGACCATGTTATACGTGACAAACCGAGAGGTGTGCAGGATGAGTAGACGTGTTGTCCAACTGGTGGTTGCTGGAGCAGCCCTTGCCATCGTGGGCGCTGCCTTACCGCAGACCGCGGCAACGGCAGCTGTGGGAACCAACTGCAGCATCAAGAACCAACTGGCCGCGTCTAACTGTCAGGCGGTGGTGATGGCTACGGTTTCGAAAGTGGCAAACCTGAACCCGATGAAGGCACGTGCGGTGACGGATTACCAGGTGGCCTACCCGATGCAGGGCCTGCTCTGGAGGTTCGACGCGAATCTGATTCCGCGCATGGACTTGTTAATCAAGCAGGATGTGTCAAAGGACGGCCTTACTATCTACCAACAACTGAAGCCCAACCTTAAGTACTCCGATGGCACGCCGTTGTTGGCCCAGGATGTTGTTACGGCGTGGCAGAAGCAGGTTGAGGCGAAGCAATCTTCGGCCTTCTTCGCAAAGGTGAGTAACGTCGTTGCGACCAGCCCCACCACCGTCACCTGGACCCTCAAGACCCCGATGCCGGACTTCAACTGGTTGATGGCCAATCAGGCTATGTACTTGAACCCGACAGAAAGCTTGAAGAGTGCGACCTACTGGAACGCCCCGGTCAGCGCTGGCCCAATGATGATTAAGTCGTGGACCCCTGGCTCCGACACCATGGTTCAGGTGGCAAACCCGAATTACTGGGCCAAGCCTAAGGTTCAGCAGATCACCTATCAGGCAATACCTGATGCTGCCACCCGCAAGCTCGCCCTGCAGGCAGGTCAGGTGGATTATGTGTTCGATCTGGCTTATCAAGGCGTAACGGATCTTGACAAGAACACCATCAAGTGGTTCGCGCACGCACTGCCGGGCACGTACCAGTTGACTACCAACATGGCAAAGACGACCTCCCCGCTTTACAACGTTAAGAACCGTCAGGCGATATCGGCAGCGATCGATCGAGCCAAGGTTGCCAAAGTGGGCTTTTTCGGCACTGTTCTCCCGTCCTGCGCACAGACATTCATCAAGGGAAACCCCTATCACCAGTGCGTGCTGCCAAATGAGGGCAAGCAGGATCTGGTCCTGGCCAAGAAACTCCTGGCCGAGGCCGGCAACCCGAGCGGTTTCAGTTTCGAGACCATCGTCTGGGCACGCCCGGCATGGCCGGAGGCTGCCCAGCTGATAGCTCAGGATCTGGCTAAGGTCGGCATCACCATGAACATCACGGTTAAGCAGGACACCGTGGCGATCGCCGATCTAAACTCTGGCAACTTCGAGATGCAGTTCTCAGGAAATAACGCCCCGACGCCGTACCTCCAGTTGGCGAACTGGTTCGGCACCGGAGGTGCGTGGCAGAACTGGTCCAAGGTTAATGACCCGGGCCTGATCGCAGCCATCGATAGATTGGGGTCTGCTTCAAATCCAATCACTGCGAAGGCTGCCCTGAAGACGGCGAACATTGCCGCCTACAACAGTTCAGTGCACATCCCGATAGCAGACCGCGCCGTCATCTCCGGCACTCGGCTGCCGGCCGGTCTGCTCGTTGCAACAACTCCGGGAGAGTGGCTATACGTTGCTACAACCCCGCTTTTGAGCGCCCAAAGGGGTCCAACCGGTTTCAACACAGGTGCCAAGAGCTAGTTGCTCAGTAGTTGGGACTGGTGGGTGGATCGACCTTAGGGTCGGTCCACCCACCCTCTCATTCTTGGTGTTGGCCAAGTTGCGATCTAGTTTGCATAACTTGGGGAGCTGAGGCGAATGCTTTCGAAAGGGGAGAAACCGGCATGACGGCTACACCCATTGGGTCGGGAGTCGAATCCGCGGTGCGCGCTCAGGAAGGCGAAGACGGACCGCGGCCGCAACCCACCTGGGAGAAGGTGCTTCGCCGCACTGGTCGCGCGATCATTGTGGCGTTCTGGGTCATGGTGGTCGCATTCATGCTCATTCGCCTGTCGCCCGGCGATCCGGTGTCGGCCGCACTGGGCGCCGATGCAGCACCGGACACCGTTGCGGCGGCGCGAAAGGCCTTGGGCCTTGATGTCGATCCCCTCACACAGTTCTGGAACTATTTAACCGGCCTCTTCCGAGGAGATCTGGGAGCTTCCTTGATCTCCGGAGTACCGGTGACCGAAATGCTGCGCACGAATATGCCGGTCACGCTTTGGCTGATATTCACTTCGGTGACTATGACGCTTGTTATTTCGCTTCCACTTGCGATGTTCATTGCGATGGCTCGCATCCCTGGGTTGCCGTATCTGTTTCGCACCCTGACGGCCATCGGGCTGGCGCTGCCCTCATTCCTGGTTGCCCTGATACTGCTGTATCAGTTCGGCTTGATTTGGCAAGTAGCCCCCATTTTCGGCTACGACCCTACGTTCCCGGCCAATCTGCAGTACCTGTGGCTACCGTCACTGGTCAACTGCGTGGTTCTTGTACCGGTACTATCCCGGGTACTCTACAGCTCGATTCTCGATACCCTCGAGGAAGAGTTTGTCGAGACCGGTGTGGTTCGCGGTGTTCGGTGGAATCGCTTCTACTGGTTGTACGTCCTACGACCCTCACTTGCACCGACCGTCGTACTCTTGAGCTACATGATGGGCGTGATGGTTGGATCGACCGTCATTTTGGAGATTATTTTCGCTCTGCCGGGGATTGGTCGCGAGTTGGTTACCGCGGTGACGATGCGTGATTACCCGGTCGTCCAAGGCATCATCCTAGTTTTTGGAATATTGGTGGTTTTCCTCAGCCTGATAGGTGACATAGTCGCGAGTCTGCTCGACCCGAGAGTTAGGCTGACATGACCATAACTGGGGCGGGAACTGCTGATTGGTTTGATGTCAAGGGTACGGTGCCCACTCCGAAGAATGCTAAACGGCTTAAAGACGGAACGATCGGACTGATTACGGGCCTGTTCTTGTTAGTGGCACTACTAGTGCTTGGCATTGTGGTACCTCTGCTTTCGCCATTCGAGGTTGAGATTTCTATCGATACCCCGTTCCTGCCGCCCTCGGGGACCTACTGGTTCGGCACGGATGGGCTCGGCCGGGATGTCTTCCTTCGGGTTTTCTCGGCAGTATATTTAGATCTTGGTGTCGCTCTTATCGGGGTGCTAATTCCCTTTTGTCTCGGAACAATCGTCGGCATCGGCTTGGCCGTAAGCCGGAGCAAGACGCTCAATGCGGTGGCGGGGTCAATCATTGATGGCATTAACGCATTCCCGCTGCTGGTGCTCGCCATCGCCCTGATCGCACTTCTAGGCCCGGGTTTGCAGAGCGTGGTCGTTGCGCTGTCCGTGACCAACTGGGCCCGCTACGCGCGACTTGCGCGCACCCGAGCTCTAGTGGTGAAGCAACAGGGATACATCGAGGCGACCCAGACTCTGGGGTATTCGAAACCGCGGACCCTTTTCAAGCATTTGGTGCCGAACGTCTCCTCAGAGACTACGGCCTACGCCCTGAGTGACCTGATTCTGGTTATTTTGCTAATCGCGGGACTTTCCTTCTTGGGCTTGGGTGCGCAACCACCGACACCGGAGTGGGGAGCAATGATTAGCGACGGTCGCCCGAATTTTCAGGTTGCTTGGTGGCCGGTAATCTTCCCGGGCTTGGCCCTGTGCTGGGCAGGTGTGTCCTTGTCCTTCATAGCAGAGGGCCTCACTCGGCGTGAGCGGGACGTGAAGTCATGAGCGTTAACGCAATGGCGAGCGAGTCTTCTGATGTCCTTGTAGAGATCCGAGACCTAGTAATCGGTATCCAGCGCACCCGCAAAGATCGGTTACTTATTGTCGAGAGTGCAAACTTTGATATCCGCAGAGCGGAGATTCTGGGTCTGGTTGGGGAATCCGGATCGGGAAAGACAATGGTCTGCCGGAGCCTGATAGGCACCCTAAAGCGTCGGAGTGCGTCTATCTTTGCCGGCACAATCAAGTTCGACGGCATGGACCTTGCGAAGCTTGAGGAGAGGCAATGGCGTTCGGTGCGTGGCAGCCGAATCGGATATGTTCCGCAGAGCGCACTTACCGGCGCCAACCCGGTGATGACGGTGGGCAAGCAACTTGGCGAGGCGATCCGTCGCAACCGCAAACGCAAAGAAAAGGACGTGCGTAGGCGAGTGATGGAACTGCTGGAACTGGTTCACATTCGACGTCCCGAGGTCGTATACGACCAGTACCCACATCAATTGTCAGGCGGCATGCGTCAGCGCGTCATGATCGCGGCGGCGATCACCCAAGACCCCGACATAGTGGTTGCTGATGAGCCGACCACGGGTTTGGATGTAACGGTGCAGGCGGAGATAATGAAACTGCTAAAGGAGATCCGCTCCGAGTTAAAAATGTCAGTGATTCTGGTGTCCCATGATCTCGCACTAATTGACGAGGTGTGCGACCGACTCGTTGTTATGCATGCCGGCACCTGCGTCGAAGTTGGATCGGTTTCCGCAGTGGCGCGCACACCATTGCACCCTTACACCATCGCCCTGAATCGCTCACGCATCGATATCTCCACCCCCGGTGCTCCCCTTATCACCATCAAAGGCAATCCACCCGCGGTGGGGGAATGGCCCGCTGGATGCAGGTTCTCCGACCGCTGCGACTTCGTTCAACAGGATTGCACCGTGGGTCGCAATCCCGTGCTAGTCGAAGTCAGGCCCAATCACTGGAGCGCCTGTCTCCATGCGGAACGTTTGGGAGGCACAAGTGAGTGATGCGCTGATTGAGGTCCGCGATGTCTCGGTGACCTTTGGTTCGGGGTCACGGGCGGTCCGTGCGGTTCGCCAGGTATCTCTCCACATTGAAAAGGGCGAAGCCGTCGGCATAGTGGGTGAGTCGGGGAGTGGTAAATCCACGCTGGCGCGGGTGCTGGCGGGCCTGCAGCGACCCAATTCCGGGGAAGTGCGCTTCGCGGGCGAATCCATCTATCAACGGGGGAAGGCTTATCGCGGTGAAAATCGGCGCCTTGTCCAGATGGTGTTCCAGGATCCGTACGGCAGTTTGAACCCCCGCATCACCGCGCTGTCAGCGGTCTCGGAGGCGGTGCGAGTGCACGGGGTCGGATCCCGCAAAGACGCGATTGCGAAAAGTCTCGAGTTGCTCGGCCGGATGGGCATCAGCGAACGGGATGCTGGTAAAAAGCCACGTCAACTATCGGGAGGGCAGCGGCAGCGCGTCAGTGTCGCTCGGGCTCTGTCCGCCCAGCCCTCTGTCCTGTTGGCAGATGAGCCCACATCAGCAATTGACCAGAGTGCCCAGGCGCAACTTTTGAACCTCTTCAGGGGACTCCTAGATGGCGGGCTGTCCATCGCCCTAGTTTCACATGACCTCGGCGTTATCCGCTATCTAACTCAACGGGTGTACGTGATGAAGGACGGTGAGTTCGTTGAGAGCGGTCTTACTGTTGAAGTGTTCGATAATCCGCAGCAGGAGTATACGAAGCAACTGATTGCATCGATTCCGGGCCGCGAACTACACAAAGCACTCTCTTGACCGCGCAGCATCACGGGCGCCTTCGCGCGCTCCTAGAAGCTGGCACGAAAGCCTACGGAACAGCGACCGCGTTACCGAACCCCTTTGCCATGGAACAGGTGGCCAAGTCTGGCTTCGACTGGGTTTTCATCGATATGCAGCACGGTCTTTCCACCTACCGAGATCTGCCCGAACTATGCATGATTCTGCACCAGCACGGCGTCACGCCGCTAGTGCGGGTTCCGTTCGAGGACAATTCTGGTGCCCAGCGCGCCTTAGATGCCGGAGCCGAGGGCATCATTTTTCCATACATTGAGGATACTGAAGCCGCCCACGCCGCTGCCATCTCGTGCAGATATCCACCGGAGGGGATTAGAAGTTTCGGGCCATATCGGGCTCCTTATGGTGCTGACCTACCGCTGGCTAATGCCGAACTGCTTTGCTTAGTGATGATCGAATCTGTCGGGGGGTTACGCAACGTTGATTCCATTACCAGTACGCCCGGGGTTGACGGCGTTTTCGTTGGGCCGAATGACCTTTCCATCAGTCTTGGGGGTGGCCCGATCATGGCCGATCTGTACGCTCTCGATAGTACGCAGTCACCTGTGCCCGCTGCTTTCCAAGAGGCGTTGAGGGCTATCGCGGCGACGGCCAAGGCCAACGGGAAGTTCGCAGGTATTCAAGTAGGCAACGGGTTGGCCGCCACCCAAGCAGCTGCGGCTGGATTTGATTACGTCGGAATTGGCGGAGACACCGCATTCCTCCAGGCTGGCGGCCAGGCTGCATTAGCTCAAGTGCAAAGGGGGTTGGAGTAGGTGAACGCGGTCTTGGTAGTACATGTCGCGGCCTCGGCGCTTGAGCCGATGTACTCTGAGATTCTCTCGGCCCTCGAGGAACGCGGTATCCAGTCAGAATTCTTTCGGGTGGACCAATCTCTGGAATCCCAGTTCGCCTTGAAGAAAGTCGTGATCGACATTGGGGGCTGGGGTAGGCCGGAGCACATCGAGGCGGGTCGCGCAGCGGGCGTTCAACTTTGGCAGGTCGTCGGCTATGGGCTCGATCACCTAGCCCTTGATGAGGTAATGGCATCGGGAATCCCCCTCGCGCGGATCCCCGGAAACTCGACGGCGATTCCGCTAGCCGAACATGCAATGTTCCTGCTGCTCTCCGTCGTGAAGCGGGCGAATTTGGCGCGGCCAGAGTTGCTAAGCCAGCACTTCTTCGACGGAAACGCCGGCGAGCTTCGGGACAAGACCATGGCCATAGTCGGAGTCGGGGCGAGCGGGCGTGAACTTGCTGGCATGGCGCGTGGGTTCGGTATGCGCGTCGTGGGCGTCGACATCATGGACCCGCCGAACGCCGATCTCGATGCATTAGGGCTGGATGCCTACCTGCCGATCGATCGGCTTGCGGAGGCTCTAGGCCAGGCGGACGTGGTCTCTCTGCATCTTCCCCTCACCACGCGAACGAGGCATACTCTCAATGTCACAACGCTGGCACAGCTCAAGTCGGGCGCCATCGTGCTCAATGTCGCCCGCGGACCGCTGATTGATGAGGCGGCGTTGATCGACGCGCTGCGTGCCGGCCAAGTCGCCGGAGCCGGGCTAGACGTCTTCGAAGTCGAACCCCTCCCGCTGGACAGCCCACTTTTGGGGATGCCGAACGTGGTGGTCACTCCGCACTGGGCGGCTGCGACCCGGGCCACCATGACCCGTCGTGCCCAGATGACGGCTGCCAACACTGCACGGGTCCTAGCCGGCAATCCCCCGGATTATCGAGTGCTTCCCGAGCACCTCTAACTATTCCCCCGGGGTCCCTTGGCGCCCGTAGGTGCGGCGGCCATACTTGGGCTTTGGGGCCGAGGTTCATCTAGGCTCCGATAACTTGATGGGAGTTGTAGTGTCCGAAGTACCTATTGTGAGCCCGATTCGCCAGCGGCATCTGTGGGAGCAGATTGCTGATGAGTTGCGATCTGAAATTCTCTCCGGGGAGTCCACTCCCGGCACCCGCCTGATAACCGCTGATCTCGCCGAACGTTGGGGCGTGAGCCGCGGCCCGGTACGCGAGGCGCTCATGGCGCTGGAGAACGAGGGCATCGTCACGAGCACCCGTCGGCACGGGACCGTGGTCGGTACCACCTCCATCGTGGACCTTGAGGAAGTGCTCAGCGTCCGAGAGGCGATCGAGACTTTTGCGGCCGTCGATGTGTGCAGGCTCGGAGACGAGATCTCCCAAGCGGATCTGCGCAAGTTGGGTGACCTGCTCAAGGTGATCGAGATGGAAAAGGATCAAGGAAAATATGAGGCTGCTCGAAACCATGACTTAGACTTTCATCAGTTCTTGGTGGACCTGGCTGGCAACTCTCGGTTCTCTGGGATTTACCGTCAGATGCTGTCCCAAAACCGCCACCACGTCCGGGCCATAGATCCGTCTCGGTGGCCGCTCGTCGGATGGGCGGACATGCGGGCCTTGCACTACGCGATCTTCGACGCGGTTGTCGCCGGTGATGAGCAGGCGGTCCGGGAAGCAATTGCTGAGCACTACCGCTTTGCGCGATGGCGTGCCTCGGAGCCGTTCACTGACAAGGTGCCGCCGATGTTGGATCCCAAGGGCGCCAGATAGGCCTCGAACCAGTGTCGACTGTTGACAATGTGTTCGGAGTTTGGGACGATGTCGAAGGGATTTAGACTTAGCGGCCAGTCCCATTCAGAGACCTAAGGAGCGTGGCCACGAATGGCATCGCCCAAGGGCAACCCCCTCCGGTCACAGTTGGAAGCCCACCAGCCACTTTATGGCGGCTGGTGCACCCTCCCCACGTCCTTTGCAGCGGAACTTGTCGGCAACAGCGGTGTTGACTACTCCGTGGTGGACATGCAGCACGGTTTGACCGGCTATTCGGATCTGGTGTCGATGCTGCAGGCCGTCAGTTTGTCCGGTGCCGTGCCGCTGGTGCGCATTCCATTCGGCGACTACGGGATCGCCCAACGCGCACTGGATGCTGGCGCCATGGGGCTGATCTTTCCAATGGTGAACTCTGTTTCCCTCGCTGAAGCGGCCGTTCGCTCATGCCGCTACCCACCGCTGGGTGAACGCAGCTACGGCCCAATCCGCTCGAGGCTACACCTCGATATCGACACCGAGTGGGTCAACTCGCAGATCCTGTGCTTGGTTCAGATCGAGACCCGAGAGGCTATGACGCATCTCGATGGGATATTGGCTGTACCCGGTATCGACGGAGTTTATGTGGGACCCGCGGATCTGGCCCTGAGCCATGGCATGCCCCCGGGAAAATTGTCCACGGATCTTGACATATTACTGTCTCGCATCGTGGAGGCGTGCCGCGCGGGTTCGCGAATCCCGGCGATCCATTGCGTCTCGGGTACCGACGCTCAGGCCAAGGTGGCCTTGGGTTACCGCATGTGCTCTATCGGTAGTGACTCGGTGTGGCTGAGCTCTGGCTACGCCCAGCAGGTTGCCCTCGCGCGCGAGCAGGTGTCCGAAGTCGCCGGCGGCCTTTACTGACAACATAGTGGTATTTGTGGTGGAGGAGTAAGTAATGGAAACGGTGCGACTGACGACCGCCCAGGCCATCGTTCGGTGGTTGCTTGCCCAACACCTCGAGGTGGACGGGGTGAAGAGCCCGGTGTTCGCCGGGGCCTTCGGGATCTTCGGTCACGGGAACGTTACCTCGTTGGCGGAGGCGCTCGAGCCGGTGCAGGACCAACTTCCCACCTGGCGCGGCCAGAACGAGCAGTACATGGCGTTGGCGGGAATTGCCTATTCGAAGGCGAAGCTGCGTCAGCAGATCATGATCGCCACCACATCCGTGGGTCCTGGATGCAGCAATCTCATGACAGCGGCTGCTGTCGCGAGTGTGAACCGGATCCCGCTCCTGATGCTGTGCGGCGACTACTTCGCCCATCGCGCGGTGGATCCCGTGCTCCAGCAGATCGAGACGTTCACCGATCCAACGGTGTCGATCTGCGATGCCTTCAAGCCGGTAGTCCGCTACTGGGATCGCATCAATCGCCCCGAGCAGATCATCCGATCGCTTCCGCAGGCCTTAGCCACGATGCTGGATCCGGCGGACTGTGGCCCCGCCTTTTTCGCCCTCCCGCAGGATGTCCAGGCCGAGGCCTACGACTACCCAGTGACCTTCTTCGAGTCGCGCGTGCACTACATCCGCAGGCCCGCGCCGGATCCCCGCGACATCACCGAGGCGATCGCACTCCTCTCCAAGGCGAAGCGGCCGCTCATCATCAGCGGCGGCGGTGTCAGATACTCCAAGGCGAATGCAGTCCTCGCCGATTTTGCCGCGCGTCGCGGCATCCCCATGGCAGAGACCGCAGCGGGCAAAGCGACCGTTGTCGCGAGCAACCCCAACCTCGTCGGCACGATCGGGGTCATCGGGGCCGCATCGGCCAACAAAGTTGCCGAGGATGCGGATGTCATCGTCGCCGTGGGGACGCGATTGCAGGACTTCACCACGGGATCATGGACCCTTTTCCGGCAGCCGGAAGCGCGTTTCATCTTGATTAACACGAACCGCTGGGATGCCATGAAGCGGACCGATTGTGCCGTGATCGGTGATGCCCTGGTCGGCCTCGAGGCAATTGACGCGGGGCTGGGTTCCTACTCCGCGGACTCCTCCTGGTTGACAAAGGCTCAGGGGCACAACGCGGAGTGGGCCACGTACCTGAAGGGGTGGCGCGACAAGACAGATCTCGATCCGCCCTCGTACGGTCAAGTGATTCAGGCATGCAACTCCCTCGCCCTGCCCGAGGACTACGTGGTGTGCGCCGCAGGCGGCATCATCGGTGAGCTGACCATGGCATGGAATTCCCTCGCGCCGAACACCTTCGACTCCGAGTGGGGCTTTTCGACCATGGGGTACGAAGTCTCCGGGGCGTGGGGCGCAAGCATGGCGCTGGCCGACCCGGCCCGAAAGTCCGGCGGCGAGGTTCTCGCCTTCATGGGTGACGGTTCGTATCTTATGGCGAACTCGGACGTTTTCAGTTCTGTCCTGACCGGCCATAAAGTCATATTCATAGTCTGCGACAATGGTGGATTCGCTGTTATTAATCGACTCCAGGTGAATACGGGCGGCGCAGAGTTCAACAACCTGTACTCGTCGAGCCGTCGGGTGCGCGACGCCCGAGTAGATTTCGTGCGACATATCAGTGCCATGGGCGCAGCGGCCGAATTAGTGAGTTCCATAGCCGAACTGCCGGCCGCCTTCGCGCGCGCCCGCGCCTGCGACCGCAGCTACGGTCTCGTTATCCCGGTGCAGGCCTACTCCTGGCTTGAGGGGAGTGCCTGGTGGGAGGTTGGCGTTCCGGAGGTCAGCGTGCGGCCTGATGTGCGGGTGGCGCGTGGGGAGTTCGAGGCGGAAAAAAAACACCAGCGGTGGGCGTGAGGGGGAGCGTCGATGGGTGATGCCTTCGCGGGCAAGGTCGTCATCATCACCGGGGGAGCCTCGCTGATCGGTGTTGAGACAATCCGGCAACTCCTGGATTCCGGGGCGAGTGTCGTGGCCTGCGACACCGAATCCAACGCTCACCACTTGACGGGACTCGGGTGGGGTGAGCAGGTAGTCGTGATCCCCGGTGATGTCGCCGATGATGCGTATCTCGCGCGAGTCGTGGACAGTGCAGCAACGAATTTCGGCGGCGTGGACATGCTTGTCACGGCGGCTGCGATCTTCGCCGATCCGGGAGTCCTTGCCACCCAGGAGGACTGGCAGCGGATCCTGGACGTGAACGTGGTCTCAGTTGCGCGCCTCATCAATCTGTGCGCCCCGCACATGAAGGACCGCGGGGGAGGCTCCGTGGTGATCGTGTCGTCGATCAGCGGATACCGTTCCCAGCCGGGGCGGGTCCTCTATCCCACCACGAAGGCGGCGTTGTTGGGGCTTTCACGAAACTGCGCGCAGGCGCTCGCTGCCGACCGGATCCGCGTTAATACTGTGCTCCCGGGCTGGACGTGGAGCCGCAATATCGAAAGACGCTACGGAAGTCGTGAGCGGGCGGATGCTTTTGCCGCGGAGTTCCAGTACTGGGGCCGGATGGCCGATCCCAAGGAGATCGCCGACGCGATCTTCTTCCTGCTGTCCGAGCGGGCGTCCTTTATCACCGGCGCCGAGCTCAACGTGGACGGCGGCTATCTCGGGGCAGGCCCGGAGGCCACTGGCCAGGCGTCGGAGAAGGTGCCGGTGACCTGGTCCCCGTGAGCATTTATCAATCCGCGAGGCGTGGAAGTCTGCGCCGTGGAATCCGAAGTCCCGGTGGCTTCTACGGTTGGTGGATCCTCGCAATGGCGGTCGTCATCTTCGCGTGGACGGCGATCGGGCAGACCCAGGGCTTCTCGGTTCTGCTCCTGCCCCTCACGGAGCAGATGGACTTCACTTCGCGGGATGTATCGCTGATCTTCCTGGTGGGCGCCTTCGGCGGCGCATTCCTCATGCCCGTGGTGGGCCGCCTCATGGATGGTCGCGGGGCCCGACTCATCCTCATCGCCTCTACCCTGGCCTACTCCGTCGCCTTCTGTGTACTGGCACTCGTCCCGAACCGGTACGTCGCGATCGTGGCGCTTTTGGCCGTACGACTCATTGGGAGCATCGTGCTCTGGCTGGGCGCTTCAGTCCTGGTTGCCTGGTGGTTCACCCGCAGGCGCGGTCTGGCCCTGGGCATCCTGGTAGGAATCGGCTCGGCATTGCTGTCCCTGCTCGCCTACGGCCTGAGCATCGTTATCGAGCGCACCGGCATCGTCACGGGGTTCCTCTTTCTCGCTGCCCTTGCGTGCGTGGTCCTCCTCCCGGTCCTGATCTGGGGCGTGGTGGACCATCCCGGCCAGATCGGCCAGTATCCCGACGGCAAGGCGCCGGCGGGTATGCCTGAACCCGAGGGTCCGGTGCACGAAGAACTCACGGGTGTGACGGCCCGCGAGGCCTATCGCACCGGTTTCGCCTGGGTGATCACGGTGGGAGCGGGGCTGATCGCACTCGCCACCACCGGTTATCTCTTCCATGAGGCCGTGATCTTCATCGAGCAGGGAGCCACCGCGGCCGACGCCGCACGCAACCTGCTGCCCCAGATGATCGGCAACGGCGTCTTCATCCTGATCATCTCAGCCCTCGTCGATCGATACCAGATGCGGTGGATCGTCCCCGCCGCCATGGTCCAGTTGGTGTTCACCATGTGGTGGGGATTCAATCTCGAGGCAATCGACTCCCTGCTCTTGTTCGGGATCTGCTTCGGCATGGCGACTGGCGTCTTCTTCGGCTATGCGCTCGCGGCGTTGCCCAAGTACTTCGGAACGAAGCATGTGGGTGAGATCCGAGGAATGTTCGGCGCAATCACGATGGCCACAGCGGCCTTCGGGCCGATCATCTTCGAGGTCTTCCAGGAGAACAGCGCCACGGTCCTGGTGATCATCACGGCGATCGCCGCGGTATGCATCGCGATCGCGTCACTGATCATCCGGTGGCCGCGGGACATGGACGTGTCCTCGGTCCCCCCGACCCCGGGTCTACCAGCAGTTGGTCGTGGCGAGGTCGCGTAGGTATTGAAGGCTGGTCCGACAATCGTTCACCGGGCCCTGGCCCGGTGCGGGCTCCTCGGTCAGCGAGCAGTCCTGCTCGATCGCGTACCAACCGGTGTAACCGGAGGACTCCAGGGTCTCGATCACTGCGGGCAGATCGACGTCGCCGGCACCGAGGGGGCGAAAAAGACCGCCCTTCACGGCATCACGGAATCCGAGTTCCCCGTTGGCGACCTTCGCCGCCTGGGCTGTGGAGATGTCCTTGAGGTGCATGTGGGCGACGCGATCCGAGTGGTCGCGCACTACCTGGACCGGGTCGATCCCGGCCGAGAGCATGTGCCCGGTGTCCACGCAGAGGGCCACATCGCTGTCCGCCAGGAGACGATCGAGATCCGCCTGGGTCTCGATGACCGTGCCCACATGCTGGTGGAGTGCGACCCGCAGTCCGTTGTCACGAGCGATCGCATCGGTCTCGGCGAGGTTGGCAAGGAATGTCGCCCACTCGTCGTCGGTGAGGGTGTTCTTCGCGTCGTAGCCCTGGTAGTTCCACACGGGGCCGAGCACGACCACGTCGGCGCCCACACGCTGGAACTGCTGGCAGGCGCGCACCAGATAGTCGCGCCGTTCCTGGAAGAGTGCACCCGTGGCCAATGCCAAGGGGACCCAGCCGCCGATCACGGTGAGGCCGCGGTCGTCGAGGAAGGTCGCGAGTTCCTCGGGGTCCGCCGGCAGGTATCCATCCGGGCCGAGCTCGGTGGCCGTCAAACCGAGAGAGGTCATCTCCTCCAGGTATCGGTCGCGGGGGATCACATAGCCCCAGCCGGGCGAGGGGTCGATTCCCCAGGTGATGGGGGCGGATGCGACGCGGTCGATGAAGGCCATGTGGGCTCCCGATGTCAGTCCATCAGTGTAATCAGTTTACATGCTGTTAAAGCTCTGCAGTGAATTTTGCTATACCAATTGCTGAATTTCAGTTTTTGTCGACAATTAATTCTCAAAAGTAATTGACAGGACATAGTCACTCCGATATGGTTCAGCAGGGGTAGCGGGGTGGTTGTGCGCTGGGAGTTGGGCATGAGACTTGCGGGTAAGACAGCCATCGTGACCGGCGGGGCACGGGGGCTCGGCGAGGCATACGTCCGGGTGCTGGCCGACGAGGGCGCGCATGTGGTGATCGCGGACGTGCTTGAGAGCGAGGGGCGAGCACTCGCCGAAGATCTGGGGGGGCGGGGTAGTTTCGTCCGCCTCGACGTCACCGATCAGACACAGTGGCGGTCCCTCGTCGCGGGAGTGCTGAAAGACCACGGCGCGCCGTACGTCCTGATCAACAACGCGGGCATCCACTCGTTTGGCAGCGTTCTCGAAGACACCTATGACAACTGGCGCCGCGTCCAGGACATCAATCTCAACGGCCCCTTCCTCGGGATCAACACGGTGGCCCCGGCGATGGTCGCGGCGAAGCAGGGCGGAGTGATCATCAACATCTCCTCGACCTGTGGGATTATCGGCTACGGCGATCAGGCCGCGTATGTCGGGAGCAAGTGGGCGATCCGAGGGTTGACCAAGGCCGCGGCGATTGATCTGGCTCCGTATGGGATCCGAGTCCATGTGGTGGTCCCCGGGCCATTCGCCACCCCGATGACGGCACCGTTCCACGGTGAGTTGACCGAGCTCGTTAAGTCCCAGCCGGTACCACGTATCGGTGACCCAGCTGAGGCGGGACGCCTGATCAGGTACCTGGTTCTCGATGCCACCTACTCGACCGGTTCGGAGTTTTTCATCGACGGTGGTGCCATGACCGGTATCAGCCTTCCCGGTGCGGCGGAGTAAGGCATGAATATCGACGTTACCGTCTCGGCGATCAGTGGTGAGCCCGCGGAAATCTACTTAAGTGAGTGGCTGGTGTCCGCGGGTGCTGAGGTTGCCGAGGGGGTTCCGATCGCACTCGTCGAGGCGGACAAAGCACAACTGGAGATACTGGCCCCGGCCGCCGGGCGGGTGCTTCACCTCAAAGTGCAGCCAGATGATCAGATTCGGTTGGGGCAGGTAATCGCAGTGCTTGAACAGCAGTGAGTGATCTTGGAATCGCGATCATCGGTCCCGGTGCGATCGCCGATGCACACCTAGCGGCATTCGCCCAACTCGGGGGCACCCGACCGGTGTGGGCGGTGGGACGCGACCCCGATCGCGCGGCGGCATGCGCCCAGCGGTGGGGGATCGAACACACCGGAATCGACGTCGAGCAGGCTTTTGCGGATCCGGATGTGGATGTGGCACTCATCTGCTCACCGAACCGGCTCCACGCCCCCCAGGCGATCTTGGCCCTGGAAGCCGACAAGGACGTGATCCTGGAGATCCCGATCGCGTTGAGCGAGGCCGATTCCCGGCAGATCGTGCAGGTTGCAGGCGAACGTGGACGTCGGGTGTTCGTCTGTCACACGATGCGATCGTTTGCGGGAATCCGCTTCATGCGAGACCTCGTCGCATCGGGCGAGGAGTCCATCACGCAGATCGTGGGCTTCTTCGCGATCCCCCGCCGCAATAACGAGGGATTCGCCGGCACGCGTACCTGGGTCGACGATCTGCTCTGGCACCACGCCTGCCACCTCGTCGATGCCACCCTGTGGGTCACGGACAACGATCAGATCGCCTTCCCCACCCTCCTCCGGGGTCGTGACCACCCGGATTTCGGCATGACGATGGACCTGACGATGTCCTTCGGGATGGCCGGTGATCGGTGGTGCATCGCCAGCCACTCACTCACCTACAACGCATCGGCCCTGTCCTGGCAGCTGCGCTTCTGCGGAAACCGCGGCGACTACCTCTTCGATACCGGGAGGCTGTACGGAACCGGGGGAGAACTTCTCGTCGAGGGCGCGAGTATCCGTGACCTCTCGGACCAAAATGCGCAAATCCTGGAGGGCTTGCGCAGCGGTACACCCACAGATTTCGAGGCCAGCGAGGTGTTGGCCACTATGCGCGCGCTCACGCTCCTCGAGGAAGCAGGGAATCGATGATCATCGACTCCTACACCCACTGCGGACTCGAGAAGTTCCAGCCATTGCCCGAGGTTCAGGCGATGATGCATCACGTCGGGATCGCCAAGGCCGTGCTGGCGCAGCACCTGGGTCAGTTCGACAACTCCTACATCGAGTCCTGTGTGCGCTCCAGCCCGGAGACGCTCACGGGAGTCGCGATGATCGATGCCACCGCTCCCACCGCGCTGTCCGCGCTCGATACGGTGCTCGCATCCCGCGCGTTCCGCGGATTACGTATGACCGCGCAGATGCTCGTGCGTGCGCCGGCGATCGCCTCGGCGGCGGTGGAGCGGAATTTACACCTTGTTTTGTATTGCCCGGACGGAATCGAAGTCATCGCAGACGTGCTCCCGGATTTGGCCATGGGTCCTGGGCGCATTGTGGTGACCCACCTAGGTTCCCCGCAGGTCGCGGATGGCGTCATGACGCGCGGTCCCGAGATCCTCGAACTCGCATCCGATCCGCGGGTGCTCGTCACCCTCTCTGGAGCGGGAATGGCGTGGCCCGCCCCGCATGAGCCGCTGCAGTCGCTGGTGCGTTCGGTTGTCTCGGAGTTTGGTGCGGATCGGGTGCTGTGGGCGTCGAACTTCCCGGTCACGGGTGATGCAGCCGCCGTAGCGGCGGACCTGCGTCTGCTGCAGGACAACGTGTGGGGTCTGGATCCCACCGCCATCGCGGACATCCAGGGGGACGTGGCGAACCGAGTCTGGTTCGCCGAGGACGCGGGAGGCAACTCGTGAGTGCAGACACGCGGGATCTGACCGGACAGCAGAACCTGCCGTGGCGGGCCTATCCGAATCTCATCGAGGCCGCGCCTTCGCTGGACGGGGTCACCCCCACTGTGGCGTCGTCGATGCTCTACCAGTTGTTGTTGATCCGGGCTTTTGAGCGGTGGTTGGTGGACAACGAGACG
>SXGU01427138.1_pt1 | contig 18501 bp, 12 predicted proteins | sample 3174531 | NCBI WGS metagenome assembly SXGU01 (sample SAMN11356863, study PRJNA531348) | freshwater metagenome | isolation source: freshwater sample F1-140 | place: China: Fuxian Lake, Yuxi | collected 2017-12-25 | reverse complement strand
TCGATCCAGCCGCTGAGTCGGAGCCCTCCCTCCCAGCTTCTTGATCAACGCTTCCAACTCCGCCAGCCGCCGAGTCAATTCCTCAACCTGCCGACGAAGCTCCACATTCTCCGCCACCAGTGGCTCACGCTCGACAGCCTGTTCATTCTCCGCACTCATGGCGGACTTCTAAAACATCTTGCGTTTCCGACGCATCACCAAGTTTCGCACAATGGACGGCTACATGACAACGTCCCTCGGTGTCGGACGGGGTTTTGTTTTTCATTTCAAGGATTTGAGATAAGCGACCACGTTCAGCAGTTCTTCTGGGGTGAGCAGCTTTTCAAGTCCCTGGGGCATCACCGACACGGCGCTCGGAGTCAGCTCGTCGATTTCGGCTCGCCGGACACGCACCTCCGCCCGGTCGATCGTGACCAGATGGATGGCATCGGCCGTTTCGCGACGAATCAGTCCGGTCCGCACCTGACCCGATTGCGTCGCGACCGTGTACGTTTCAAAGCCATTTGCGAGCGTCGCACTGGGAAAGAGGATTGCTTCGGCCAAGTCGCGCGTCGTGCGGACCTGGCCAATGCGGGTCAAGTCCGGGCCGACCTGTCCGCCGTTTCCGGCAATGCGGTGGCACACACTGCACGCAGCGCGGTGGCTGAGAAAGATCTGTCGCCCTTTTTCGGGATGACCCTTGTCGATCTGCGTTTCAATCGCCGCGATTTGGTTTCGTTGCTCCTGGTTATCGGCCGCGAGTCGGGGGAGCAGTCGGTTCAACGCCTTCGCCACTTCGGGCGGATAGAGGTCGGCGACCGCCTGAATGCGGGCTGCGGGTAAAGCCGTCGAACCGGGAGACTTCGCCAGCGCCGCCATGAGCTTCAGCCCAAGCTCGCTCAATTCCTCTTTCGCCACCCGTTGCGACCGGGCGGCGTTCTCGAAGGCCCGCAGCAACGCGGGAAGTTCCAGCGGACCCGTCTGCTCGATCAGCGGCGGCAACATTGCCAGTTGCTTCGCGGACAGCGCGGCGCGACCCAGCGCATCGGATGCCGCCAAACGATCGATGGGAGCGACATCCGTCTGAAGTTGACTGATCAACAAGCCGAGATCGACCTCGTTGAGTTTCGTGTCGCGCCGCGCGACGGCAGCCAGTGCCGCGACACGCAGGCTGCTCGGCTGGGTGGTGTCACGAGCCAGGGAGAACAACGGCGTCTCGAACGATTCGACGTTGAACGTCGCGACCGTGACCACGACCTGCCGCCGCACTTGCGCGTCCGAATCGCGGCAGAGCTTGGAGAGCGGAGCGACCCACGCCTGCGGAAGTTGCTCGACGTCCGCTTTTGCAATCGCTTCGAGTAGCGCGAGGCGCGCCGCTCGTGTCGCGGGTGAACCGAGACTTTCCGCCACCACGGATTGGACCTTTGCGTTTTTTGAAAACGCAGCCACGGCTCCGGCGATCAGAGCGTGGTGCGCTGAGGTGGGCTGCGCGGCTCGCAACGCTTCGCCCAACAACTCCACGATCTCGTCGCCCCAGGTCGAATGTTTGCCAATCACGGCCAGAGCCGCTCGCTGAAGTTCGACGTCACCAGCAGCGAGTAACGGAGCAACCTCGTCGCGGGTCAGTTCGCCTCCTGCCATCTGGTCGAGCGCCAACAGCGCGGCGCGCTGGACCTGCGGCGCGAGATCGGCCAGTCCCTTGCGAGTCAGCACCGGGTTTTGAATCTCGATGAGTGCATATATCAGCGCGTGCTCCAGGAATTCGTCTCGGGCCGAGCGCAACGATGCGAAGAGTGCTGGCACCGCTCTGTGCTCGCCGATCAGACCGAGCGCCGTTGCAGCCTCTCGGCGGATCGGCAGCTCGTCCTCGACAACAAGCTTCATCAGGTGATCGACCGCTTCCGATTCTCGAAGAGTCCCCAAGCTGTGCGCGGCGGCCTGTCGTACGCTCGGATCGGCATCCACCAGCGCCCGGCACAGAAGCGACCTTGCGGCTGGCGAACCGATGCGGGCCAGCGTCCAGACTGCGTTACGACGCAGACGGGTACTACTGGGCGGCTGCAGAGATCTCTCAAGCACCGGCGCCGCTTCGTTGCCTCGTCGAACAAGCGCCTCCACCGCGTGATCGCGGATGGCTGGCCGCGCATCGTCCAGCCGTGCGGCCAACTCGGCGGGGGTCGCGTCGGACCAGTTGAGCTTCAGACCGCGCGGGTCCGACGTCACGGCCCCGTTGACTTTGCGCACGCGGTAGATCGCGCCGTAGCCCTCCGGCTTGCCAATCTTGGATGTGGGACACCCCATGGTCAGCCAATTACCGGTGTCGATCACGAGCAGACTGCCATCGGCGTCTTCCACCACATCGGCTGGATGAAAGTCGATGCTCGGCGAACGGAGAAAGACCTCGTCCGTTCCGCGCCAAGTCGCGCCCTCTCTTTGCAACCGAATGCGAACGACTTCGTGGGTGTTGAAGTGGCACGCCAAAAGGTTTTCGCGGAAATCTTCGCCCAAATGCGTTCCCCGATAACGGACCAACCCGGCGGGAGCCACCTGTCCCCAGCGCCTGGCCGCCGGAAGATATCGCCCCGTTTGCTTCAGCGTCGGTGCTTTCAAAAGCTCGGCATACGTCGCACCATGGACCCAGTGAACCAAAGCGTCGCAACGACCACCCACACGGTCGAAGATCGCGCAAGTGCCGAGCATCTCTCCTTCTTCGGTGAAGATGACCTCGACCGGATTGATCCCGGCGTGGCACTCGATCCTGACATCGGTTCCGTCCGGCTGGCACGAAAAGACGCTGGCCCAATTTCCCTTGCCTGCGCGCTTCCCATCCTTTCCGACGAGGTCGTAGCCGAACGCGCCGCCGGAGAAGAACAGCCGGCCATCCGGCGCCAGGTACGGACCGTGCTGGTTGGCGTTGCCGATCAAATCCATCTGGCCCACCAGTTGTTCCCGGCGGTCGGCCACGCCGTCTCCGTCCGCATCGTCCAACCGCCACAAGTAAGGCGCCGACAGAATGTAGAAGGCGCCGTCATGCCAGAGAGCCCCTTCGGGCATGACCATCTTGTCGGCAAAGATCGTGCTTTTATCGAACTTCCCGTCTCCGTCGACATCTTCCAGCATCCGCACAAAACGGGGCTGCTGTTTCAGGAGTTCGTCCTTGCCCAGGTTCTGGCCATCGCTTTCCGCAATGAACAATCGCCCGCGTTCATCGAAACCGGCCATCATCGGGTACTTCACCAGCGGCGGCCCCGCGACCAATTCGACCGTGAAGCCCTCGGGCACTTCGATTGGCGGAGGCGTAAACGTGGCCGATTCCCTGGCCTCCCCCTCCAGCTCGAAGGCCGCGAGTTGCGCCGAGCCGGTTGGCTTTTCCGCAAGCACGATGGTGGCTCGGGGCCGTCCATCCGCCGTCTGCTTCGGCGCTTCATCGACCGCCACGAGATGCGATCCCACAGAAAGACCTGCAAACAGCGCCACGATCAGGGCGCTACGCGGGACGAAAGATCGGTACATTGTTGTCTCCAGACACTCTCGTCCTCTTAAGTGGCCGGGGTGGGAGCGACAAACGACGCCGGCGATTCGAGAACTGGTCGCATCGCCGCGCGCGGTGTCACGCGAGGATTTCCCGGATCGGAGATCCGCCGTGGCTGATCGAAACGGGGCGGCCGACTTTGTCATACACGGGCATCTCGTGGTCGATGCCTAGTGCCTGATAAATCGTAGAGCAAACGTCGGCGGTACTGACCGGATTCAGGGCCGGGTACGCGGCCTGGGAATCGCTCGCCCCATAGACCGTGCCCCCTTTGATCCCCGCACCCGACAGCAGCATCGAGTAGCAGAACGTCCAGTGATCGCGTCCCGCGTTCGCATTGATCTTCGGCGTGCGACCAAAGTCGCTCATCACCAGCACCAGCGTCTCCTCCAGTAGTCCGCTGTCCGATAAGTCCTGCATCAGGGCGTTGTACACCGCATCCAGGTACGGCAGGTTGTACTTCTTCAACAACTGGAAGTTCTGCGAATGCGTGTCCCAGCAGTGAAGCTGCAACTTCAATCGCTCCCAGTAGCAATCCCAGGTGACGTTGATGAAACGAACTCCTGCTTCGACCAGCCTGCGGGCAATCAGCGCGCTTTGGCCGAAAAGCGTGGTCGTATAGCGTTCGCGAACTTGGGGATCGACTTTGTCCAGGTCGAACGCATCCCGCACCTTCGACGACGTCAGCAGACTCCAGGCCCGCTCTTCCTGGCGGTTGAAGCTTCCCAGTCGGCCCTGCTGGTCGACCCTGAACCGTTCCCCATCGAGTTGTTGCAGAAGCGTCTGACGGGAACTCAACCGGTCAACGGTCATCTCGTTTTCCAGCCGCGTGTGAGGAATATACGGCATGCCGCGCAGCGGTTGCGGCGTGTATGCGTCCTCAGGCGGGTTGTCGACATAAGGGGCACATTCCGTGTAGAGCGGATCGAACCGCGAACCAAGAAAACCGGCAGTCGGACCCGGGCGGCGCCAACCCTGGCCCCAGCCGAGATAGCACGGCATGTAGACGTACGCCGGAGAATCGGCTCGTCCGCCACTCAAGTATTCGCAGACCGATCCCATGCTGGGTGGGTGCGTTTCTTTGAGATTGAGCAAATCGGTTTCCGGCACTTCCCAGCCCGTATAGCTGGGGATGCAGTTGTGGCACCCGGCTCGGTGATTGATCGAGCGGACAATTGCCGAACGATCCATCCATTTCGTGTGCAGCGGAAGATGCTCGCTGATCTCGATTCCCGGGGCACTCGTGGCGATCGGATTGAATTCGCCGCGGACTTCCGACGCGGCATTGGGCTTCAAATCGTACATATCCTGCCAAGGGGCGCCGCCGAGCAAGTAGAGGCAGATGACGCTCTTGGCTTTGCCGTTCCAGACGTGTTCCCGTTGCTGTTCGGCCTGCAGCAATTGGGGCAGACCAAACCCGCCAAGCGCGGAAATGGCTCCCACTTTCAGTGTCTCTCGGCGCGTGATGCCGTCACAAAACTGCCGTCGGCTGCCGAGCATCGTCAACATGGTACGTTCCTCAGGATTACTGGAGTGTGGTGAGCTTCTGGTCGGCCGCCACCAGCAGGATGGCGTAATCCTAACTTTCTCTATCCCGGCCAGCACCCGCAGCTGGGCGGTCAACGAGGCTTTAGTCGTAGGACTGTAGGTAGTGATTATGTTTGATCCGTGGCTCGAAAGCGTACAGCTTCGTGTTCTTCAAATGAAACCGCAACTTGATTGGCCGCCCTTGCAGCAGGTGACAGTCCGGGGCGTTCTTCCACTTTACAACGTGCCGCACGCTGTTGGTGGTGATCGGCGTGCAGTCGGAGACGCCGAAGCCTTCGATGACCTTGCCCTCGACATCGAGTGCTTCGACGGTGAGCGAACCCCCCTCGGCGTTGGCATTGATCTCCAGCGTGTCGCCGAAGAACACCAGCGGCTTGGTCGTCAGCGTGCCCGCTTCAGCTCCGGCGTTCACCGAAACAAAGCCGTCCAACCGCAAGGTCGCCAGGCCGATGCCGCTATCCCGCGTGTCTTTGTGATAGGTGTGCCAGTGACGTCCCGTCATGCCGGTGTAATAGAAGCGGATTTCATCGCCGACGACTAATGGCGGGTAATGCGGGTAGATCTGGCCCCAATCCCAGTCTTTGCGAAATTCGCCGTACGGGAGAAACGTTGCCTGCTGGGCAGCCTGCTTCCAGTCTCGCTCGCCGCGCAGCTCGCTCGCGGAGATCGCACCATCCTTCAGGACTCGCTGCCAGGTGACTCCGTCGCGGCTGAAGGCCAATTGATTGTCGACGCGATCCATCCACGGCTGATCATCGGGAATCGGCTTGATCGTCTCGCCGTGATACGTGTTGAGCACTCCGATGTAGATACCGTGATACGGCATCGAGCCCATCGTATAGAGCTCGGTGTTGAAGGGCGCGTCTAGCTTACCCTTCTTCACGACCGTGACTTTGGGCGACCAGTGGAGGAAGTCCTCGCTTTCAATGCGGCTGATGATTCGAACGTTGGGCGGGCCGAATCGCAGGTAGGCGACGAAGCGATTCAGCCGGGCGTCCCAGTACGGCGCGATCTGCGTGTCGCTGAACGGGATCAGCGGGTTCTTCGGCTCCGGCTTCCAGTGGACGCCGTCCGCCGAGTAGGCGACGCAACTTTGCAGCGAACTCGACTTGCCGTCGGGCTTCGCCAGATACATCATTTTGAAACGACGTTCGGGGTTCTTTTCGGCCGAGTCGATCATCACTCCCGCCCCTCCGACCCACGGTTCCTTCGGCTCAAAAATCGCCCAGTTGTTGCCCGCCTGAGCATCCGTGATCGGTTTCTCCCAGGCGATTCCATCGGGCGAGGTGACGTAGCCGAATGATCCGACGGCATCCTTGTCGTCATGCTGGATCTGATACCAGATCTTGTACAGCCCATCGTGCTCATCGCGAACGACCGCTCCGAATACAAACGGCGACCACAGTTTTTCCTCCCACGGCTTATCGCGGCGGACCAGCGGATTCTTAAGATGCTTGACCGGCTGGTTGAGAACTTTCTTTGCGTTGGCCAGCGATTCGATGACGTGGTTGTCGATGAAGAGCTGCTTACCATGCAGCACGATCGCCTTGCCAAGGATTTCGTCATCCAGGTCTTTGAACATGCCAGGGGGCGCTTGGCGGCTTTGAGCCAGTACCGGCGAAGGGAGTGACAGAATTGCCAGCACCAGCGCGATGGACAATCGAAAAAATGTTTGCATGAACGGTCCTTGGTTGGAAGGTGACGTGGGATAGGCTTTCAGCCTGTCGTTTTTCCCCGGGAATCACAGGCTGGAAGCCTATGCCACAGGTCAGTTCTGCTTGGGTGCGGAATCTCCTGTCGCGTCGGATCGATACGCTGCTTCGACGAGCCCCAGTGGCCGCTCCTGATCGCTCATGGTCATCGCATGCAGCCGGGCACGCGTCATGTGGAACTTGAGCCGAATCTCCTGGCCCACGAGCTTGCCCAGGTCGGCGTTGTTCGACCAGCGGACCGGATGGTCGAGAGCGTCTCCCTGGATCTCGCGAGACTCGGCCACTGTGAAGCCCGGAATCGGTTGCCAGTCGCGGGTCAATACCTCTACGCGGATGGAGCCTTTCCCCCACGTCGCGGCGTTCAGGTACAGGCGGGGATGCGAGACGACCAGCGGTTTCGTGATCACGCGGCAGGGCTGCGCATCGGGCGTTCCGGTTTCCAGCGAGGCGAATCGGTCGCGTTTGAGCGTCGCCAGCGCCACGCCACCGGAATAATCCGCCGACGCGCTTTCATCGACGTCATGGGGAAAGTTTAGAGCCGCGTAATAAATGTAGATCGTATCGTTGACCACGATGGGCTGCGGCTGCGAGCAAGCCATCGCCATGAAGTCGTAATACCCCAGTGGGCCGTGCGGAATGAACGGCGTCCCGCGACAGACTCGCGTGAAGTGAATGCCATCGCGGCTCGTCGCCAGATGAATGTCGATCGGCTGGGGACGGCGCAGGTAGAAGATGCTCACATATCCGACGTAAGTCGCCCCGAACTTGTGGCAGCCGAACTGGTAGAGTTCCGTGTCGGCGGGATCATCCGCGTCCATCGCGAGAATGAACCGATGGTTCTTCCATTCGCGCAGGTCGTCGCTCTCGGCATAGGCGTAGGAGCGGTTGTAGCGATCGATGGGCGACCGATTCCGATCGCTGTCGTTGGCGATCATCCGCTCGCTGAACTCAGGGATGATCCGACGGTAGATCACCCACTTCCGCTTCGCCTCGTCGAACATCAAGTGCATCAGGCAGTCGTCCCCGGTGCCCGCGACATCGTGCGGAGTCTGCCAGAACGGCGATGCCGCGCAGGACCAATGCACGCCATCCGGCGAGGTGGCGATGTGCGCTCCGCGGCGGTGATCCTGCACGATCGCCAGAGCGACGTAATTCTCCGACGGGTCGCGCGGGTGCGGATGCTTGTTGACGCCCCAGAAGAAAGCCTTCTTGCCCTGCGGCGCCATCGGCTTCGTCGGGATGACGAATTTCTCCGGACCGTACGCGAGCCGGGCCGGAGCCTGCGGGATCAGGTCGCTGGCGAAGACGATGTTGTGATCGCGACGTCCTGCCACGTCGCAAACTCCCAGATCGGGCTTCTCCCAATGGACTCCATCCTTCGAAGTGAAATAGAGCATCCACGCGGCATTGCCGCCGACGTACCCGGCTTTCGCATCGCTTCCGCCCCGAGCCCACATTTTGAACAGCTTTTCCTCGGCGTCGTACAGCGTCGTGTAGGGCTCGATGTACGTTCCCTCGCACCAGCGTTCCGGCCGGATCACGGGATTCAGCAAGTGCTTTTTGGCCGGGTGCAGCTTCCGCGACACGCCGGGAGTCGCTTCCAGCAATTGGTTGTCGAGGAACAACTCGGTCGTGAAGGGGGGCCGGTCCGCGGGTAGGCTTCGATCGGCCGCTGGTGCAGCGGTGTCGCCAGCCGACGCGGTCTGCAGAGTCAACAGCGCCGCACCCGAGGTTCCAGCAGCCTGAATGAATTGGCGACGATTCGATTTCATCGAGTGGTTCCTCGCGGGGGTTTCTTTGTCTGGCAAGGACACAGGTCTCAGGTCTCAGTCCGTGAATTGAAAGGAGAACAAGTCGCCGTCGCGAAGAACGAAGTGCAGTCGCACTTCTTGGCCCGCAAGACGACTGACGTCGGTGGAGTTTTTCCAGAAGGCATTTTGATCGATGGTATCGCCAAACAACTCATCCGCTTCGGCGAGCGAGAAGCCGGGGATCGGCTTGCCGGCGGAGTCTTGCAGTTCGACTCGGAGGTTGCCGGCCGCGGACGTGGCGTAGTTCAATGAGAGGCGTCGGCCGGTGAACTTCAGCGGCTTCGTTGTCAGTTCGCCACCGGACAGCGGCGCGTGCAGTGAAACGAAGCCGTCGAGCCGAATGGTGTAGCGTCGCAGGCGGTGCATTTCGTCTCGCCAGGAACCTTCATTGAAGTGCAGCGAGATCTCGTTTGGCAGACCAGGTATGTCGGCCTTCGTTTCGAACAGGCCGTAGCTCTGATAATTGTCGCCGTAGATCCATCGTCCTTCCGCTTGCGGACCCGGACGCAGGAACGCCTCGTCCCAACGACGAAACGCCTGGCCGTCTCGGCTGGCGATGAGCAAACCGTCCGTCACTTCGGCACCCGTGTAGGCATCGTATCCCTTCACCGAGGCCACGAATTGAGCCCGCGTTTCGACCGGCTCCAGACGCTTCGCATGCTCGGTCAGCGGACGAGCCACGAAGCGAGTCGGAAAACCGAGCAACAGTTGCGGTGCGCGGTAGTACGGAGCGATTTGATTTGTATACATCTGCTGAGGCGGCGAGTTCGGGTACGTCAGCCCAACCGGTTCGGACCAAGTCTTGAAGTCCGTCGAATGTGACACACCGATGGAACGCAATCCTTTGAAGTCTGCTTCGCTGAAGTACCGGACATACATCGCATAACGTTGGCGATCCGGATCCCAAAAGACCGTGTTGTGCGAATCGAACGCCCCCTTCGTGACCACCGGCCCGTCGCTGAGTTTGGACCAACGAATGCCGTCGGCTGATTTGAATGTCAACAGCCCATTGCTGGTCGTAGTACCGCCGACTGCCTTGTAACGCTGATCGGGCGGGCAAGCCGGATTGGTGTCTTTGAACGGAGCGAAGTTGTGCGTCTCATGACCGCCGCGCCACAGGATGTTGTTCTGTTTCGTACCGGTATTGTTCATGGTCGGCGGCCAATCGAACAAACCGAGGTTCGGCTTCACCCAGTGAATGCCGTCGCGACTCTCGGCGTAACAGACCACCTCTGATTGAGCCTGTCGAAGCGGCGGAGGATCGATGATGTAGCGATGGCCTCGGTAGTACATCCGATAAAGGTCGCCGTCCTGAAACACGGTTGCATACCCACTCGCATTTCCTTCCCAGGGTTTCTCGAAGGTGATGGCCACTTCTCGCGGAGTGGGATGATGCAATTTGAACTCGGCTCGTTCTTCCAAACGCTCGAGCAACGCCTGATCGACGAACAATTCTCTCCGCGAACCGATTTCGATCGTTTCGGCAGCCACACAGAATGCGGCCCAAGGCGAAATCGCAAGCACGCAAATTCGAATCAGCAGCATACGCATGTTGTGTCTTTCCGATGCGAGGATTCAAAAAGGACCGCTACGCCAGCAACTGCGAGAATGGTGTCGTTCGGCAGTATGACGTATTCTTGCCGACGCCAAAACGTCTGGCACGTTTCTCAACGGCGCACGAGTCTCGGACGAGTCCAATGATTGACCTCTCGCAATCGCGATCAGCCTCACCGCTCGTGCATTCTGTCGTGACAGACCCCGGCAAGGACTGGGTCAAAGACGCCAACGTCGCAATCGAGGCCCCGCCGGATGTCGCTATCGATCCGCAGCCGGATGCGAAATGGCCTCCAGAGGCCCTGCGTACCGGCGTCTTTGGCGCAGTCGGACCGCGAGTGATCGCTCTGCCACGTGGCGGCTATCGGATGTACTACTCGCAGATTCTGCCTCGTCCTGGATTTCCCGCGGGTGCCAATGACTTCGACAACGCGACAACGCGCATCTTGAGTGCTTTCTCGGCGGATGGTGACGTGTGGACTCCGGAGCCGGGAGTCAGACTGTCTCCGCAAGCCGGAGGTGCTGGTGAATTTCGCGTCGTGTCTTCGGAAGTTGTCCCTGTGGGTGATGGCCGTCGGTTGCGGATGTACTTTGAATGCTGTCCCGGATCGCAATCGGTGACAAACTCGATTCGCAGCGCGATCTCAATCGACGGTGGTTTGGAATGGGAGCTTGAGCCAGGGGCACGATTGGAGTCCGCAGGCCATAACTTCTCGGCACCCCGAATCGTGTTCCTGAACAACGGACGATGTCGGCTGTATTGCTACGATCGCGGCTGCGGAATCATCAGTGCTGTGTCTGACGACGGAGGCTTGGTGTTCCGCCAAGAGCTGGGTGTACGGATCGCCCAAGACGGAGCTCACGACTCGCACGCCACGTTCGCGCCCGAAATCCTCTGCGTGGCAAATGTCGGATATGTGATGTACTACGCCGGATACAGCCAATCGAACCGAGCGTACATCCTGCGAGCGGTTTCGGAGGACGGCCTGAATTGGCAAAAAGACCCCGAGCCAGTCATCTCGCCCGGACCAGATGGTTGGGATATTGCGAAGTGTTCGGAGATGTGCGTGATTCGACTGCCGCAGCGCGACGGTGGCGCTCCACACTATCGACTGCTTTACGAGGCGTGCGATGGAACCGCGATCAACGAGCGCGGCGTGTGGCGAATCGCGAGCGCAACCAATGCGGCCCATTGAACGACTGATTTTTTGACTGCCATGTCTCGAAATCAGGCGAAGCCTTGTCCATTCGGGACGCGCTCGATTGCCGTGGCAGTCCTTCTGTGCTGCGTGGCACACACAGCCACCAACAGCATTTTGGGGTCGGTCACTCGGGGTTCACTCGCAACCATGACAGCGTGATGGACTTTGCAGAGCGGCCATCTCCTGTGGAATTCATCGGCGATGTCGAAGATTTTCTAGGCTTGGCTCGCCCACCCTGTTCCTCGGTCAGGAAGTCGATCTGCACTTCGGTGCCTCGTCCGTCGCCGTTGTCGTCGAGCAGCGGGTGCTCGGTCGCCAGGAGTTCTCGTTCGACGTACGACTGCGCGAGGTTGCGGGCGACCGTGACGTACAGATCGAACAGCGAGATCGAGCCGTCTTCGTCGATGTCGAGTTCCTTCGTTTCGGGTGGCGTGGACAGCACACGCGCGAGTTCGTGAGGGAATTCGGTCTCGTTCGTTTCCCAATCGGTCTCGGTGGCGCTGATGACGACGCGGCCCTTGGCGGAGAGCGGCTTGATGTAGTAACCGCTCGTCGGCGTGGTCATGAAGAAGACTTGCTCGCGAACTGACAAGTCGGCAAACAGCTTGGCGAAGTCGGTTTGATGGATGTCCGGCCCCGGCAGGTTGAGCCACGAGTGCTTTCCGTCATAATGGCTGTGCCCCACGACGATCACCCACAGCGCGTCGTCCGGTTGCAGCTTTGCTCGCAATGCCGTGACGCTCCTTTCGAGTTCCTCTCGTGTCGATCGACCGGCGGACTTGATGACATCAGCGTCACCATCTTGAGGCTCGTCTCCGAAGAGCACCTGCACGTCGGTGAAACCAAGTCGCTTCGTCAGCCCTTCGTGCAGCTTGGTCACGGTTTCGGAATACAGCTTGTGATGCGCCGTGTCGCCGCTGAGTCCACACAGGAGAATCGCTCGCTTCGTGCTCGTCACCGTTGTTGCCGCCGCGCGATCGGGACTGGCTGGAGTTTCGGCCGCGAAGGCAAACTCTGTCAGCAGGAGCAGCAATAAGAACGGGGCAATCGCCCAACGAGCGAATCTTGATGTTTCGCTGTTTTCAGCCCCAAAGGGGGCGAGACTCGAAAGCCCAGGGCAAAGCCCTGGGATTTGAGCAATTGGGAATTGAAAAGCCCTGAAGGGGCGCGACTCAATGTGTCGCGCCCCTTCGGGGCTTATGGGCCTGAAAACTTCCCGTTTCCCAGGGCTGCGCCCTGGGCTTTCGAGTCTCGCCCCCTTTGGGGCTAAGAACTGCGCACCTTCAAAACATGCGCGTCGGGTTTGTTGTGCCATGCGGGACATTGTTATTCGCCTTTCTGCGGCAAGTCGATGAGAACGCTTTGTTCCATCAGGCGGCCCAGCGAGCGGTGTGTTGAGCGTGGGTCATCGTTCGGTGGGAAGCGGTCGGCGTGCCAGACGATTGACTCTTGATGACGTCCCTCAAGCTCCCCGGACGTTCGGCGAACGAACGCGAATTGCCACTCGAAGCCGTTTCCTGTTTTGAACGCTTCGAGGAGCAACAGCGATTCCGGATCGGTCCCTTGCACGAACGCGAAGACGGCTCCATCGAGTACGTCGTTGCGTTTGCTGTCGTAGCGATACAGCGGTTGAGGCAACATGCGCAGCGGCTCACGGTCGGTTTTGTCGGCTCGCCAGCCAAGCATCGTCGAGGAGAATTGGCTCGCCAGCGTCTTCATCTGTCGCAGCCGAGCGACCGGCATCGCGGCGGGAGCATCGGCCGAGGGGACCGGTTGAAACCGCACGCCGGGCTTCTCTGGATTCCAGACGACAACGCCGTCTCGCTTCGCGAGCAATGTCCCGCGCGACATCGAATAGAACTCGTGATGGAGTGACTTCTCCCAGGGATAAAAACAGCAGACCGCTTCCGGCCGTCCGTCGGCGAGATACAGCACCGTCATCCCATCCTCGGACCCGCGTGTGTTGTTCGTCCAGCGCAGAACCACCTTCGCGGTCATCGGCATCGCCGACCGCTCATTCACGAAGAGTTCATCCCAGGCCAGCGACTCGTCCATCAGCTTACGCAACGCGGACTGCGGTTTGGCGGCCGGCACATCCGTGCTCTTGGGCGAATCGCCTTGTCCCCAAGCCACCAACGGTTGCAGGCATCCCAACAACAGCACGCACAACAATCGAAACATCTCAATTCATCCCTTCAAATCTCATCAATCGTTCTTCGGCAAGCGTTCCTGCGAAGCTCGGTCGATCCAGTGCGACAGGATTGGGCCAATGGATTGTCGTTCGGCCGACCAGACTTCCTGGTCGTCCAATCGCAGTTTGACGGCGTAGTCGGTGAACGACCCAGCGGCATAGTGCCATTGAAATTCCCCTTCGTGCTTTCGGGACTCGACGGACAGAATCAATTCGGGGTCTGTCCCCTGACACAACACGAACAGCACACCACATTGAACTTGTCCGGGACGTTGCAGGTCGAATTCATGGATTGGTTTCGTGACCAACCGCAAAGCCCACGGACGATCGTTGTGGTCGATCGTGTTGGCCGTGAATCGCCGAGCGACTTCTCTTGCCTGACGTTGCCTCACTTTCGGGTCTTTCGCCACTGCCGGAGCCATCGGCACCGGACGAAACTGCAAACCCGCCTTCTGAGGAGTCCACGGCTGCTGGCCTCTCCAGTTCGCCGTCAAAGGTCGATCTGCCAAGGAGTGAAATTCGTGTGCGACAACTCGCGTGTCTCCCTGCAGCGTGTAGGCGAAGGTCGTCCCAATGACGGCCGGTCGCTTGTCGGCGTCCACCCACAGATAGACGGCTCCGATGTCGTCGCCGCGTACCGGCTGACTGTGTCGAAACACCGCCTGTGGCAGCATCGTGAACGCGGCCTTCGCATCGCCAGTCGGATGAATGACGTAATCTTCCGCGTGCTTCTGGCTGACCTTCAACCAAGCTTTGACCAACGCCGTCTCTTCGGAAACCGGATCGGCCGTCGGGAGCAACAAGATTGTCAGCAGCAGGGCGTGCATTAATTGGTGCCGTTCTGAGTCAAGGTCGCCCCCACCGACCTCGCGTCGGTGGAGACGTCAGTCATTTGGTTGCGGGGACCGAGAACAGACTGCGGAGCACGGCGAGCGGCGAATTGTCTTCCTCGTTGATCGGTTCCTCGGCGACGAAGATCGCCTCGCGCAGAGCCGGGTTGTCGGGCGAGAATGCGGCGGCGGAGACGACGTTCTTATCCGCCATCGCCGAGCCGGCGACCTGTCGGCTCACCAAGTTCCACAATTGCGTGCGACCATCCCACAGGCCGACGATCAGTTCGACATTGCTGGCGAACGTCAGCGCTCCGGGAGACGTCACGCAGGTCAGAGTCGTCACCGTTCGTCCGTTGCTCGCATCCAGCAGCGCGACTTCGCCGCGAGCGTTCGACATCCAATCGCCGACCGCCACCGCCAGTTGCCGACCATCCGACGAGAATCGAACGCAATTCACGGCGGACGGGTAAGCCGGCACGTCGGCGATCGACTCGCCAGTCACAAGATCGAGCAGCAACACTGTCCCGTCATGACTGCCGACCGCGATCGCCTGACCGCGCGGAGACACCGCGACGGAACGAAGAGCATCCGCATGAGTCAGCACGGTTCGCAGCAATTCTCCGCGAGCCGAATCCCAAATCGTGATCCGCCCGTCCTGACCGGCGGCAGCGAACCATTCGCCGTCCGGAGCGAACGACACCGCTGAAATCCGTTGATCAGAAAGTTCGGTCTCGGATTTCGTGCTCATGTCGGTCAGCACGTTTCGTCGTGCAGTCGTCGCTCTTACAACAAAGCGCCCATCGTGAGATGCGGCGGTCGACCAAATTCGCTCACCGCGCGCCGATCGCGAACGGGAGGCCGGCACAGAAGCGGGGAGCATCGGCGGCGACGCTGAATCTGCGGCAGGCGATGAAGCAAACGGCAGACTGTCAGTCGGATCGGTGGATTCGTCGTTCGGCGCAGGCAGACTCGACTCAGTAATCAACGGCGACTCATTCGGGACGGACATCAAATTCGTAATGCTCGCCGAGCCAAACACAAACGGCTGCAACGGCAACAGCAGCGCGGCAACCAACGCCAACGCGAAGCGAACTCGTTGAGTCATCGCTTTCGGAGCGGCTCCGCGCATGATCTTGGTCAGGCGATGCCGCAGGAAATGAGCTTGTCCCAAGCCGCACGCGATGGGCGGCAACGCGGGGCGTCGTTCACACAAGTAATCAATCGTGTCGAGCAACGCTTCGGCATACAGCTTCGGAGTTCTTGGAAATTGGCCGACGACCCAAGCGTCGCAGCATTCTTCTTCGGAGACTTCGATCTGCTGCTTCGCCCACCACACGACCGGATGCCACCAGAACAGAGCCGTCGCGATCATCTCCAGCAACCGCACCCAATGATCGCCTCGAGCGAAGTGAGCCAGTTCGTGCGTCAACAACGTCGCGCGAGCATTGTCATCCAACCGCCTCGCGAGATCCGCCGGGAACAACAATTTCGTTCGCGAGCCGCAGCCCCACAACATCGGCGAGACAGCAGCATCCACGATCAACACACTCGGAACGCGCCGCAGTCCTAGCGCCGCGGAGAGCTGAGCCGTCTGATCCTGCAACTCGGTCGAACGGATCGCATCTCGCAAAACTCGCCGGCGGAACCGCACCGCTCGCGCGAGTTGCCAACTCATCCACAACGCTGTCCCGGCCAGCCAACCCGCCAGCAACATCGACCGTAAATCAGGCCGCTTCGCCCAAAACGTGGAGCACGATTTCAACGTGCTGGCTATGAGCGGAATGGCGCTAGCCACCGGTGATTCAGAATTGACGACCTCTGGAGAATTACCGGCGGCTAGCGCCGTGCCGCTCACAATGCGAGTCCAGTTGGGTGTCAGCCCCTGGTCGTGAGGTGCCGTCACAATCGCTCGACTCAACCGGGGGGCTAACGCCGCCCCGCTCGCCGGGTCGTTTGGTTTGGAGTCGGGCAAGAGCACGGGCACGTTGGAAACGTGCCCCACGTCGGCGGCGGGCAGGTCGACCGTCACGGGCAGATGAAACAGCGGCGGCGTGATGAACTTCAACAGCACCAGCACCCACAAAGCGTGCGTCAGAGCTGGACGCCGAGCGAATCGACTGACTCCAACCGCCAACACCGCCAACGGCAACACGGAGGCGGCATTGATCAGCGCGATGTTGAGAAGTGTGGCCATGAGCCGGACTCACTAACTCGAAGCGTCAGCGAGGACGGACGCTTCAAGTAACATCAATTTGCAATCGCAGTCCTGTGAAGCATCCGCCCTCGCTGACGCTTCGGGTGACTTTCGAGCCACTACTTCTTCTCCCGATCCAATTCGTCCAACAATCCGCGCAGCGACTGCCGATCTTTCGCCGTCAGCCCGCGAGCTTTCACCAACGTTGTCAGCAGCGGATGAATCTCCCCCTGACACAGCTTGTCCGCCGTCGTCTGCAACTGCCGAGCAATCAGCACCTCGCGAGCCACCGCCGCCGAGAACTGATGCGGCCATGTCCTTCGGTTCCGCTTCACGCACTTCTTGGCTTCGAGCCGCTCCAGCAATTTTTGCACGGTCGCGTTCAGAGCCGAGGTTCCTTCGGGATACAACCGCTCGGTCAGTTCGCGCACCGTTGCCGTTTGCAGTTCCCACAGAACTTGCAGAACAGCCAACTCGGCATCCGTGACATCTTGAGGCGTGCGAGCCATTGTGCAGGCCACCATTTCTCAAACGGGAAGAGGGACATCCAACGGGGCGACAATCTACAGACGCCATGTCTTAAACTCAACCACTGTTTCGGAATTTATTTCTCGGCCGCCGGAGTCGGAGCCGTTAGAAACAGCCAATACGGATCGACCGGCTGGCCGAGAACGCCGGGGGTGCGTGCCTCGGTCCAGACCTCTTTGCCGTCGAGCGAAACGTGCATCTCGGCGCTCCCCATACGGACGAGGCTGTATTTCCAGCGGGGCGGTTCTCCGGCGTGAGCTTCGATCTGCACAAGCACTTCCGGGTTCGTGCCGTGAGCCAGAACGAAGACCGCGCCGTCGATGAGCTTCGCCGGCTCGTCCTGATAGCGGAGCACCGGTTGGACCAGCAGCCGCATCTCGAAGCGCGAGTTGTTCGGATCCCAAAACTGATGAGCTTCAAAGCGACGGCTGATGTCTTTCATCTGTCTCAGCCGCACGGCCGGATGTTTGCCGACTTCGGGTGAGTCGGGGACGTCTTTCAATAAGAAGTGCGACTTCTTCGGAGTCCAGCGTTGGCCTGTCTGTGCATCGAGCTGGATCAACTCCGGCGACGTCAGCGTCAGAGCATGCACCCACGGCTGATCGTTGCCGATGTTGCGATACAGCTCCAAGAAGGCCACGGGACGGCCCGACTTGCCCCAAGCCCACAGCGTCCCCGCTTCGTTGTTCCGCGCGGCGTCTCCGTAGGTCAGCAGCGGATTCGGCAGCCTCTCGATCCGTCCGTCGCGAGCCGTCGCTGCCGACTGAACCGTGAACTCGGACATGTGCTCGCGAGCTTCCTTCAGTGCTGGCGACGGCTCCGGCTGTGTCGGCGAGTCGTCGTCGGCTCGCGAAACGAGCGTCAGTGCGAAGATAAGACTCAATCCAGCAAGAAGTGGAAAGCAGCGAGTCATGTTCGGAGTCCTCAATGTTTGATCGACACAATGACCTGAAAATCAGATTCAGCTGAAGAGCCGAGAATTTAATCTGTATCGTGGCTACTTGCGCCATCAATGTATTCGATGATCTTCTGCGCGAACTCGGCATCACAATTCTTTGGTCAACCAAATTCACTGGGTGAATTGGTCGGGAGTGCCATTCGGGACGCAGCTCTTTGATTGATCGGCTGACTTGATGAGTGACTCGTTGACTGAAGCGAATCACTTCCCACTGACGGCCATGTGTTGTGGCCGGTCTCCCGACCGAGCCACTCGGCGTGACCGTAGGTCTCTCAAAACGGCCTGAAGTGTTGACGACATGCTCGCACGGACGATCGAACTGGAGACCTGCGGTCCAGGGGGCAGCGGCTCGGTCAGGAGACCGGCCACAACGGGCGCGGTTAGGAGACCGGCCACAACGGGCGCGGTTAGGAGACCGGCCACAACGGGCGCGGTTAGGAGACCGGCCACAACGGGCGC
>SXGU01173443.1_pt1 | contig 18503 bp, 13 predicted proteins | sample 3174531 | NCBI WGS metagenome assembly SXGU01 (sample SAMN11356863, study PRJNA531348) | freshwater metagenome | isolation source: freshwater sample F1-140 | place: China: Fuxian Lake, Yuxi | collected 2017-12-25 | reverse complement strand
CAGAATTTTCCCTATTGTAAGGACGTTATGAAACGAATCATCACCGGACTTCAACCAACGAACTTTCTTCACATCGGGAACTATTTCGGGGCGATCGAGCCGGCAGTAGCGATGCAGGAAGGAAACAACTTGCGCATCTTTATTCCGGATTATCACGCGATTACAGTTCCGCAGGATCCGGCGGCGTTGCGCAAGAATATTTTGTTTGCGACCGCGACGTACTTGGCATGTGGGATTGATCCGAAGCGTACGCTCGTGTTTCAACAGTCACGCGTACCAGCTCATACGGAGCTTGCGTGGGTTTTGCAATGTGTCACAAAAATGGGTGAGGCAGAGCGCATGATTCAGTACAAGGACAAAGCGCTTGGAAAAGGCGAGTCCGTTTCTGTCGGTCTGTTCACCTATCCTATTTTGATGGCAGCAGACATTTTGTTGTACGACACAGATCTTGTGCCGGTGGGAGAAGACCAAAAACAGCACGTGGAACTCACGCGCGACATCGCAATTCGGTTCAACCGGGGTTATGGCGACACATTCGTCGTGCCGCAACCACAAATTCGCAAAGAAGGAGCACGCATCATGGGACTCGATGATCCGGAAATGAAGATGTCGAAATCTGCTTCGAGCCCGAAGAATTATTTATCGTTGCTCGACGATGAAGCCGTGCTTCGCAAAAAAATCATGTCTGCAGTGACCGATAAAAACACGGAAATCCGCACCGACCGCAATCGCCCGGGCATCACGAATCTCCTCACGCTCTTCTCGCTCGTAAGCGGCCGCCCAATCGAAAAACTCGAGACTGAATTCGCGGGCAAAGGCTACGGTGAATTCAAAACCGCGCTCGCCGACGCCACCGTCGCCCTCATTCTCCCGATCCAACAACGCATCCACGAATACCTCACCGACGAAACCCAGCTCATCTCCATCCTCGACAACGGTGCTGCACGGGCCAATGAACTCGCCGAGAAGAAGATCGCCATTGTCCGCAAACGACTTGGCGTGAATCTCTAGAACAAAAATCCCTCGCTTGCGCGCGGGATTTTTGTGTCTTCGGAAATGCCTGTAAGCCGAATTTTGTCTGCTCCGTCTTGCGACGAAGGAGATGGCAATCTCTCTTATTCTCGCGTTGCCGCGAGCTTCTAGCGAACGACCAAACTTGTTCTTGCACCGGAAAGGGTTTGCCACGTCACCACGTCACCGTGGGACGAAACGCGTAGCCCTTGCGGACACCGCGTCACTTTTCACGTTTCACCATGGCTTGCGCCATGGCTAGTATTGTCTCTGTGGTACTTTCCCTAGGTTTATCATCCGGAGGCAAAGCATGAATTGCTCCAATGCCTCGATCCCTGATGAGTATACCTGGCCGCCGTTAACGGCTTTCCTTGTCGATGTGCCTTGCGACACAACGGGTGTTCGGACTTTCCTCGCGGCCCAGTTTGCACCGGGTTCACGTAGCCATCCGACATTCCGAAGACCCCGCGAGGATACGCCCACGATTGAGAAATGTCAAGGTTTTTGTTAGGATGCCTGCGATATGAAACGTGCTGAAATTTTGTTTGTCTTGGCGAAAATCCCAGTGGACTATGCGGCTCTTTTAGCCGCGGCCATCACCGCCTACTACGCGCGTTTCCTCCCGGTGTTTACAAGCGTCCGCCCGGTTATTTTTACACTCACCGCCAGTGAGTACATGCAAATCGTGATGCCAATCGCTTTTGTTTGGCTTGCGGTTTTCGCTTTCTCTGGGCTCTACACAACGGCTCGGCGCGGTATTGCCGCAGACTTGTTGCGCGTCATTCTTGCCTGTTCAACCAGCATGGCCAGCGTGTTTGCTATTCTCTTCTTTTCACGCGCCCTCTTTGAATCTCGTTTCATTGCCATCGCTGCTTGGCTCTTTGCCATCGCCTTTGTTTCACTCGGGCGCGTCGCACTCCACTTCATCCAGCGTTCGCTTCTCGTGTTTGGGGTTGGAGAACATCGTTTGGTCATCATCGGTTCGGACAACACCACCGAAGCTCTCGCGGATTTATTCGCTCGCGATCATCGTCTCGGATTCCACGTGACCGGACGATTCGAAACGTTCGATGAAAAAACAGCTTCACAAATCCTCGCGCTTAAAAAATCACACGGCGTCGACGAAATCATTCTTGGCGACGCCACCGTCGACCGCGATACAGCACTCGATATCCTCACCTTTACCGACGTCAACCACCTAGGCTTCAAGTACGCCTCCGACCTCTTCGCTGCTGCTGCCGGCCGCTCCGTCGTCCACATGTTTGCCGGCATTCCGGTCATTGAAGTGAAGAAAACCCCTCTCGACGGCTGGGGCGCCATTTTCAAACGCGGTTTCGATATTTTTGGCGCCATCCTCCTCATTCTCCTCACATCCCCCATCCAACTTCTCATCGCCCTTGCCGTCTATCTTGAACAACCAGGCAGTGTTCTCTACTCCAAAACACAGGATGGCAAAAAAGCGCTGCGTGTTGGCCAGGGTGGCGAACCATTCCACTACTTTAAATTCCGTTCGATGGTGAAAGATGCGCATGCCAAACAACTCGACCCAACGTTCGTCGCCAAACACGGCAACGAACGCGATGGCTCTCCTCTCTTTAAACTGAGAGACGATCCCCGCGTCACCCCCGTCGGCCGCATCATCCGCAAATATCACCTCGACGAACTCCCAGAACTCTTCCTCGTGCTCGCCGGCCACATGTCACTCGTCGGTCCCCGCCCACACCTCCCCGAGGAAGTCGCCCAATACAAACCGCACCACCGCAAAGTCATGACCATCAAACCCGGCATCACCGGCCTCGCCCAAATCTCCGGCAACTCCGAACTCGACTTCGAAGAAGAAGTCCGCCTCGACACCTTCTACATCGAACACTGGAGCCCGTGGCTCGATCTTGTTACATTGTTGAAAACGCCGTGGGTGGCGTTTCGTGGGAAGACGAATTAATTGACATAGGCGAGGTCCCTGCACCCCGCCTTTTGCGTTACAACAAATAAAACAGACTCCCGCACTGGACTAAAGATCCAAGTAACAAGAGCCTAAGAAACTAGCTGAGAACCACCAGGACACGGAAGGCGATGCTGATGTAACGAGCGGGACGAAAGACAGAGTTGACTGCCGACAACCCACCGTTGCCGCGAGAACCCACAATGAGCCCATGGAGGAGACCAATGTACCCATTTCGACACCACTCCCATGAGAGAGTGCTTCCGAGATCCGGGAAATCCTCTCCAGTCTTCTCGCGAAGCCAGTTGAGGAAGTTCCCAAGGAAAATGAACTCCTCTGCGGACTGCACCACAACCTTGCCTCCGAGCGGTGCAAGGATGGCTGCGACCTTGGGGAGGATATCTTCCTCGAGATCATCATCTTTGCCCATGCCGGAGTAAGGGTGGTGAAACCGGCTGTTGATGCTGATAGCCACCATGAGCTGGTCGTCGGCGTATTCTTCATCGAAATTCGGCTTCGCGATCACCTCGTAGGCGACCCACTTACCAGGGAGCGCGATGCGCTCAATGTTGTCAACCGTGAGGTTCACCCCCCACACAGGCATCAATTTGAGCGCCTTCAACTCGTGATCTGGCAGGTAAGGCAGAAAGATCACTCGGAGCTTCATCTTCTTGAGGAGGCGCCGCTGGCGTTGGCTGAACATCGGCGGCGCGGGGACCGTGACCTCGAAGCCAAGGAACTCGGTGAGGGCGCGTTCCATCCAGGAGCGAAGCTTGGTGAAGTCCGTCGGCATGCGGCCGAGGGTTGAATTTGCAGGGAACGTTACCATTCAGTGCTCCATCGTTCGACTTTTTCGGCTTTGTGGCTGAGTAAACAACCGCTCGGCTTCCATCGAACGTAGAGTACGTCGTTACACACCCGCGGTATGCAAGCGCTAAACGACCCCGAATGATACCCGGATTTTGCCCAAAAAGTCAAGGAATGCTAGAGTTTCGCGGACGGTATGAAAATCGCTTTGGTGCACGACTATTTGACGCAGGACGGGGGTGCGGAGAAGGTTTTATCGGTTTTGCAATCGATTTGGCCGGAAGCGCCTACGTTTGTTTTGTTTCACGATCCAAAGCGGGTGCCGCGGTTTAATGGGAAGGATATTCGCACATCGTTTTTGCAGCGCATGCCTTTGATTCGCTCCAAGTTCCAGTGGTACTTGCCGCTCATGCCAACAGCGACAGAGCATTACGATTTGGAAGGGTTTGATGTCGTTGTCTCGTCGACAAGCGCATTTGCAAAAGGAGTGGTCACACAACCAGGAACGATTCACGTGTGCTACTGCCACACGCCAACGCGGTATTTGTGGACGGACACGTTGAGCTACGTCGAAGAACTCCGTGTGCCACGCTTTGTAAAAGCAATGTTGCCTCCCCTGTTGTCGTTGCTTCGTATTTGGGATCGGCATGCAGCGGAGCGCGTGGATGTGTTTGTGGCAAACTCGGAGACCGTAAAAGGACGCATCAAAAAATATTACGGACGTGACAGCGAGGTGATTCATCCGCCGGTCGAAACGGGTGACTTCGCGATTTCGGATGCGCCGAAGACGTATTTCTTGGCGGGCGGGCGGCTCGTGGCCTACAAGCGATTTGATTTGATCGTCGAAGCCGCAAACAAGACCGGGCTTCCTCTCAAAATCTTCGGCACGGGCCCTGTACTGAACGAACTCAAGAAGCAAGCGAAACCGAATGTGCAATTCCTCGGTCGTGTCTCGGACAAGGAGAAGGCGACGCTGTACGCAGGAGCGAAAGCGTTCATTCATCCGCAGGAAGAAGACTTCGGCATCACAGCGGTTGAGTCGATGTCCGCGGGGCGTCCGGTGATTGCTCTCAAAAAAGGCGGCGCAATCGAAACCGTGATTGAAGGTGTGACAGGGCAGTTGTTTGAAGAACAGAGTTGGGAAGAGCTGGCGGATTATCTGATTCGGTTCGACGACAAGCAATGGAATCCTGTGACGATTCGCGCGCACGCAGAACGGTTTAGCCGCGCGCAATTCATGAAAGAAATTCAGCGCATCGTGGAAACATCGTATGCGAATTCTCGTTGATATTCGCCACCTGGCGGACAAACACAAAACGGGCGTAGGGGAGTACACCACAGAACTCCTCCGCGCTCTTTTTGAAATCGATCGAGAAAACGAGTATGTGCTGTTTTCGTCAGGGATGAACCGCGCTCCAGCACTCAGCACGAACCATGTTCGCATCCCCAACAAACTTCTCAAGATCTCAACCTATTTCACAGGACGACCCTATCTCACGACTCTCGAGTCACTCCACCACTCCACCACTCCACCACTCCCATCCGACCTCGTCTTTCTCCCCAACCTCAACTTCACTTCCCTTCCATCACAAACAAAATACGTACTCACGATTCACGACCTCTCGTGGAACATATCGCCGGAGTTTTTGTCGTGGAAGATGCGGTTGTGGCATCACGGAACACGTGCGGGAAAGCTGATCTCGGGAGCCTCGGCGATTATCGTGCCTTCAAACTCGGTCAAACAGGATGTTGTACGCATTTTCAAAAAATCACCGGACCTCGTCCACGTGATTCCCCACGGTGTGGATCAAACGTTCTCCCCAAACCAACAACCGCAAGACCACGGCGTACGCTCTCGTCTCAAACTTCCAAAACGTTTTGCCCTCTTCGTTGGCACTCTCGAGCCGCGCAAAAACATCCTTGCCATCATCAACGCGGTCGAGACGTATCGCAAAGAAACCGGCGACGACCTCCACCTCGTCCTCGCTGGCACCCTCGGCTGGAAATCAAAATCCATTCGTGACCGTCTGCGAACCTGCGAACCTGCGAACCTGCGAACCTCCCCCTGGCTCCACCATCTCGGCTACGTCCGCAGCGAAGACCGACCAGCTCTCTATCGCGCCGCCCAAATATTCCTCTGGCCATCGCACTACGAAGGCTTCGGGCTTCCTGTTCTTGAAGCCATGGCTTCTGGTATTCCTGTGATTACCAGTGCCACGACAGCTCTCCCGGAACTCACTCAAAACGCCGCAATCCTCGTCGATCCGCATGATCCCCGCGATCTCGTCGAAGCCCTCAAGCAAACACTGTCCTCTCAAACCCTCCGCGACCAACTCCGCGCCGCCGGCCCCGCCCGCGCTGCAAATTTCACGTGGCAAAAAACTGCCGCGCAAACGCTTCACATTTTCAAAACAAAAACCGAGTGATCACCAGACCACCCGGAAGAATACGACGGTCGCGTCATCCTCGCCCGTGCTCGATACACCACTCACTCGCCCAGCGTGTAGCGCGAGGAACTCCTCGCCCAGAGCCGCGAGTGTATCAGGCACACCAAGCGTTTCGAACTTCTTGAACGTGCGTCCCACGTTGCGACGCGCACCATCCGAGCACAGAGCGAACACCGCACTCCTCAACGCTCCCTCGAGAGAAATCGTGGTGAGCTCCGGCACGTGCGTGAACGCCGGTTGGAATGGCACATCCCCAAAGCCACGACTCGGCTCCAGCAGGATGTACATTCCGTCTGCCCCGGGAATACACAGACACTGTGAGCCCATCACCCACCCAATCCCGAGAGGCGACGACTCGCGAATCTTGATCTGTCCTGCTTGGATGAACGGCCACAACCGTTCGTCCTCTTCGCGGCGGCCAGGAGTGTGATCGCGCGTCAGCACGCGGAACCCGGGACGACGATCGAGTGGCTGGCGCGAGCGCCGAACGTTTGCATACAGCCGAACGTCTCCCGCATGCGCGACCAAAATTTTGCCACGCTCAGGCGACACACGAATGCCCGCCACCACACAACCAACACGCGGATCGAACCCTCGCTCAACCACGCGCCGCGCGGTCTCGTCGAACCCGGCGGGAATCTCACCCTCAGGTTGTTCCATCGCTTCCGCTGTGTGTTCGGCAACGAATCGAGCAAACGCCGCCGGATCGTTTCCTTCCACTCCTCTGTCACCATGCCCGTCGGCGACCACCGCGATGAGATCCGCTCCCACGGTACGCACGACTACCGCATCTTCGTTTTCATGTCCCGGCCTGTCCGCAGCGGACACGACGGTGTACTGAATGTCCATCCTGTCCTCCTTGTTTTATGGACCGATCAAGATACGCCAAAACGAACAAAATGTCAATACATTGACATAAAAAAGCACCTCACCGAAGTGAGGGCTACGAAGGGGTTGCGACCTTGGGCTCGGGGAGCCGCAGGGCGTACCCATTCCAGAAGATGTCGACGCTGTCCGTGTCGCCCACAGGGATGGCGAAACGCGCACCGGAGCGAAGCTGGAACCTGCCGGGAGAGATGACACGAACGTCAGTTCGCGTGACCCGACCAGCTGTGTCGCGAATTCGACGGCCGCAATACCGACACTCATCCGAACCACTGAGATGTGCGGAGTAATGCGACGCGCACCAGCCAGAGAGAGCTTCGCTCAAACGCTGCTGGTACCCCTCAGCCTCCTTGCGCATATCTTCATCGAACACGACATCGACCTGTGCCACGCGACTCCCGTCGAGTGTGAGGTCATGGTCGAGGAGCGTCACCACCGGCCCGGTCTTGGTGAGCCGCAGGTGCAAGACATTTCCGTCCAACACAGATGGCGGAACCGTCGGTGGGGTTGCGATTTCCGTGACCGGCTTGCCCGTCGCGTCGATGACACGCACGCTCCCCTCCGACACGAAGTCGTAGCGGAACTTCGTCGGTGTACGCCCACGCGACTTCAGCAGGATCGCACCTGCATCGGCCCGTGCGAGTCCTGCCAGAAGAGACGTGAGAAGAATCACCTGTTCTTCATCCTCGGACAGCGCACACACGGCCCGAATGTACGACTCGTCCACACGTTCGCCGATGCGGTACATCAGCCCATTCTCGACGTGCACGCTGGGGATGTCGAACACAACCTGCTCACCACCCTGCATTACCGTCTCCGGGACGAACTTCGTGTAGAAGTGGAACCCGATACACGTGTCGGGCAGACCCTGCGGGAACACCGGGGTGATGTTCGCCAGGAACGCAACAGGATCAATGGAGTCCACACGGATACCTCCACTCATTCCACCATCGCGCCCATCGAGCAGTTCCACGAACGACACAAGCGACCCATGAACACACACCTGTCCGGTCAACATCCTTCACTCCTACCGATACAACCGTCGGCTTCGGTCTAACGTTTGGACACCAGACACAACGGGAAAAAGACCAGGAAACGATTCTAGCAGAAAACACGTTTTTGTCAATAGACTCAGCGTAATTTTGATAAAAAACACCGCCTCCTAGCCTGGAAGCGGGTAGCGGATGATGTGAAGAGTGTTGCCAGATGCGTTGCAAGACATGATAGATTTTCCTCGGCGGTCCTGCACAGCAGTCAAACGATCGGACGGGATGTGGTACAGCGGAAATTCCAGATACTCACTGGCTGCGTTGCCGACTCGTGGAATTCCCCAGCGAAGAACCTCTTGTCTGTTCAGGTCCATCTCAATGAACCCAAGCCCGTGATGGAACCGCTCGACACCACTGGAACCTAAAGCGTGTCGCGACGCTTCGCCGTCTGCGGACATCACACACATCCCACGGTGTTGATCGTGCCCGAGGTTCGCAACAACGATGAGCGAACCGAAGCGGAACAACCGCAGCGTCGAAGGACAGAGATAGTTTGAGTCGACGTTCGGAAGCGTGTTCTTGGGCGCGTTCCAACGCACTCCATCATCACCTTCCCACAGAGCTGTGACCTGATCGGGTCCGTTGTATCCATGCTTGATTTGATACAGCCGACCATCGGCACTCACGAGCTTCGCGGTGGAGACCGGAACAAACCGATCTTCTCCATTTCGCACGATATGCGCCGCGTACCCACCACCGGGAGGAGCTGCCGCGAACTGCACTCCACCATCCGCAACGCCAATCGCCGGATTGTGATTCTGCTGGTTGGTGAAAATGGAATGTCCGCTCGCGATCGGAACTTCCTTCTCACTGAGGTACAGGCATGCGTCTCCCTGGCCGCCTCCGCGATAGGCTGGGACACGAATGAGCTGCCCTCCGAGATGCGTTTGCCAACGCACACGCTCCGGAAGGATCTTCACGGGGATTTCTGACTCACCTGGTTTCCAGAACGAACCGACATGTGTCAGACCGTCCTTGATGAACGCACAGCGAGTACTGTCATCTTCTTCCTGCCAACCAACGACACACGCATCGTCGGACGGAAGGCCATGTGCCGTCGGTAACGGAACCGTTGTTTTGCTGCCCCAAAAAAGATGAGAGCCGGACTCAAGGATCGTCTCATTCGATTCGCTTGCAAAACATGTACGCGTTTCGCCGCCACCGACAGTCGAGACAATATCCGTAGAAAGACCCGTCCAGCGCGACCAGGTTACGAGCCGAAGATGTTCTTCACCCTCGATGGCCACAGCGACCATTCCCTGCGCCGAGATGCTCGTTGCAGTCACCTGTTCTCCCCGACGAAGGTCGAGGTCGAGCGACATTTCGAGGTACGGCGCGTTACGAGGAAGCTGACCGCTCATGGTGACCAGCGCCCGGTCGAGCCGATCGTCGTAGACCGGTTCGTGCATGTGCGCACCGAGATGTTTCACCACCGCTTGCCAGCCACCCCGTTTCTTTTCTTCGTCACGACTCATGACAGACTCCACATGTGCTCTACACCGAGCCATCACCATTCCTCTAGATCCAATTCAGAACTCTCGGAACAGCCTAACTCATCGTGTCTAGCCGAAACCCGCGGAATCGCGGTGCACTTATCTAAGCCAAAAAATGGTTTTTCGTCAATCCTCTGCGATAAAAAACACCGCCTCCTAGCTTGGAAGCGGGTAGCGGATGATGTGCACCCAGTGGTGAGTGAAGCCGACGTTCATGATGGCTTTGCCGTATGCATTCTCGACCGCCGTGAGCCTATCGAAGGAAAGACCGTGAAGCGGAAGGTTGGCGTAAGAAGCTTCTGCTTCCCATGCCCCGAGTTCCTGCCAACGAAAGCCTCCGTTCTTGCCACGGATCTGCCACGCGAGTGCGTGGTGCATTCGACGAACCGCACAGAATTCACGCGTATCGAGAAGGCCCATGCCCCCCCCGTCCGCGCCCGTGCCAATGATGAGCGCCCGAGCTGCATTCACCTTGGCTGGATTACCGAAGTCGACCAGCACCACTGTATCGTCGAAGTGATGCAGACGAAGTCCGTTCCCCACGGAGAACTGCTCGGGATGACGAATGGTGGCGACCGTTTCCAGCGTGCCTGTCGGTGGGGAGTGACGGTACAGGTTGTGCTGCTCACCATCCACGTCCTTCACGTAGATTTGGCCTTTACTCCAGAACACAGCCGACTGAGGTACGAGTGTTTCTGTGTGCGTCTCCGGTGTGACGTAGAACAGACGGTATCGAGTTGCTGTTTCCCAGGCAGCAAACTGGATACTGTCGGCCGTTACCCGAGAGATCGACTCACCGATGATGTGAAGATCCCGGTTGGGCATCACGATCTTCCCGTGTCGCCACAGCAGAGCATGCTTCCCATCCTCGGTGTAGATGACATGGGCCAGTGATCCATCGACCGCACCGAGCCAACTCGTACTTCCACGCAGACTGAATAAGTCTGCAATAGGACGACCAGGAAGATAGAACGGGAACTGAACCGCTGTGTGATCACTTTTGATGTACGCCACCCAGCGACGATTGTCCTCCTCCCAGAACGTGAGACAGGCCTCCGCAGGAACTCCGTCGTACCACTCTCTTGGAAGACAGGCGGTGACTTCGTTCCCCCAGAAGAGATCATTGCCGACAATGACGACCGGCTGTTCGTAATCCTCAACGTAGAGAATGCGAATGTTCGCGGTTGGGGAGATAGTCTGCTCCGTCCCAAACACCTTCAGCCGTGTCCTTTCCCCACCCCGCAGACGACGCACGAGACAGAGGGTTCGATACGCATCTTTGCCGTTGTCGCTCCAGTATAGGATAGCGACTTCGCCTGTGAGCGAGATGGCGAAACAGTAAGGTTGAGCGCCGACCGGGAGGGCGAAGATGTCCACGACATGCTCGGGCGGACGCACAATTCCGCCTTTGGCGGTTTCGAGCGCGCGATCGAGACGATCGTCGTTGTACCGTTCATGCATGTGACTTCCCACGTACTGAACGAGCGGTTGCCACGCTGCGTCTCCCTGAGACCTTGTTCCTGACATGTTGACTCCTTGCCCTACACGAGCCGTCGTGTTCCCTCTGAATGCAGCAAGCTGAATTCCTAAGGATCACATGACCCACTCTGTCTGGCGCTGAACCGCGGGATTGCGGTGCGGCCATTTGAGCAAAAAATGGGCTCAGTGTCAACGAATCACCACTCGATGTACGTGTGTGGATAAGTTGGGGACTTTATGGGGTTTCTTTGGTAAAATAGACGTATGAGAATCGGCATTGATGCGAGGATGTTTGGGCCGAACGTGGGCGGCGGTGGACTTGGTCGATATGTGGAACAACTCGTGACAGAGTTGCAGGCCACCGACGGGACAGACCGCTTCGTTTTGTTCCTCAAGCGCGATAACTTTGATGCGTGTGCAATCACAAATCCACGCTTCGAAAAACGTCTTGCAGATTTTCACTGGTACGGTGCTGCAGAGCAGCTCCAGTTCCCCTCGCTCATCGCGAAGGAGAACCTCGATCTCATGCATTTCCCTCACTGGAACGTACCGATTCTTTCCCGAACACCGTTTGTCGTCACCATTCACGATTTGATCCTGCTTGAGGAACCGCGCTCGGCTCGAGCAACAACGCGGAGCCCAGTCGTATTTGGCCTCAAGCGTCTCGGCTACAAGTTCGTCTTAAGCCAAGCGCTTAATCGTGCAAAAAAAATCATCGCTGTTTCTCAATACACGAAAGAGAGCATCCAAACGTTTTTCCCAAACTTGCCCACCGAAAAAATCGTTGTCTCTCACGAAGGAGTCACAAAACTCCACCACTCCACCACTCCACCACTCCACCACTCCACCCCCTACCTCCTCTACATCGGCAACGCATACCCTCATAAAAATCTCGACCGGCTTCTCGACGCTTTCGCTCTGGTTCGCACGAAACATCCAGAACTGGAACTCGTGCTCGCAGGACGCGAGGATGTGTTCTACAAGCGGCTCATGACGGAAGCACATTGTGATGGTCGCGATACAAATGTGCGCTACATTGCGTCGCCCACTGACGACACAATCGCATCACTTCTCCAAAACACACACGCCTTCGTCTTTCCTTCCCGCACCGAAGGCTTCGGCCTTCCACCGCTCGAAGCCATGCAAGCCGGCATTCCCGTTGCCTCCTCCACGGGTGGCTCCCTTCCAGAAGTACTCGGTGATGCGGCAAAATACTTTTCTCCGAATGACACGCAAGGCATGGCAGGAGTCATCGAACAAGTCGTCTCCGATGAACGTCTCCGCGCCTCTCTGGTTACCCGCGGTCACGAACAAATCAAACGCTACTCCTGGGCCGCACACGCCCAAGCCGTACTCAACACTTACCACTCCGCTCTCTAGCTCTTCCCGCCCTTATGGCGACCCAACGCAAAACTCCCACACGGAAACTTTCCTCCATCACGGCCAAAACGCGCACGGCAGCGCTTCGTATTGCATTTGTGAGCCGCGCCAAACGTTTGGAACCGGTAAAATTTGATACCTCTCTCCCTGTGGATTTGCGTTTCAAGGGCCTTTCCATGCGTGCCGCACACAAACCAACCATTCGTGTGACGTCACACGCTTCCCTTTCGCCCTACACCATTCACCTCACCGTCGCCACTACGCCACTCGCGGTTCTCATCCAAAACGAAGCACCGGCCCTCGGTGCAAACTTGCTCGTTCCCGACCATTTCTTCCTCTCCCCAGAAACAGCATTGCTCACTCCTCCGGGAGACCTCACCCTCGACCTCTCAGATGTTGCTGCGCAACTCAAAGAAGACGGGAGATTTTCGTCACTCCCAAAAACGCAGCGTCTCACCCACACGGAAAAAATCTCCCCTATTCTTGCCGATCTTCCGCGTCCTGCGTTCCCTGTGCACGAGTTAGCACCTATTCCACAAGACTTGCTCACACGCCTCGACCTTCCGGAAGCAGAGGAAGCGGAAGAGCCTGAATCTGTTCTCGTTTCGACAGAAGAAGACGCGTTACCAACATTCGACACGCTCATCGCTCAGATGAAACAAGCTGAGCCTGTGGCGGCAACCATTCCGGAAGCCATACAACCCGTGACGGTCGTGGCAACATCAGCCCCCGTCGAAGAGCCAGCCGAAATCATCAACGAAATCCCGGACACAAAACTCACTCTCCCCACACTCAAACTTCCAACTCTTTCTCTTCCAAAGCTCACGCTCCCTTCTCTTCCAAAACTCCCCACCTTCACATTCCTTGCAGGTGATTGGCAACGAGCATTGGCTTCATTCGTCTTTCTCGCCATCGCCACCGTCCTTCCACTCAAAGCCATCTCGCTCGTCTCCGACTTGCGCCACACCAAAGAAGCACTCGCTGCTACCGGCGAGTCTGCGGTGGCAACCCTTTCACAAGGTGCAAACGCGGCTCTTGCCCGTGACCTCTCGGGTGCTGCGAAGTCTTTCGAACGTGCAGACAAGCGTTTCTCTGACGCAGCAAGTCTTGTGAGCGAACTTGGTACAGGCACTTCCCTGCTTCTCGCTGCTCTCCCAATGACAAGCTCTGCGTATCGCTCCGGCCAGTCACTCATCGCCGCAGGACAAGCCTTTGCCCGCGCCGGCAGTCGCCTCTCGGAAGGAGTACTCGCCGCTCAAACCGAAATCAGTCCAACACCCGTTTCCCGCCTCAACCTTCTCGCAACCTACATCAGCTCAGCTCTTCCATCGCTGGAGGAAGCCGCAAGCGAGTTGGCAGACGTAGACCCAGAAGCCATTCCGAGCGAACATCAAGAGACCTTCTCAAAACTCGCCACGCGCCTTCCCACACTCATCGCTTCGATGCAAGAGTTCACCGAGTTCAGTGACATGGCCGCAACCGTGCTTGGCGGCGATGGATCCATGCGTTACCTCGTGCTCTTCCAAAACAACACAGAATTGCGCGCCACAGGTGGTTTCCTCGGGAGCTTCGCGGAAATCGATGTGAAAGACGGGGTGATCACAAAAATGGATGTGCCGGGTGGTGGCACCTACGACTTACAAGGCAGTCTCAAAGACTACTTGGTGGCACCAGAACCTCTGCGCTTACTCTCAGCTCGCTGGGAGTTCCAAGACGCCAACTGGTTCCCTGATTTCCCAACGACCGCACGCCAAGCAAGCGACATGTACGTAGCCGCCGGTGGCCCAACCGTGGATGGAGTTATTGCCATCAACGCCACATACGTTTCTGACTTGCTGGCGCTTGTGGGCCCCATTGACATGCCAGAGTACGGCCGAACGATTTCAGACGACAACTTCCTCGAAGAAACACAGAAAATTGTTGAACTAGAATACGACCGCGACATCAACAAACCAAAAGCCTTTATCGGAGACCTCGCACCTCGCGTGCTCGAACGCCTCATGGATGGCACCCCACAAGACTTCTTCGCCGTTCTCGACCACGTCAACCGCGGACTCTCAAGCCGAGACATTCAACTGTACTTCCAAGACGACACGCTCCAGCGCCGTGTGCTCGACCTCGGCTGGGGCGGAGAACTCAAGCAGACAACAGGTGACTACCTCATGGTGGTGAATACCAACTTAGGTGGAGGAAAAACAGATGGAGTGATTGAAGAACAAGTGGACGTACTCGTGAATGCCGATGCCACGGGCCACATCACCAACACCGTGACGATCACCCGAACACACCACGGCGAAACGGGAACGCTTTTTACCGGAGCCAACAACGTAAACTATCTCCGGTTGTACGTTCCCAAAGGAAGTGAACTCGTTGCCTCGGGTGGATTCAATCCTCCGGACGCCGGACTCTTCGAACTTCCGGAACCAACGTGGCTCGAAGATGACGACCTCCTCTTCTCCATCGAGTCCACCACGATCGATCCTGTCTCTGGGACAACAATCTACGAGGAGGCAGGTAAAACCGTGTTTGGAAACTGGGTCCAAACACGTCCGGGTACTACGTCCACGGTGACGTTCACCTACCGACTTCCGTTCACTCTTGCGAGATTCTCAGAAACACCAAATACTCTCACGCGCTTGAAAAAAGCGTTTGGTATGACGGAAACAGAAGCTTACACACTCACGCTTCAAAAACAGTCTGGTGTCACACAGCGCAACACGCACGTGACCTTCCAACTTCCCACCGAATGGTCCACGCTCTGGCGTTCGAATGAGGCCATGCCCGCCTTTGACAACTCCACCGACCACTTATTCGCCACCCTCGTCGGCCGCAATCAGTAGCCATCCGTAAATATGTAGCATTGGTAGCCCATTCGTTGATTCGTGACCCCCTGTTGATTCGTACACTCCCCGCCCCTTATGAAACGATCCCACGAAGACATCCATGAAGAGCTCCGAGCCATCTACGCCGAAGGTGGAGAGATGCCGGACCTCACACGTCTTGAGCGAAAGAGTGGATCTTCGTTTACACGGTTTCTCGTAAAAGCCATCCTTGTGCTTGCTCTCCTTTCGGGAGCGGCATGGGGAGGCTTTTTGGTTTGGAGCCGTGGGTGGTTTGCCAGTGGGAAACCGCTCACAATCAGCGTGGAAGGCCCAGCTCGTGTCTCTGCGGGACAGGCAGCGTTCTTCACGGTTCGTTATGAAAACACGAGTAATGCTCCGATTGCCTCACTAAATGTTGCAATAAATCTTCCGCGAGAGTTCGAACTCCGCTCGGCAACTCCCGTGGCAACCGAAGACGAAACACGCTGGAACATCGGACCACTTTCCCCAGGATCCGACGGCGCCATCACTCTGTCGGGAGTATTCCGTTCAGCCGTTGGTACTTCGCAAACCCTCCAAGCGGTCTACACGTACGAAAGCGCGAGCTACCGCTCCACGTTCCAAGACATCGCGACTTCTACCGTAAACGTAGATGCATCTGTTGTGTCCCTTACCGTGAGTGGACCGGACCAAACCGTTCCTGGGGACGAGACCACTTACACCATCAATGTTCAAAATCATTCAGCCGAAATCGTTGAGCGTCTCCAGGTCGCGGCCTCCCTTCCCAACGGATTTCAAACCACAACTCTTGAACCAACCTCCAGCACTCCAGACACCGCACGTTGGACACTCGAACGCATCGACCCAGGTGCCATCGTCGCGTTCACCATCAAAGGACGTTTTCCTTCCGGTGCCTCAGGCGAGCAGAAAATAAAAACGGCCGTGGCCTTCTTAGGCGAAGCAGACTATCCGGCTCAGCAAAACGAAGCGGAGGTTGTCACAAACGTCCTGGGTGGAGCCATCACGTTCCATCTCATTACCAACGGGACAACGAGTGACCAGGACATTGATGTGGGAGACAACATTCGTGCCTCCATCGACTATGCCAATGGAGGAACCGACAGCATAAACGGTCTTTCGTTCACCCTCGGTGCAGAGAGCGCGGACAGTCGCCCGCTTCCAATCGATTGGGAGCGTGCCGAACTGGCGGGGGCTGTACGCAATGGAAACACGCTCACCTGGGGAACTGACCAATTCCCCGACTTCGCCCGACTTTCTCCAAGCACCGAGGGAACCATCGACCTCACTCTTCCACTCGTAGAGACGGCCTCCGCAGAAACAGCCGACGCGTTCCGACTTACCTTGTCTGCTTCCCTCCAAGGAGTTGGAGCCCTTGCATCTCCTCGTACCATCAACTCCACCCCCATCACCTTCTCCATTAACTCCGACCTTTCCGCCACCACGTCCGCGCGCTACTACACACCGGACGGTGAACCCGTGGGAACAGGTCCACTGCCACCAACCGTCGGAGAAACAACCACCTATCGTCTTGAGTGGCACCTCAGCAATACACTCCATCCCCTCACAAACATTTCCATGTCCACAAACCTGCCGCCGGCTGTGGCGTGGACGGGAAACACCACCACATCGATCGGTTCCATCTCGTTTGACACCACCACACGCCTCGTAACCTGGACGATCGACAAGCTTCCGCAAGATATCAATGCCACAGATGCCACCTTCGACGTCGCCATCACCCCGGAAAAAGGTAATGTCGGCTCTTACTTCAAACTCACGAACGCCACCGCCGCCACCGCCACGGATGCCACCACACACGACACACTCACACGAGCCATCGACATCCTCACCACAGAACTCGCCGGTGATGAGTTCGCGGCAGGAAAAGGCGTCGTCGAAGAATAGAGCGGACCCAAACACTCTTGACACAATGTTAAGAGTGTTTTACATTTGAAATGTAAAGTATATTTTACATGCCTACCGAAATCATCTCTCGGCTACGGGAATACCGTCAGCAACGAAACCTCACCCAAGAAGCCTTGGCGGAAGCCCTCGGTGTCACACGACAAACCGTGATTGCTATCGAACAAGGCAAGTACCAGCCAACGCTCTACCTCGCCGCAAAGTGCGCGCGACTGTTTAACGTCCGTATTGAAGAAATATTCACCTTTGCCGATCTATGACTTCTGCTTTCTGGTTTCAACACAAACCGTCTGACGAACGAGAGGAAGCTTTGCTCTCGAAGGCTCGCTGGGTCTCCCTTACCTTTTTGTGGCTCACGTTAAGTGTGCTCTTTGCCGCTATCACCATCTTGTCGTTAGATGGAAAGACTTCGACGAGTTTTGTCATGATAGCCCTGCTCACCATCGAGTTCGGCAGCTATGTCGCCGGCTGGTGGGTCATTCGAAATGAAACATTCCAGAAACGTCAGAAATAGATAACCGAGGCAACTTCTTATAGTAAAGATTGATATGTTCAAACATTTCTTCTGGTTCGCTCGCCAGCCGGCAGACGAGCGTGAGTCACTTCTCCTCTCAATCGCCTATCAACATGCCCTTGCAGCAACGTGGGCTGGACTCGTATTCTTCTTGTTCGCGGCGTCTCCGTACAGCGGCTTTCTGCGCTCCATCTCCATCGAACACGCCATCACCATCCTTGAAGTCATCATCTTCGCAGGAATGATCGTAGGTTGGACCTCCGTCCGACACGAGCACCTGGAATTCAAACCCATCTCTCACGCACATCGTCTTCCGTTCTCTAAACTCGTCTTGATTTGGATCGCGATAACCTTAGCTGGCATGCTCCCTGTAGTTGTACAGCCACGCTTATTCTATGTATCCATCTTTTGTGTGTTCATCGTGTTCGTGATAAGCACCATGATCTGGACCGCGAACTGGACGAAATCTTATACACTCCACAGCCGCCTCCTCGCTGTATTTCTCGTCCCGTTTCAAACCATAGGATTTCTTCTGTCTCCCATAAAACCAATCAAAACTCGACTCTTCCAAACAGTCGTCCTGGGCTTCGGTGTGATCCTTGTCCCACTCGCTCTCTGGATCCCCTTCATGAATTCCGTCGCCTCAGCAAGCGGTTTTTCAGGACCAGTCGCTGTTGGATACGAGCACACAGAGGGGTTCATTCCTGTTGTCGTCGACTACCGAATGGTCGGT
>SXGU01466565.1_pt1 | contig 18513 bp, 15 predicted proteins | sample 3174531 | NCBI WGS metagenome assembly SXGU01 (sample SAMN11356863, study PRJNA531348) | freshwater metagenome | isolation source: freshwater sample F1-140 | place: China: Fuxian Lake, Yuxi | collected 2017-12-25 | reverse complement strand
GTGAGGATAAGAGGACAGGCCGTTGCCGCCGATTTCCGCCCGGAAACGATCGAGATGCTCATCTTCAAGACGGCCTTCCAGGTAGGCGCGGGCATAAATGCCGGGGGCGGCGTGACCCTGGAAATAGACCAGGTCTCCGCCGTGATCCTTGCTGGCCGCCCGGAAAAAATGGTTGAAACCCACGTCGTACAGTGTGGCTGCCGAGGCGAAGGAGGCAATGTGGCCACCGTATTCAGTGGATTTGCGGTTGGCCTTGACCACCATGGCCATGGCATTCCAGCGGATATAGGAGCGGATCCGCTGTTCCATTTGCGGATCACCCGGCATGCGCGGTTCCATGTGAGCGGGAATGGTATTGATGTAGGCCGTGTTGGCCCGGTAGGGCAGGTTGGCTCCGGAACGGCGGGCCTGATCGACCAGGCTCTCGATCAGGAAATGGGCACGCTCCACGCCCTCGGTTTCGATGACGGCTTGCAGGGCTTCCAGCCACTCCCGGGTTTCGCCCGGATCGATATCGGTGGACGGGGTGGTAGCTCTGAACAAATTTTTTTCAGCAGACATGGTGGGGAATCCTGATTTCAGTGGTGATACGAACCCGGGATGCCGATTCGCCATGGAAAACACCCGGTACGGATATGCTGTGTATTGTGGCCTAATTTACGGCAATTTGGGAGTCATCGGGCATGAGCGGCATATCGGTCGGTTCATTTCCTGACATATTCTGTTCCCCAGCGTTTGCCCGCCGCCATGCCGGGCCGTTCCAGACAGTTGTAAGACCAGCGGGAGAACGTCAGGGAGAGGGCTATGGTCATCAGCCAACCGCAACTCCACAAACCGAGCCGGTGGGGAATCAGCGGTTCGAGGCCGTGCAGCATCGGGGGAATCAGACAGATCAGCACCGCGATGTGTAGCAGATACAGGCTGTAGGAAACTTTGCCGATTGCTCTCAGTATCTGACCGTTCAACACCCGTTGACTGAAAACCGATCCGCTGACATACATCAGGAGTAACACGGCACCGAGACCGGATATGATCCAGAGTCCCGTCTCATTCAGCCAGCCTTGATGGATGTCATTGACGGTATACAGGGGGATTGCCAGTAGCAACAGGGTTCGACGATGCAGTGGCCGTGCCAGTAAATACTCCGAAATGGCGGCCCAATACCGGGCCAGCAACAACCCCAGCAGGAAATGCACTAGAAAGACGGGTATCCCCAGCGAACCAACCAGCAGAAGGGTAAACAGCAGTAACCAGCACACCCCTCGCTGCATGAGCAGCAATCCCACGGGTAACAACAGCGACAGGTTCAGTTCCAGGGTCAAGGTCCAGGCTTGCGGGATCAGTACGATGGATTCAGGCAGGCGTGGCAAAAAGGCCTCGCGTATCCTGTCGCCCCAGGACAGTGCATGGCCTTGCCACATCTCAGTGACCCAGGGGTCAGGCGGTAGTAATTCTGTTCTTGCCATCGGGGTATCTACTACGGCCTGATACAACAGGGCACTGAGTAACCATACGCCGCAGTAGGGTGGCCAGATGCGAAACAGCCGGTTTACCAGGTAACGGCGCAGGGAAAATGACTCCAGTGAGGGCGTATGACCTTCGCGAAAGTACCTGATGGACAGAACCAGTCCGCTCAGGACGAAAAACATCGAAACGGCAGCCGTTCCGTCCCACCAGAGATGCAGGGGCGAATAATCCAGCACCTGACTGCAAATGCGACCGGTACAGGGCAGGCCATAGGCAATGATGAAGTGTTCACTGACCACGGCCAGTGCGGCCAGGCCGCGTACCGAATCTAGATAGGTGACGTGGGTGTGTGGGTGCATCAACGGTCAACTGCAGGTGGTCAGTTGTGAGGCATACCGCCTGGCCATCCCGGCGACCCGCCCGGCAACCCGCAGCAACCAGGCTTTGGTTTGATGGGATTGGCGTTGGTATCCGCCATGGCCTTCATGATAGGCCAGGTATTGCCGGTAAGCATCCTGTTGGGAAATCCCCAGCCGGGTGCGAGTTTGCTGCGTATACCAGCCGATGAAATCGGTGACATCGGCAAAGTCATCCCGTTCGGCATCGGTGCGTCCGGTTTTACTGACATACCAGTCCCAGGTGTCGTCCTTGACCTGCCCGTAACCGTAGGCAGAAGAAACCCGCCACAGTGGTAACACGCCCAGAAAATGATAGCGGGGGGGGCGGGCATCGTCGATGAAACTGGATTCCTGCTGGATGATGGCCATTTGTACCGACACTGGAACGCCCCAATGTCGTTGAGCCAGCAAGGCACTGTTACGCCAGTCAGGATGTTCCCTGAACAGGCTGCACAGGTTATCGGGATTGCGGGGCGGTCCCAGGCTGGCGCAACCGCTCAGTGTCAACAGTAGCAGGAGCACCCACTGGCCCGGCCTCGGCTGAGAGTTAGAGGGCCAGAATGTCATTGGCAGCCCGCAGTCCGGTGAGATAAGCCCCGTGTACGGTGGCTGGCGAATCCGGTGAAGTGGCTTCCCCGGCGAAGAACAAACGGTTCAAGACCGGTTTGGCCAGATCGATGCGGTGGCGGCGGTGACTGCCTACACCGTAGTAGGAGTACGCGCCCCGGGCATGCGGGTCTTTGGCCCAACGGGTGATCTGCCAGGCTTCCGGCTCCGGAATACCTTGACCGTAAAGGGTACGAAGGGTTTGCATGGCACTGTGTACGATGTCCTGATCCGACCAGTCTTCGATATCCCGGCCAAAACGGGCAGCGTTGAAGCCCAGCAGCAGGGGAATGCCGGCGTAGCGTTCAAATCCACCGATCCATTCACACCAGCGACCCTTGTCAGGTGACACATATTCGAGCCAGTCGTATTGCCGGGGCCAGAAGGCGGACGGAAACCGGAGCCAGGTTTTGTTGAGTACTCCCATTCCCAACAGCCGGATGGCCTGGCGTTTAGCCGTCGGCAGGGCTGGTGTAAAGGCGATGGTATCGCTTTTGAGTACGCCCAGCGGCAGGGTGATGATGGCCCGGTCGGCAACCAAATCGCCGGTAACGGTAGATACGATTACACCTTTGTTATTGTAGGTAATGCCTGTGACGGGGTGGTTGAGACGCAAATCCAGGTCTTGTGCCAAGGCGTTGGGCAGGGCATCGTAGCCGTCCGGAAACAACACATCCTCACCGGCGTAATCATCGCTATCGTCAAATGACTGCACTGACATGGCCTCGATGTCACCGGCATACTCGTGTTCAAAGGTGGAACTGACATAAAAATGATAGGCGGCCAGTTGGCGGGGGGTCAGTGTGTGAGCGTTAAACTGTTTACCCAACACGGTTCCCAGCGCGTTGTCCTGGACAGTTGTTCGGGCTTTGGCCACTGCCCGGTCTATGGCGGTTGCCAGGGTGTTGTCAATGTAATGTTCGAAAGATTCGTTGAGTACCTTTCCATGGCTGTCGTAGGTGATGGCGTTATCATAATCCGTCGCAATCCGTCTGGCACCCACCCGGTTGGCCAGGGCGGTCAGTGGATTGCCCCGGGTTCCGTGTATCCAACTGGCTCCAAGGTCTACCGGGACATCCGGCCAGGCCCGGCTGGTCCAGATTCTGCCGCCGATTCTGTTGCGGCTTTCCAGTACGGTGACGGACAGCCCGGCCTGAGTTAACCGGGTGGCCGCCGAGAGGCCTGCCATACCGGCACCGATTACGATGATGTGTTCAGGCCGTTGACTGGCCGGGTATGCGTAACGCGGAAAGACCTGGCAGGCCGAACCTGCGGACAAGGCGACCAAGTGACTCAGGAATTGACGGCGTTTCATGGTGAATCGTGGGAAAACAATGGGCGGGTGACAAAAAAACCCCGACCAACCATACAGTCAGCCGGGGTTTTATGAATAATCTGCCGGGGCAGAATTACTTCATCATGGACTTCTTGAACATGCGATCCAGCTTGCTGCTGACATCTTCAGCGGCAGCAGCGGCGCGGCGTGCTGCAGATTCTGCGCTGGCCGCCTTGGCTTCAGCAGACTGGGCAGCCGACAGGGCTTCATCTGCAGAACCCTTGACCGAGTTGATTTCGGCCTTCAGGCCATCAACCTGGCTTTGCAGATTGCTGATGTCGCTCTTGCTGGCGCAGCCTACGGTCAGACCGGAAGCCATCAGAACAGCGATAAACTTGCTTGCTTTGATCATGGTGAAATTACCCTTAACATGTTGAGATTGGAACAAAAATCTTACGGTCCTTACCACTGGAGCCAGTCGATTGACCGTGCATGGCTAGTTTGCCGTGAAATCGGCAAGGTTTCCACCCTTATTTTGCGACATTTCGCGGACAACTACCAGAGTACCTCTCCTGATCCAGTGACTCAGACGGTCGATTTGCTCGTTGGTCAGGGCAATACAGCCGTGTGTCCAGTCAAAAAACTGGTGTATTCTGGGATTGGCATTGCCGAGTCCATGTATGCCGATCTGCCCACCCAGCGCGGTATCCTGTGGCGGTATACTGTCATCGGCGGTGGCTCTCAGGATGGATTGATAGGCACTGGACCCGATCAGACCACTTTGAAAGGCCCGCTCGGCATTGTCCCGGTTCGGATAGCTAAATCCGTAAAACCGGTGATAGCGGCTGTTTTCATTGACCCAGCCGATACGGTAATGCCCCAACGGGGTTTTATCGTCACCCCGTGATTTCTGATAGCCGAATCCGCGCCGACCAATGGCAATTTTTTCAAAAACCTCCAGCGGCTTCTCACCCTCCATGACAGTCAATACATGGGGCCGGGTTTCTACCTGTAGCCAGATCTCCCGGGTTGGAGTCTCTTCCCCGGCCTGGACGTGGGTTAAAACAAAGCCCAGCATGACACCGCAAATCGAACGATATTTCACGCATCCCCCTTCATCATCAAGTAAAATAGACAGTGATCAAAACACACCCCGCCCGGTATTGCAGTGAGCATCCCCACGATAGCGGCGGGTGTCAACAACGACCCAAGCCAACTCACGGAAATAATCATGCAGATCGAAAACCGTACAACCACACCGTATCCCGATCAAAAACCCGGTACATCCGGTCTTCGCAAGAAAGTCAGGGTTTTTCAGCAGGATAACTACCTGGAGAACTTCGTACAATCCGTCTTCGATACGCTCGGGGATGTGACCGGGCAAACGCTCGTACTGGGCGGTGACGGACGCTATTTTAACCGCACTGCACTCCAGATCATCATCAAAATGGCAGCGGCCAACGGGGTGAGCCGGTTATTGATCGGGCAAGGCGGCTTACTCTCGACCCCGGCGGCCTCCTGCCTCATCCGCAAGTATAAGGCCCTGGGTGGGTTCGTGCTGTCCGCCAGTCATAATCCGGGGGGGCCGGATGAAGATTTCGGGATCAAATACAACGCAGCCAATGGTGGTCCGGCACCGGAAAGCTTTACCAATGCGGTTTATGCCCGCAGTCAGGGAATCACGCAGTACAAACTGGCCGTTATCGAGGCGGTGGATCTGGATAGCAAAGGCACCATTCAGCGTGGTGACCTGCAAATCGAGGTTGTTGATCCGGTCGATGATTACGCTCAGTTAATGCAGTATTTATTCGATTTCAACCTGATCGAGACCGGTCTGAAGTCCGGTTCCATCACTCTCTGCTTTGATGCCATGCACGCCATTACCGGGCCTTATGCCCGGCGTATCCTGGAAGACAAACTGGGGGCCGCGCAAGGGTCTGTCATCAATGCCATTCCGCTGGAGGACTTCGGTGGCGGTCATCCTGACCCCAATCTGACCCATGCCCATACCCTGGCCAGCCTGATGTATAGCCCGCGTGCCCCCAGTCTGGGGGCTGCCTCCGATGGAGACGGTGATCGCAACATGATCATGGGTACCCGCTTTTTCGTGACCCCCAGCGACAGTCTGGCGGTACTGGCCGCCAATGCCCACCTGCTGCCCGGTTATCAGAAAGGGCTGGCCGGGGTAGCCCGCTCCATGCCGACCAGTCAGGCCGTCGACCGGGTGGCACGCGCCATGGGTATTGATTGCTACGAAACGCCCACGGGCTGGAAATTTTTCGGCAATCTGCTGGATGCCCGCAAAATTACCCTGTGTGGTGAGGAAAGTTTTGGCTCCGGTTCCGACCATGTCCGGGAAAAGGATGGCCTGTGGGCGGTGTTGTTCTGGTTGAACCTGATTGCCGTGCGAAAACAGTCCGTTGCTGAAATAGTCAGGGATCACTGGCGACGGTTCGGTCGCGATTATTACTCCCGACATGACTATGAAAACATGCCGGCCGACATTGGCGAAGGGATCATCACCCATCTGCGGAGCCAGCTGGCCACCCTGCCGGGTCAAACCTTTGGCGCGTATACGGTCAGCCAGGCGGATGATTTCAGTTACCACGATCCGGTCGATGGCAGCGTGACTGAAAAGCAGGGTATCCGGATCATTTTCGCCAACGGTTCCCGCATGGTGTTCCGCTTATCCGGTACCGGTACCGAAGGGGCCACCTTGCGGATTTACCTGGAACGCTACGAACCGGATGTCAACCAGCACCAGCACGATCCTCAGGATGCCCTGAAGGACCTGATCGATCTGGCCGAGCAACTGTCCGGGGCCAGGCAACGCTCCGGTATGGTCGCGCCTACCGTGATTACCTGAATCACGCCTGTAACATCCGGGGTTTCCCACGATGCGTTTTTTATCACTCGCCAGAGTGTTCGGGCTGATGTTGATGGTGTTCAGTGCGACCTACATCATGCCCCTGATCAGTGCCATCCTGTTCCGCGATGGCACTCTGATGTTGTTTGTGGAAGACATGCTCAGCACGTTTGGGGCGGGAGTGATTCTGTGGGGGCTGACCCGCAATTACCGCCGTGAACTCAAGGCCAAGGAGGGTTTCATGCTGGTCGTGCTGGCCTGGACGGGCATGGCCGCCTTTGCCACTTTCCCCTTGATGTCCAGCCTGAAGGGGTTGTCTTTCACCGATGCCTATTTTGAAACCATGTCCGGCCTGACTACCACCGGTTCCACGGTGCTGTCCGGTCTGGACACCCTGCCCCCCACCCTGAATTTATGGCGGCATGAGCTGAACTGGCTGGGCGGCATGGGGATCATCGTATTGGCGGTAGCCATTCTGCCGGTACTGGGCGTCGGGGGGCGACAACTGTTGATGGCCGAAACTCCCGGTCCCATGAAGGATAGCAAGCTGACACCCCGTATCACCGAAACCGCCAAAAACCTGTGGATAGTTTATGCGGTGATAACGGCGATCTGTATCCTGAGCCTCAAAGCCGCGGGCATGAACTGGCTGGATGCCATCTGTCATGCCTTTGCTGCCATGGGGCTGGGCGGATTTTCCACCCATGATGCCAGTGTGGGCTATTTTGATTCACCGGCCATAGAGGTCGTCCTGATCGTGTTCATGCTGATTGCCGGGATGAACTTCGCCACCCACTTCCTGGCCATCCGGGGGCGCAATCTGATGCCTTATTTTCAGGATATTGAGGCCATGCCTTATCTGGTATTGACGCTGGGGAGTTGTATCGGGGTTGCCTGGTACCTGCAAGCCCAGGGAACCTATCCCGATTTCCTCACTGCCCTGCGCCATGCCAGTTTTAATCTGGTGTCCATTGCTACCGATTGTGGTTTTGCCAGTGTCGATTTTAACCTGTGGCCGATTTTCGCGCCGTTGTGGATGTTGTTCCTGAGTTGTATCACGGCCTGCGCCGGTTCAACCGGCGGGGGTATCAAAATGGTAAGAACCCTGATCCTCATCAAGCAGAGTCAGTTGCAGATGTTCATGCTGACGCACCCCACCGCAGTCAACCCCCTTAAACTGGGCCGGATGGTGATCTCTTCGGACATTATCCTGTCGGTACTGGGTTTTATCTTTGTGTACTTCATGAGTGTAGTGATACTGACGCTCTTGCTGGTCATCAGCGGGCTGGATTTCATCTCGTCCCTGTCAGCCATCATCGCCAGCATCAACAACGCCGGTCCGGGGTTGGGTGTCGTGGGACCGGCTACCAATTACGGTTCGCTGACCGACTTCCAGACCTGGATTTGTATCGTGGCCATGTTTTTGGGCCGGATCGAAGTTTTCACCGCCCTGATCCTGTTCACGCCGGCGTACTGGCGCAAATGACGGGTAACGCGGTCATTCTGACCACAGGGTGGACTGGACGTCCGAACGCCCGGAAAGCCGACACCTTAGTTTCTATTTTGGAGAAAACAGCCATGAAAATGAGTAAATTGACGAATATACACCGCTTTTTTGGTGCGCTGGTCCTGCTGCTGGCCGGTAGTCTGGTGTGGGCCGGTGAGGCGGATGAATCGGCCTGGATCCAGACCATCAAACCGCAGTTTTTCGGCGACCGGGTGATCGATGAATCCGGTGGGGTCATTGAGTTGACCGCACCCTACCGGGCCGAGGATCCAGCCCTGACTCCCCTCCAGATCACTGCGAAGATAGCGCAAACACCTGAACGCTACATCAAGACCCTTTCCCTGTTCATTGATAATAACCCGGTTCCGTTTTCGGCCCGCTTCGACCTGACCCCTGACAGTGGCAAGGCCGACCTGGCCATGCGGGTCAGGGTCAATTCCTACACTTATGTGCGGGCCATCGCCGAAACCAGCGATGCGAAGCTTTACATGGCCAAGGCCTATGTCAAGGCCAGTGGCGGCTGTTCGGCTCCCATCGGCACGGATATCGAAGCGGCCATGGCACGGATGGGCAAGATGAAATTCAAGCTGGAGGGCAACACCCTCAATCCGGGTGAACCCAACCAGGTGCAGTTACTCATCAGTCATCCCAACATCACCGGCTTACAGATGGATCAGATCAGCCGCATCATCAAACCACCTCATTTCGTGGATACGCTGAAAGTAAGCTTCAACGGCAAACCCATACTCAGCGCACAAACCGACATTGCCATCAGTGCCGATCCCAACTTCCGTTTCTTTTTCAAGCCTGACCAGGCCGGTGAACTGAAAGCGGAAATCAAGGACAACCTCGATAACCACTATACGTTCAGTCAGGCGGTCGCTCCCTGAGGCTGGCAGAGGAACCTGGGTGTATTTGTATGTGGATTCGAATCAAGCACTGGTCCATCCGGGTGGCTATGCTGTCGATGGTGGCTACGTCTGCCGTGGCCACGCCGGAACCCGGGGTTTCTGTTGACGTAGCCGTGCATCGACTGCAGCAAGAGTGGGAGGAAGTCCTGTATACCTTGCCTGACGAGCAACACGCTTCCCGGTTTCAAGACCTGCTGGCCCGGATCGGGCAATTGGAAGGTCAGAATCCTGCGCTAGCCTCTCCCAAAGCACTCAAAGCCATGGTGTTATGCACTTATGCAGGAACCCGGGTGGGTCTGGGAGCTCTGGACATGGTGCAGACGGCCCGTGAGTTATTGCAAGCGGCCATTAGCATCGATCCCGGGGTGCTGAATGGATCGGCCTACATCACGCTGGGCAATCTTTACCAGCGGTTGCCCGGTTGGCCGGTGTCCTTCGGGGATGATGCCCTGGCCAGGCAATACTTCGAGGCGGCACTGAAATTATTTCCCGATGCCCTGGATACCCACTACTTCTATGGTAATTTCCTGTTGGGGCAGGGGGATTATGAACAGGCCAGAGTCCATTTGCTCAAGGCAGACAGTATTGCCCTGACGGACGAGGCCAGCGTGGCCGATCGGCAGCTGAAGCGGCAGATAAAGGATGCCCTGCAGGCGGCCGAAACCCGTCATCCGCTGAAAGATGACTTTTTTTCAAGGTTATTGCCTGACTGGGGCCTGAGTGCCAAATGATTTCGGGGTCAGGCCAGTTCGGCGTACAGGGCTTCGTACTGGCGGACGATGGCGGGCAGAGCGTATTGACTGACAATACGGTCTCGTCCAGCTTGCCCGCTGGCCGCTCGTTGTGCCGCTGCGGTTTCGATCCATACGGACCACGCTGCAGCCAGGGCTTCCGGGTCGGCGGGGGACACCCGGGTTCCGGTGTCTCCCAGAATCACCCTGACATCGCCGACATCGGTCGCGACGCAGGGGATGCCACAGGCCATGGCTTCACCCAGCACGTTGGGAAATCCTTCGCCCCGGCTTGAACTCAGCGTCGCCAGATCGAGACCCTGGAAAAAAAGCGGCATATCCCTGAACAGGCCCAGCAGTTGTATCCGGGACTCCAGCTGCAGTGTGTGGATACGGGCCATCAGGTCGGTGTTGTGAATTTCCATGCCTGGCCCGGCCAGCAAAAAACGGGTCGGGTAGCCCCGGGTCGCCAGTCGATGGGCGGCCTGCAGGAAATTGTCGATGTCCTTCATGGGATGATAACGGGCGGCCAGGCCTATCACGAACTCGTCATCCCCTATTCCCAGGCGGCATCTCAATTGCGCTCGACCGCTTGCCGAGGGTATGAAGCTATCCGTATCGAAGCCATTGGCAATCAGTCGTTTGCGCTGGCCGTTGAAACCAAAGCGTTCATGTTGCAAGGCACCGGTTACCGAATTGTAGATAATGGTGGCGGGTTGGTGCGAAAGTCGGGCAGACAGGTGAATTATTGCCCGGGTCAGCGGTTTTTCTGCCCGGAGGTCATCGAGGCTTTGGCGGATATTCCACACCACGGGCGGCATACCCGCCGCAAATTCCGCTCCCAGTAATGCGGCCAGGTTGCCGTGGTACATCCAGCCCTGGATCAAGTCCGGGCGGAACTGACGCATTGTGTTACGCAGGGTTAACAGGCCGGGTAATCCGGCAGTATGACGGGACAGATTGAGCGTCACCACCGGAATACCCAGGGACTCGATGTCCGGCCCTACCGCCCCCTGGTCCAGTAGCGAGATCACCAGAGGATCGAAACGGGAACGGTCAGATGCCGACAGTACCTTGCACAGCATTCGTTCGGCTCCCCCCATTCTGAGTCCCGAGATGACATGACAGACACGCATCATGATCCCTGCAGCGAGCGGAAGACGGCTTCGGTGCCGTTGATCATGGCGGCCAGACTGAAATGTTCCACGATGCGCCTCCTCATGCCATCCCTGTTGACGCCATCGTTGCTGGACTGTTGCCAGAGGCTGACCATCGCTTCAGCCAATGCTGCGGGATCAGCGGGCGGAACCACCCGACCGTATTCATCGACCAGAAAAGCCGAGTCACCGACATCTGTCACCACGCAAGGCGTTCCGGAGGCCATGGCTTCTCCTATGGCATTGGATAATCCTTCTCCAAAAAGCGAGGCAGAGACCAGAATGTCCAGTGCGTTGTAGACGGCGGGCATGTCGGGGTGATGATCCAGCCAGATCAGCCGTTCTGCCAGGGCCGGTGGGTTGTCAGGGGGAGCGATCGTGCCACCTATCAGAACAAAGCGGGCATCGGGCAGGCGATGCCGACAGAGGACGGCGGCCTGAAGGAATACGGCATGGCCTTTCATGGGGTCAGGTCTTGCGATCAGACCAAACAGGGGGGAGCCTGCGGGAACAGCCCAAAGCTTTCTCAAGCGGGCGCGGCGTATCGGATCAGGGCGAAATTTTTCCGTATCGAATCCGTTAGGCACGATGTGGATACGGTCAACCGGGTAGCCCGCAGCCACGGCGTCGTCCCGACCGGCTCGTGAGTTGGAGAGAATAGCCTTCGGGATACGGCTCAAAAGTATTTCCAGCCGGTCTATCCACTGCCTGAATCCCTCGTAGCGATCCCAGTCCACCCGGGAAGCGCACAAGGCCCATACGAGACGAGGCTGCCCAAGGCAGGGCAGCGTCAGGGCGGTCAGCAAATTGGGGCCCGAGAGGAAGGAGTACACGATGTCGGGTCGTTCCCTTTGTACCAGGCGGATGAAACGGAGTGGAAACCCGATCAAATCCCAACGTCCCCTTTTTTTCAGATCGACCGGTTGGATCCCCTGTTCGGACAGTGCCGGTTCCAGCGGGCCGCCGCCATAGAAAACGGCGAGTGTCACCGTATGTCCGGATCGCTGTAAACCAGCGGCGATGAGTGATGCCCGGCGTTCGGCACCGCCAATACTCAGTGCCCTGAGCAAAACAAGAATTTTCATGGTGAACGGAAAATGCGCAGACATTCAATTGAGCAAGGGTACTTTATCCTGACAGTACCCGGCAACAAGGTCGGGACTGAATGGGGTGTGGGTTCACGCATGATCCGGTCTGATCGTCAGCAAGGTATCGACTGTTGAAAAAGCCACCCAAAATTCTGTATCTGGTGACAGAGGACTGGTATTTCTGTTCTCATCGTTTGCCGCATGCCATTGCAGCCCGCCAGGCGGGCTATGCCGTTACGGTGGTGACCCGTGTCCGGGATCACGGCGACCTGATTACTGCGGCAGGCCTTGGGCTGATACCGCTGGACTGGTCGAGACGTGAGGCCAATCCGTTGAGAATGCTCAGGGATTTGTGGCGGGTCGGCTGCATTCTTCGGCTCGAACAACCTGATTTACTGCATAACGTAGCCCTTAAACCGGTACTTTATGGCAGTGTGGCGGCCTGGTTTACCGGTATTCCGTCCGTAGTCAATGCCTTGGCGGGGTTGGGCTCACTGTATACATCGAACCGGTTCGGACTACGCGGTTTGAGGATCTTGTTGCGTCCACTGTTACGAACACTCTTGTCAAGACAAGGGTCGCGAGTCATCGTCCAGAATCCTGATGATCTCAATACCCTGGTCGATCTCGCCATCATTCCACCAGATCAGGCGGTGCTGATTCGAGGGGCCGGTGTAGACACCGACCAACTGCAACCGATACCGGAACCCGCCACACGGCCCGTTGTGGTGCTGGCCGCCCGCATGTTGTGGAGCAAGGGGGTCGGAGAGTTTGTTGCGGCAGCGACCGTGCTTCAGAGACAGGGACAGGCAGCACGCTTTGTGCTGGTGGGGGATATCGATCCCGACAATTCCGATTCGATCGATCAGGCCCGACTGCTGTCCTGGCATTCGTCCGGAATCATCGAATGGTGGGGGTATCGGGATGACGTGGCGACGGTCTTCAGCCAGGGCCACATCGTGTGCTTGCCTTCCTGTTATGGTGAGGGCATACCCCGGGTTTTGCTGGAAGCTGCCGCCCTGGGCCGACCCATCATTACGACGGACTGGCCCGGTTGTCGGGAGGTCGTCCGTCACGGCTGGAACGGGCTACTGATACCGCCCCGCAATGCACAGGCATTGGCCGAAGCGATAAAGGCTCTCCTGCAGGATCCGGAACGCCGGCAAGCAATGGGACGAAACGGTCGACAGCTCGCCATTCAGACGTTTACCCTGACACAGGTTGTCGGGGAGATACTGGCGGTTTACCGCTCCCTTCTGAAGCGAGACCGGTAGGGTTGCAGCGGGATGGCACTTTACCAGGGATGAAGGGTCTAGTGCGGGTTGTGCCTGTCGGCCGCGTTTCGTGGCCGGTTGATTTCCGGTAGCCGGGGATGGATAGGGGGTGAGCGGTGACCATCCGGGAAAACCCTCGATTTCGCTTTGCTGCAGGGGTGTTACTCCCGTTTGCACCTAAAATTGGACAGGCAGACAACGCATTGACCCCTGTCCCCCCACAAACCCGGCCAACGAGACTCATCCAGACCGAACGCTGAAGCTTGAGAAATGCTATCCGTAGATAGCGCAGATACACGCAGAGAAAACGGAAAATCATCGGCGAAAATCTGCGTCATCTGCGGAGGGGATGTTTTGATCACTCCACTGTCAAGGTAGAAGCTGAGCCATCGCTCCCTGCTCATGGTCTATGCGGGTAGCCGTGTCCACTATTGGGCGACGATGGGAGTAATGCTTGCCGTTCGCCTAAACCAAACCGCATTTATCCATGGCCAGCAGCCTGGCCGGAGGCTTTTGTGATACCTTACCGTGATACTGTTCCCTGTCACTATACTCCCTGGGTCACCTGGGGATTGATTCTGCTCAATTTTGCGGTTTTTGCCTTTACCGAATGGTTACCTGACAGCACCCTGAATCAGTTCCTTTATCTGCATGGGCTGGTACCCGTTCGGTACGTTTATCCGGAATGGGCCGCCCAGGTGGGATTCCCCAGGAGCGACTACAGTCCTTTCATTACCAGTATCTTTTTGCACGGTAGCTGGTTACATATCATAATGAACCTGTGGTTACTCTGGATATTCGGCGACAATGTCGAGGATCGTATGGGGAGTTTCCGGTTCCTGGGGTTCTATCTGACCTGCGGGATACTGGCGGGGCTATTGCATGTGGCTGCCAACCCTCAATCCAACATCCCGACCATTGGTGCGTCGGGTGCCATTGCCGGTATCATGGGAGCCTATTTTTTCCTGTTTCCCTATGCCCGTATCATTATCTGGGTATTCTTTCTGCCGCTGTTCGTCAAGGTGCCAGCCATCGCCTTTCTCGGTATTTGGGTCATGATACAGCTTTATCAGGCCACCACCGGTTTGAGCAGTGGCGATCCTTATGCACAGGTGGCCTGGTGGGGGCATCTGGGCGGTTTTATTGCCGGTATGCTGTTACACCCCTTATTCCTGTTGAGTGATCGCAAAGGGGATCCCAGCCTCGGTTTCAGGACTTGATATATCCGGGGGGTATTAATCAATACCGCAACGCTGAAGGACGGTTTTCTTTTCAACCGGTTGTATGAGTATCGAGGTTTGTAATCATGAGAGGTTTTGCATTTGATTTTCCTGGCCTGTGGGGCTGGTTTTCCCCTTTTGACTGGGGAACCGTGTTCAGGCCCAATAGCCAACCCTCCGGCAAGGGCGTGGTATTGGCAATCGATCAAAGCCATACCGCCCAATCCGGCGAGGTCATTACCGGGGCGGCAGGCAAGGAAACCGTGATCCTGGGCGAAGGTGTCACCCGGGTTTCCGTTGACGGCAAGGTGGAAAACATCAGCCTGTCCGGCGGGTTGTTCGATTACGACATCCAAACCCTGGGGCAGAAGGTGACGCTGACTACGAATCGTAGTACGGTTGCCACGGTACAAACAGCCATCGCCGGGTCTCAGCTCACGTTTGCGGACGGCAGTCTTGTCACGGTCAGTCTCGGTCGCTATGGTCGTGCCCAGGTTCACTATGACACCGTTCAATTACTGTCCGATCGCGTTACCACGCTGGGCAACAGTGATGTGAGTCTCAAGGGGGCGGATGGCGATGAAACCGTCAAACTGGGGGCCTGGCTTTATGATGTCACGGTCGATCAGCGGGTGGAAACGGTTGTATTGTCCCGATCCTGGCAGGATTCATCCCTCAAGACGGCGGGTACTCATCTCCAGGTTCAAAATGAGATGGATCAGACCGTACTCGACTGGACCATCGCCGCTGACCAAACCTACTCGCTTCAATTCGAAGATGCCGAAGGTCGAGTGAGTCTGGACGCAGCAGGCAGGGCGGCATTGACCTTGACCGATGTTTATCTGGAACCGGGGGAAGGTTACACCGCTGATGTGAGCGGCGTTACCGTGCATGGGGTAGATACTTTTGCCTGGTGGTTTTATCGGGAAGCCAGTGTGGTGACCCTGGTCGATGGCGTACGGGATGTTCAGATCGCCGGGCGTATCGACAAGCTGGTCATACCAGGTGACATTGGTGATTTCAGATACCAGGCCAGTGATGGCGTGCTGGAAATATACGCTGCATCCGGCTCCGTGTTACTGGCGGCACTCGAAGTTTCCCGGGCCAACACGGGAGTTGCACTACAGTTTGCCGATCTCAATGCGAGAGTCGTGTTAACAGGGGAGGGTATCTACCTGAACGATATACCGGTCTCTTCATCGGAGCCGACGCTGCTCAGTATGCCCGCACCGGATGCTGCGCCGACGGACAATGCTGACGGCAGTGGATTCGATTACACGCTATCACTGGGTAACTTTGGTCTTTATACCAACCAGATCAAGGCCGTGGTGGAACGAGCGATGGATGAGATCGGCCAATCTGTTTCAGCCCTGGGCACGTTTGACCTGTCGATACAACCGGACAGGGGGGCGGCCAGTGTTCTGGCCGAGGCATCGCCGATGACAGTGGCTACACCGTCTGATCGGATGGATCAACTGAACGGAGCGGATACCAGCAGCGTATTCCAGGTAGAGGGTCTGACCGGTAGCGATCCCAACGGTAACGAGGCCGATGCCGTGGTCTACATCAATATGACCCATATCCGGTCTTTCAATCTGAATCCGGACGCGCTGCCAGGCCTGGGTCAATATGATTTGACCACCATCATGCTGCATGAATTGATACATACCCTGGGTTTCAGTGGATACCTGTCGGAGCCTGCAACCGAATACAGCACCCCGTTTGATCGTCTGGTGAGCTTCGTGGACGGTTCACCGTTCTTTACCGGGGCCAAGGCACAGGCTGTTCAGGGTGGCCCGGTTCCACTGGCCCCGGCGAGTCTGGGGGAGGGTTCGGCCTATTATCATCTCGATCTGCCGACAGAGACCCATCTCATGGCGGATTCGCTGGACAAGGGAGTGGTTCGTACCCTTTCGGCACTGGATCTCGCCATACTCGATGATATCGGGATAACGATCGTGGGCAGCCTTCCCGCAACAGCCTGATTGCCGCTACCCGGCAACCGAGGCATTTACATCCCCGAGTGGTTTATTTGAACCGAAACAGGTTCAAATAAACCACCGAATGCCCTTTATCCCTGCGGGAACCGGTATTCCGGCAGCGATCCTCGATCACCACAGGATATGGTCTGTAATTTGCGTTCGTCGAAAGGAAAACATACTTTTTTCCTTTCGGTAAGCGAACTACTCATGTCTAACGTTCCCGTCTCGTCATCACATCTCCCTCCCAAACGTGGCTGGGCCGGACTGCAGGAAAACTGGCGTTATGATGCCACCTCGGGGTTTCTGGTATTCCTGATTGCACTGCCTCTCTGTCTGGGCATTGCCATGGCATCCAACTTTCCTCCCATGGCCGGCATCATTACGGCGGTAGTGGGAGGGGTACTGGTTTCCCGGATCAATGGCTCCTGCGTGACCATCAATGGTCCTGCTGCCGGGTTGATCGTCGTCATACTCTCGTCGGTTCAAAGCCTGGGCAATGGTGATGCCCTGCTCGGATATCGCTGTACCCTGGCCGCGATTGTAATCGCCAGCCTTTTCCAGATTGCCATGGGGTGGCTCAAGGCAGGACGTCTCAATGCCTATTTTCCCGCCTCTGCCGTGCATGGCATGCTGGCGGCCATCGGCATCATCATCGTGGCCAAACAATCTCATGTCATGCTGGGTGCCAAACCCCAGAGTCAGGAGATACTGGATACCATTGCCGAAATTCCACACAGTGTCATGGAAGCTAACCCGGAAATTGTCATCATCGCTTTGGTGGGATTGGCCATACTGATGACCTGGTCAATGATCAGGAATCGTTACCTGAAGATGATACCGGCCCCCTTACTGGTCGTTCTCGCGGGCATGGTGCTGGAAAAGTACTTCGATCTGGAACACGAACATGTCTACCTGTTCCTTCCGGATCAGGCCTTTCTGCCGCATCATGAATATAGCGTGGGTCCAAAATTCCTGGTTTCGATTCCTGATGACGTGATGGGCAGTTTTTATTTTCCCGATTTCAGTCTGATCGGAACGATGCCATTCTGGGGGGCTGTTCTGTCGATTGGTTTGGTGGGAAGCCTGGAATCGCTCCTGTCGGCTACAGCAGTGGATAAACTGGATGTCTACAAACGCCATTCTGACCTGAATCGTGATCTGATGGCGGTCGGTGTAGGTAATCTGGTGGCGGGTTCGATAGGGGGATTGCCCATGATTGCCGAGATCGTGCGCTCATCGGCCAATGTTAACAACGGTGCCCGTACCGGCTGGGCCAATTTCTTTCATGGACTGTTTCTGGCCCTTTTTGTCGTCTTCTTCCCGCAACTGATCCATGAAATTCCATTGGCTTCATTGGCGGCCTTGCTGGTATACACCGGGTTTCGATTGGCATCGCCAAAGGAATTTGCCAAGGTACTAAAGATTGGCAAGGACCAGCTGGTTGTTTTTTGTATTACGATTTTTGGTGTCCTGGCCACGGATCTATTGATTGGCGTATTCGTTGGGATTTGCGCCGAGTTGCTGATTCATGTTCTGCACGGCGTGGATATTCGCAACCTGCTCAAACTGTCCTATACCATCGAACAGGCAGATGACGAACGCTATGTCGTCATGGTCGATGGATCTGCCGTGTTCTCCAACTTTCTGACCCTCAAGAGTGAAGTGGCCCGCTTACCCCGGGGACAATCCATCATCTTCGACCTGACCAGTTCCTACCTCATAGATCACACGGTGATGGAGTTCATCGAGCATTTTCGGGGTGACTATATCGCGCATGGCGGCCGTTGCGAAATACGCGGTCTGGATAATCACGTGCCACACTCGGATCATCCCCTGGCTGCCCGTCGCCGGGTATAGGCGGCTGTCCCGGTTGCGGATAGCCTTCCGCACCCTGGTACAGGCAATAAAAAAGCCACTCGAAGTGGCTTTTTTTGCGGCTTTCCGTGCCGTGTTGAACATTCCTGAATCAATGGTTGGTGCCTCGGGCCGGAATCGAATGATGCGATAAAACCAAGTAAACAAGCGGGTTT
>SXGU01218175.1_pt1 | contig 18516 bp, 19 predicted proteins | sample 3174531 | NCBI WGS metagenome assembly SXGU01 (sample SAMN11356863, study PRJNA531348) | freshwater metagenome | isolation source: freshwater sample F1-140 | place: China: Fuxian Lake, Yuxi | collected 2017-12-25 | reverse complement strand
TTTTTTGCCTTGGTCGCGAATCGGAAACGTCGAATAAAACAGCGAACGGTCTTTGAAAAACTGCATTTTCGCTTTTTGCATTTCTACAATAAAACGCTCCCCGCTAAGGCTTTGGCAATAAATATCGAAAATGGATTTACGCTCGTCGATGGTGTCCGACATGTTCTCCGGATTGTTAAAGCGCAGTTCCGCGATTTGATGGTGCGGCGGCAACAGTTGATTTAAAAAATCAATGAGTAGGTCTTTGCTTGCTTCTTCACCAAACAGTTTTTTAAAGCCAAAATCCGTATACGGGTTAAAGTACTTGCTAATCATCGGGTTTCCTCGGTCAAGGCCTTAAATTTAAAGACGCAATTTTATCACTTGGTCATAAAAAACCGCGTCCTGCTTTACCGGTAGATGGCGTACAACGGATTGACGCCGATTCAATCTCGCTTGGCATGTCGCTGAAAAATTGCTGATTCCGGTCAAGCTGTCGGTTTTACCTTTGCCGTCTTACTTGCCAGAACCGAATCCCGAACAAATCCGGCAGCAGCTACGACAATCGCATTGGACAAAGCGCTGCTTTAAGAGCTATGAGGACATTGTTGGGGTGTGTTGCCAAGCATGAAACCGATGCGCTGACCAACCCGACACGCGCACAATTTTTTGCACTCGAAAGCGGGCTTTATATAGCATAAGACTTTATTGGGATTGGCATTACATGAATTTATTCGGGTCTATGTTCCATTTGTCCGGAGACTCGTAGTTGACAATCTTGTCGCCGCCGCCTTGGCCTAGAGGCTTTGCCAAATTGATGTCGCTCGGGGTGATAAAATAGTTTTTCTTGGTATCGAAGACGGTACGCACCAGAGGTTTGGTCATATCCGTTTCGCACTGCTCAATGACAACACCGAGTTTGCCGCTTTCCAGCATTACCAAGGTGCCGACCGGATAGATGCCGACGGTGCGAATGAACGTGCGGAGCAGGTTAGGGTTAAAGTGGAATTTACTCCATTCAAACATTTTCCTGACTGCAACGGTAGGTGTCATGCCTTTATGGTAACAGCGGTCGGCCGTAATCGCATCGTACACATCGACGATGGCTGCCATTTGTCCGTAGACCGATGTTTCCAAATTCTTCAGTCCCAGCGGGTAGCCGCTGCCGTCAAAGCGTTCATGGTGCTGGGCGGCAACATCGAAAGACACTTGGGCGATGCCCGGAGATCTTCTCAGGATGCTGCAACCATGCACTACGTGTGACTTCATAATAATGAATTCTTCCTCGGTCAGCTTGCTAGGTTTGTTCAATATTTCATTCGGCACTTTGGTTTTACCGATGTCGTGCAACATGCCGCCGACGCCGAGCTGTTTTATTACGGTACGATTAAAATCCAGGGCGTGGGCGAAAGAAATCAGTAATGCGCCAACACTGACAGAGTGGAGAAAAGTATAGTCGTCCTTGTTCTTGATCCGGCATAAGCTAAGCAGGGCATCTTTGTTGCGTAGTATCGAATTGGCCATTTGTCCGACCACGGGCTCGATCCGCTCCACTTCAATCTGCCTGCCAATGCGCGCATCGTGCATAATGTTAGATATGATTCGGTTAGCTTCCTTGTAGACTTTCTTAGACGTTTTAAGCTCTTCACGTAGCGTAGAGGTTGTTATAATCGGCTTGGTTTGTTCGGCCATTGCCTGCATTTTATGCTCAATCTCGGTATTGACTTCCGTTTCGGTGGGCGCGTCGCTTACATCCAGTCCTTTAAGCGTGTCAATATACAATTCACTGATACCTAGGCCGATGATTGTTTCGACTGCTTTATCGTTCTTAACTTTAAGCGTCCCCGCCAGAAAAGGATGTTCTATCCAGGCGCAGTTGATGTTGTGAATGAACATGCCGGGTTTGAGTTGTTGAATACTGATTTTTTTGATCATGGGAATGGCTAACTGCGGCTGAATCGAGGTAAAAAAATTTCTACCCCATTATGCCGAAGTATGCCGTAAAAAGTAGGGATGGAGGCATGGGGCATGAGCAAAGACATAAAATTATTCTTATTGAAGGGTAAACGAGATCGAAACCATTGTAGAAGGGCAGGGTAATTCGGGAGCTTGTTTTATTGCGCCGCGGTTATGGTTTCGGAAATGATAACGGGGAAATAATAAGCTAAAAAACCGCTTGCTTGGACGCGGCTCCAGCCTGTTCTTTGACTAATTTGGGCACCAGATAGCCGGGCAGGGCGGTTTGCAGTTGCCGGAGTAGCGCTAAGGCTTCTGTCTCGGAAACTTCAAAATGCCCGGTTCCGGTCGCTTTATCCAATAAATGCAGGTAATAGGGAATGATGCCTAGGTCGAACAGGCGTTCGCTTAATGCAGTCAGTATTTTTGCGTTATCGTTTACCCCTTTTAACAGCACGGCTTGATTAAATAACGTGATGCCGCTGTTTTTCAGTAATGTGCAAGCGGTAATGACGCGTTCGTTAATTTCATTGGCATGGTTGCAATGAGTGATGACGATGAGCTGCTTGGGGCTTCGTTTTAGGGTGTTTATCAAGTCATCGGTGATACGGGCCGGCAACACGATGGGCAGCCGGGTGTGGATGCGGATGCGCCGCACATGCCCGATGCCGTCTAACTGTCGGATAAGCCGGGTTAAGCGCGAGTCGCTGAGCAGCAAGGGGTCGCCGCCGCTTAAAATCACTTCCGAAATGTCGGTGTCGTTTTGTATGGCCTGGATGGCGGCTTCTTCTTTTTGCTTGCTCAGCTGCAATTCGCCATACGGAAAATTGCGCCGGAAACAATACCGGCAGTTGATCGCGCAACTGCCGGTATTGATCAATAAAACCCGGCCTTGGTATTTATGCAAAACACCGGTTTGGCTGACGGAGGCAAGATCGCCGACCGGATCGTGACTAAAACCCGGATAAACCATCAGCTCTTCATTAACAGGCAATACTTGGCGTAATAAAGGGTCATGCGGATTGCCTTTTTCGATGCAGGCGGCAAAACTTAAGGGTACGCGTAACGGGAAGTTTTCAGCGGCGGCGCTCGAAACCGGTAGCTCGTTCGGCGATAAATCCAGGTAATGGCAGAGGTCTTCAAGGTTGTTAAACGCTTCGGCAAGTTGTTGTTGCCAGTTTTTACTAAAGTGCCGGATTTCGGATTGTGGCTCGGACATCGGGGATTATTAAGGTTTCTATCGGTAGTTGCCTCTATTATAATGGTTGAGTTTACATTGTTTGTCATATTTGAGGATAAAATGGCTATCTATAGCACTAATGAGTTTAAAGCCGGGTTAAAAGTTATGTTGGATAACGATCCCTGCGCGATTATTGAAAATGAATTTGTTAAACCCGGCAAAGGCCAAGCTTTTAACCGGGTAAAGATCAGGAATTTGAAAACCGGCCGGGTCATGGAAAGAACCTTTAAATCGGGCGAATCGCTGGAAGGCGCCGATGTGGTCGATGTCGAGATGCAATATCTCTATAACGACGGTCAGTTCAGGCATTTTATGGTGCCGGACACGTTTGAGCAGTATCAATGCGATGAAAAGATTGTCGGCGACTCGGGCAAATGGCTTAAAGATCAGGATTCCTGCACGGTCACTTTATGGAACGATGCGCCGCTTGCGATTTCGCCGCCTAATTTCGTCGAGTTGATCATCACTGAAACCGATCCCGGCGTACGCGGCGATACGTCGGGCGGCGGCGGCAAACCGGCGACCTTGGAAACCGGCGCTGTGGTCAGGGTGCCTTTGTTTGTGCAAATCGGTGAAATGATTAAAGTCGATACCCGGACCGGCGAATACGTTTCCCGCGTCAAAGAATAGTGCGGCAAGACTGGCGACCGGCATGCTCTTTGGAGCTGATGCGTTTAAGAGCGCGGATGCTGGCCGATATACGTCGGTTTTTTGCCGACCGGTCGGTGCTGGAAGTGGAGACGCCGCTGCTGAGTCATAGCATCGGCACCGATCCGCAGTTGATGTTTTTCACTACCGAATATTGTTTGCCGCCACGGCGGCAAACACTGTTTTTGCAAACATCGCCTGAATTTGCGATGAAACGCTTGGTTGCAGCCGGCAGCGGCTCCATCTACCAGATCGGCAAAGCCTTTAGAAACGGCGAGTCGGGGCGTTTTCATAATCCTGAATTTACGATGTTGGAATGGTATCGGGTTGGTTTCGATTTATCCCGGTTAATGGATGAAATCGCCGAGCTGATTGAGAGCTTATTCAGCGAACGCTCATTGCAACCCAGCCAAAGACGCAGTTATCAGGATGTTTTTGTTTCATTTACCGGTTTGGATCCCTTGGTGTTTTCTTATCGGGACTACTGCACTGTTGCCGTGGAGTCCGACGTGCCTGAGGCGGTGGATATTTGCGGACACGATCATGCGCTGTGGCTGGATTTTTTATTCAGTCATAAAGTCCAAGCGCATTTGGGCGAAAACGCTTTGTGCATGGTTTATGGCTATCCCGCTTGTCAATCGTCATTAGCCAGAATCAGTGCTCATAATGACCGGGTTACTGAACGGGTTGAATTATTCATCAATGGCGTCGAATTGGGTAATGGCTATTATGAATTGACCGATGCGGAAGAACAAAGCAAGCGCTTTGACCGGGAGCTGGCGCTCAGGCAGCAACAAGAACTGCCGGTTTCCGTTAAAGACCAACATCTTATTGACGCCTTGGTAGCCGGGTTACCGGACTGTGCGGGCATGGCGATAGGCTTGGACCGTTTATTAATGCTGTTGTCGGGTAGCGCAGCCATTGATGAGGTGCTGAGTTTTCCTATCAGTAGAGCTTAAGCTTGTTTAAATATTTACTGTGCTATAATCCGGCAATTTTTAACATTGGACAACCTTGTTTCATCCTTAGACTTCTACATGAAATTAAATAATTTTTCTCGCTTATTATTGCTGTTTCTACTTGTTTCCCAAGCGGTTAAAGGTGATGAAGAGTTTGTTGTAAAGGATATTCAAGTTAAAGGCCTGCAACGCATTTCGGTAGGCACGGTTTATAACTATCTGCCTGTTAACGTAGGGGAAAGATTTTCCTTGGACAATGCCGGTCCGGCCATCAAGGCGCTGTTCAAGACCGGTTTTTTTAAGGATATTTCCTTGGAAAGAGAAGATTCGGTACTGATTGTCAGGGTGGTGGAACGGCCTTCGATTGCAAAAATCATTTTTGAAGGCAACAAAGACTTAAGCAAAGACGACTTAACCAAAGCCTTAAAGAAAATCGGTTTGGCTGAAGGCAAGGTTTTCGATCAGCAGGTGTTGGATAAAGTCGAGCAGGAATTAAGTCGTCAATATTTCAGTCACGGTAAATACGGCTTAAAGATTACCACCGATGTTTCCAATTTGACCCGTAACCGGGTGGGTATCCATATCAAGATTTCCGAGGGCAGGGTAGCCAAAATCAAGCAAATCAATGTTGTCGGCAATACTGTTTTCGATGATAAAACGCTGTTACGCCATCTTGAATTAAGCACCTCCAATCTGTTGTCGTTTTACACGAAGGACGACCAGTACTCTAAGCAAAAGTTGCAGGCGGACTTGGAAAGCTTGCGTTCCTACTATCTGGATCGCGGTTATATTAATTTTAATATTGAGTCTACGCAGGTCGCCATTACCCCGGACAAAAAAGATATTTACGTCACCATCAATGTCAAAGAAGGCGATGTTTATAAATTGGAAAAAGTCAAACTGGCCGGTAATCTAGTGGTTGCTCCGCCGGAGCTTATCAAGCTGGTCAAAGTCGGTCCGGGAGAAGTTTTTTCCCGAAAAAGCGCGACCGAAACCTCTAAAGCTATTTCCGACCGCTTAGGCGATGACGGTTACGCGTTTGCCAACGTGAATATGGTGCCGGAAATCAATGAAGCCAACAAAACAGTCGATATGACTTTTTTTGTCGATCCCGGCAAACGGGTTTATGTCAGACGCATTAATATGAAAGGCAACAACAAAACCCGTGATGAGGTATTGCGCCGGGAAATGCGCCAAATGGAAGCCAGTTGGGCTTCAAGTTCAAAAATCGAACGATCCAAAACGCGTCTTGAACGTTTGGGCTATTTCGAAGAAGTGAATGTCGAAACCCCGCCGGTTGCGGGTGCTGCCGACCAGATCGATGTTAACTATACGGTCGTGGAAAAACCTTCCGGCAATTTGTCGGCCGGTATCGGCTTTTCGCAAACGCAAGGGATTGTGTTGAACGCCAATATTGCCCAAGATAACGTCTTCGGTTCGGGCAAGCGAGTCAATGTTGCGTTTAACAACAGTACCTATATGACAAGCTATCAGTTTGGTTTTTTTAATCCTTACTTCACTGTGGACGGTGTCAGTCAAGGTTATAACTTGGGCTATACCAAACGAAATGCCGGACAAGTAAATATTGCCAATTACTCGACCAACGTAATGAATGCAGGCTTGAACTTTGGTATTCCATTGAATGAGTTCGACAGTTTACGTTTCGATATCGATGCAAAACGCACCGAGCTGAGTACTACGGATTATTCATCCAATGAAATTTGCGATTTTATTTACGGCAATAACGGTATCGATTCTTGCGCCAATCTTGCCAACAGCTATGTTGCCGGTGGTGCCAATAGCCGGCCCGTCATTAAAGCGACCGGCGATACCTTTTTAACGCTGTCGCCGGCAATAGGTTGGACTCACGATACGCTTAACCGGGCCATTTTTCCGAACAAGGGTGGACAACAGCGTTTTTCCGCGTTGGCGACAGTTCCCGGTAGCGACTTGGAATATTACAAAATCGGTTATAAACAGCAGCTTTATTTGCCGTTGGCTAGAGACTTTACGTTCAGGTTGCAGGGCGAAGTGGGCTACGGAGACGGTTATGGAGAGACAAATACCTTGCCTTTCTTCGAAAATTATTTCGGCGGCGGTACCGGTTCTATACGCGGCTTTAGGAATAATACTGTCGGACCAAGAGATTCCAATGGCTACCCATTTGGCGGTTCCAGTAAAATTATCGGCAATGCCGAGATGTTTTTTCCGGTGCCTTTTATGCCGGAGACAAAATCAGTCAGGTTAGGCACCTTTTTAGATGCAGGCTCGATTAATAACGGTTTTAAAACGAACAATCTGAAATATTCCGTCGGGGTTTCAGGCGAATGGTTGTCGCCGTTCGGGGCTTTATCCGTTAGTGCCGCCTTGCCATTGAACGCCACGGCCTCGTCAACGTTAGCGAACGGCATTACTACCGGGGACCAAAAACAGATATTCCAATTCAACTTCGGGCAAAATTTTTAGAAGAAGTTGTGCATATTGTTGTAAAGGCTACCGGCGGGTAATCTGTACAGTTATAATTTAACAAGATTGTCATATTTTCGATCCTTAATTATTTAATTTATTTAATTTCACTAGAGATCTGTTTAACGATGAAAACGAAAATCGCTTTATTTTTAGGATTGTTGCTTGCTGCGAATGTGAGCTATGCTGATTTAAAAATTGGCTTTGTCAATATACCAGCCGTTCTTGAAAAAGCACCGCAGGCGGAAAAAGCCAAAAAACGCCTGGAACAAGAGTTTTCGCCGCGCGATAAACAATTAGTCGCCCAACAAAAAGAAATTCAAAATATGGATGACCGAATGGCCAAAGATGCCGCGGTAATGGGAGAGTCGGCCAGACTCAATTTGGAAAAAGATATTTTAAATAAAAAGAGAGATGCAAAAAGAGCCCAGCAGGAGTTTAGCGAAGATTTTAATGTGCGCCGTAATGAAGAATTGGGTAAATTGCAGCGCCGTATCGTTGAAGCCATTCGGGAAATAGCCAAAGCGCAAAACTTCGATTTATTGCTGACGGACGGCGTTATTTACGCCAGCGATAAAATTGACGTGACCAGTCAAGTTCAACAAAAGCTGTCAACCATGCCTGAATAATCAGCCAGGGTTTTTGTCTTTAATCGCATCGTTATTAACTTCATAAGCATCCTCAGATATGTCCATTAAGCTAGATATTTTACAAATACAAGAATTCTTGCCGCATCGTTACCCTTTTTTACTGGTCGATAAAGTGATTGAGTGCGAGCCCGGCGTTAGATTGTTGGGCGTGAAAAACGTGACTTATAACGAACCGTTTTTCCAAGGACACTTCCCGCAAAAGCCTATTATGCCGGGCGTGCTGATACTGGAGGCCTTGGCTCAATCCACGGGCTTGCTGGCATCGGAAACCGCGGGCGATGAATTGGCCGGGATGATTTACTATCTGGTCGGCATCGATAAAGCCAAGTTTAAAAGGCCTGTAGTGCCCGGCGACCAATTGATGCTGGAAGCAAAATTCCTTAAGAGCAAGCGTAATATCTGGGCATTTGAATGTCGTGCGGAAGTTGACGGCGAGTTCGTTGCGAGTGCGGAAATCCGATGTGCGGCCGTGGTAAATTAGTTTTGATCCATCCAACAGCAATAGTCGATAGCGACGCGGAGCTGGCCGATGATGTATCGGTCGGTCCTTTTTCGGTCATAGGGGCGGGTGTAAAAGTGGGTTCCGGCACCCGGATAGCGTCTCATGTGGTTATCAAGGGGCCGACAACCATAGGTAAAGATAATCGTATTTATCAATTCTCGTCCGTCGGCGAGGATCCCCAAGACAAGAAGTATGCGGACGAAGTAACTAGGCTGGAAATCGGCGATAGAAACACGATACGCGAGTATACCTCTTTGCATCGGGGCACCAAGCAGGATAAAAGCGTGACCAAGATAGGCAACGATAACCTGTTTATGGCTTACACTCATGTGGCCCATGATTGCGTGATCGGCAACCACGTCATCATGGCAAACGGCGCGTCATTGGCCGGGCATGTGCATTTACACAGCCACGCCATTCTGGGCGGATTCACCTTAGTGCATCAGTTTACCCAGATAGGGCAATACAGTTTTGCGGCGATGGGCAGCGCGATTACCCAAGATATTCCTCCTTTTGTTATGGTCGGCGGCAAACCCACGCGGCCGCATGGCATTAATTCAGTCGGCATGGAACGTAACGGCATCTCTCCTGAAGACATCCGCTTAATCAGAAAAGCTTACAAGATGATTTACAAAACCAATCTGCGCTTGGAAGATGCTATCGACAAAATGGAAGATTTGGCCGGGGACAGTAAGGAGTTATCGGATATGGTCAGTTTTTTGCGTAATGTGAATCGGGGTATCTTGCGTTAACTGCGGCGCTGGTGCGATTAAAGTATTTCTGCAATAGAAGCTGTTATGGATGATGAATTTTCAATAAAACTCCCTGAAGGTTTTGTTGTTGCAGGCGTTGACGAAGCGGGCCGCGGACCGCTTGCAGGCCCGGTCTTTGCGGCAGCCGTTATTTTAAATCCACTAAGGCCGATAGCCGGGCTGGCCGACTCCAAAATCCTGAGCGAAAGCAAGCGGGATAGCCTTTATCCGATTATCAAAGAAGCCGCCTTAAGCTGGTCGATAGCAAGCGCCAGTGTTGAAGAAATTGATCAACTCAACATTCTTCAAGCCACGTTATTGGCCATGCAAAGAGCGGTAAACGGCTTGCATGTTCGGCCGGATCAGGTTTTAGTCGACGGCAACCGTTTGCCGGATTTGCCGATGTCCGCCCAAGCGATTGTTAAAGGCGACAGTAAAGTGCAGGCGATCAGCGCCGCCTCAATATTAGCAAAAGTCGAGCGGGATAAACTGATGGTTGACTATCGTCAACGCTATCCGGAGTTTTCGTTTCATCTGCATAAGGGCTACGGCACCAAGCAGCATCTGGCCGAAATCGAGCAATACGGTGTTTTAGAGGTGCATAGAAGGACGTTCAACCCGGTAAAAACCATGCTGATACGGCGGTTTAATAGTGCGTTGTCATCGGATATTTAAAAGAATTCACCACGAAGACACGAAGGACACGAAGTTTTATTTTTCGTCTCTTCGCCGTGAATAAAAATGATCGGCTCCGCGAATGGCTTTAAGCCAACTCAAGCGGCCCTTCATCCATCAACGCGATCTGCTCGCGCAATTCAATAATCCGGTCCTGCCAATAACGCGGCGTATCGAACCACGGGAAGGCCATCGGAAACGCCGGATCATCCCAGCGCCGTGCAATCCAGGCCGAATAATGAATTAAACGCAAAGTGCGCAAAGCCTCTATGAGATGCAACTCTCGTGTATCGAAATCGTAAAAAGTCCGGTAGCCGGTTAGCAGGTGATTTAATTGCATTGTCATTTCGGCGCGATCCCCGGACAGCAACATCCACAAATCCTGTATTGCAGGCCCCATCCGGCTGTCGTCGAAATCGACAAAATGCGGGCCGTCGTCGGTCCATAAAATATTGCCGGGATAACAGTCGCCGTGCAAACGCAAGGTTTTCACCTTGCCGGCACGCTCGAAGCAACGCCTTACGCCGTCCAGCGCATATTCAGTCACGCTGCGGTAAGCCTCGACCAGGTCGGCGGGGATAAAATCATTGGCCAGCAGATAGCTTCTCGGCTCATCGCCGAAACCGGCGATATCCAGAGTAGGGCGATGTTTAAACGGCTTGAGCGCGCCGAGCGCATGAAGACGGGCGATAAATCGCCCCATCCATTCCAGCTTTTCGCGGCCTTCAAGTTCAGGCACACGGCCGCCTTGTCTTGGAAACACCGAAAAGCGAAAACCATCGGCGTGGATTAAGGTCTGATTTTCGCCAAACGGCAGTGCCGGCACCACAGGAATTTCAGCGTCAAACAATTCCCGGACGAAAGCATGTTCTTCAAGAATAGCGGCGGATGTCCAGCGTTCGGGCCTGTAGAATTTGGTCACTATAAACGAGGCGTCAGTCAAGCCGACTTGATAGACGCGGTTTTCATAACTATTGAGCGCCAGCAAGCGGCCGTCGCCATGCAGGCCGATATTATCGAGCGCGTTCAAAATAATATCGGGAGTCAGGGCTGAAAAAGGAGTGAGATTCGTATTCATGGTTATCAGGGGAACTGGATACAGCCAGCCATCCATGGCCTTGGATACCCGCTTCCCGGCGGGGATGACGAGCTACTTGAAAATAGCGCGCTACGTGAAAACGAGAAAACCGGAGAATATCGCTGTTAGTGAATATGTACCTCACGTGACTTTACCGTATCGCTTCTGCGTAAGGTATAGCTATCCGTCAGTTCGCGAGGCATCCTGCCGCCATCGCTGTTAAGTTGAATCAGCGTTCCTTCGTTTTCAATATGGTATTGCCGCTGGACCGCTTCCTCCTTATGCGGTGTTAAAACAACAGTTTGCTTTTCATCATCCCAGGTGTATTTTCCTTTTTCATAAAACTCCCTTGAAGCTTCTCTTGCGGGCTGGGTTACCAACAGATAATTGTTATTTTGTTTTAAAGACAATGTCGTTTTAATCCCGTTGCAATCGTTGCAAGGAATAAAACCGTAAAAAACGCCATGAAAATCCTGGCTTTTATCGATAGGAGCTACATGGGCCGAGTGATCCGTTTCTTGCTGATGGCTCATTACCCGTGCTTTAAGATAACTTTGTTGAGCCTCAAGGTCTGTTTTTGCCATTGCAGGATGATAAGCGGAAAGCAGAGTGCCGAAAAAAATCAAAGCCAGGTTCTGTTTTAATTGTTTTTTTAATGCTTGCATATAAGTATCTCTCTTTAATGGGTAATTTACGTTTAACGCTGGTCGGGCAACTTGAACCGTCATAAAAATGCGCAATGCTAGACGCTGAATAAGGAAAGCGCAACAATCGGGTATGGCGAAGGATGGGCCAACTCAACAACGCGCATGATTTAACTTGAGCAAGTTTACATGAGAGAAGCGGGATACCCAAGGAGCCTGCGTTTCGGCTGCCTCAGTTATTTTATGCCCAATCTTAAAGTATCGGGCTATCGAACGTCGCCTCCGGACTCGGAAACCGACCGGACGCCTCTTTTTGTTTTCAGGAAAATGAAGAGTAAAGCAGGGCGGTTTCAGGCCGGGAGGCAACCGCCAATCGACACTATCATCGGAACGCGCACCAGATAACTTCGATAACCGGCTTTCTCGGCAATGCATGAAGCGATTACCGGGAAAGTCGAGTGTCGAGAGGGTTGGCGTGAAGAGAAGCGAATGCTCGAGTTATTTTTGCCTGTTCCTTAGGACAGATCGAGCGGGGATTGATTCTAGGCTCCGATCGTCACAGCATTATTTCAATATATTAGTTTGTTTGGCACAGCGCCAATGGGCAGTATTAAAATCAACTTCCGCATTAGCTTCTTTTTCCATGCACAGCCAGTACGGCGCCGGTTTCAGTTCCGTCTTGCATGAGGCGGAGATAGACGCTTCCGCAGGTTTTTTGTTGCCTTTAGCCTTTTCTTGCTGTTCGAAGCGCTGAGTCGCGCGCAAGCAAATAGTGAACGCATCGTTTTGCGTGTTGGCCGCGTCGGTATTCTTATCCGGCGAGGTTGCCGAAGAGTTGGAGCCGGATGGCAAAATTTCAGAGGACGGGGTCGGAACGTCGCTCGGCGCTTGGGCTTTACCCACCATCGGTAAGGCCATCATTAAAATAAATCCCGCAGCTAATTTATACATGTTAAGACTCCTCTAAGAATGGATTTCAAGGGAAAAACGATTGCTTAGTGTTTTGGCATCTTCTATATAAGCCCTTCCGCTTCAGGTAGTCTGTACGGTTTAGTACATACGGCTTACTTTTTAGGATGAAACATTAGGAAAATGACCCACTGATAAGCTATTTGTCGAACCGGCTGGGCAAATACCATTAACCCCGTGCGCGCCTTATTCGTTACAACACCATCAAATTCTCGAAACAATCCGTATGCACCACTTCGCCGCTACCTTGCTGAACAAAAAAAACACGATCCAAAACTTCGCGCTTGGCATGGTATTGATGTGAAACGACGCAATTGCACCGTACAATTTATAAGCGTTGTAAATGGAAAACAGTTTTTTGAAATGCCGCATTTTACGTTTCAGTTTATCCAAACCGTTTTGATGCGCTTCGTACTTTATTTCGATAATACCGACCGCTTCGCCGTTGGTCGTGACCAAATCGTATTCTTCCTGAATGTCTCTATGATGCTGTTGCATACCCTTGTGATATAGGCAAAGTAACCTCCATAACCGGTCCGCGCTGTTTTTTTTCGTTATGACAAAGCCTAAAGGCGCCGATTGCCTGATCGGTTTTACCGGTATAATGCTTAACTTCATGGCAGTGGCGCCGGAGCCTGGGAAGCACAGGATCGAAACGATAAAACTCAAGCCAAATAGACCGATATTCCAATGGCCGATCATCATAAACCGTCAGTAACGATATGACACAAAAAGCATTAAATTTAATCAGCAATTTTCTATCGAAAAAAATCCGTACCGCTATTTACAGCGCCAGGGAATCCATCGGCGAGCATAAGCGCGATATAGTCGTCGCTCATGTCGAGCAAGCCTGCACCGGTTTGCGGGAAACACGGGATGAGTTTGAAGATGCGTTGCAGCGCTTTAAGAGCTTGGTCTGTGTCAATGAAACAACGCTGGATCATAAATATAATCTGCTGAACAGACAGTACCAGTTTTGCTGCACTAAATCTCATGCGGTCAGCGACAGGATCAGGGCGATTGAATTGGTTAGCGAGGCGCTGTTTGCGGAATGGGAAAATGAGCTTGATGAATACACTAACCGTAGCTTGCGCGCTCACAGCAAGCAACAACTCAAGATAGCCCGGCAAAATTACGCTCGCTTGATCCGGTCCATGCAAAAAGCCGAAGCTAAAATACAGCCGGTCTTGGCGGCATTTAAAGATCAGGTGTTATATCTTAAGCATAATCTTAATGCCCAGGCTATTGCGGCATTAAGGCATGAGTTTATTGAAATAGGTGTCGATATTTCGCAGCTCATTTCGGCAATGGAACAGACCATTGCCGAGGCGAGTTTGTTTGTGGCGGCCTTATCCCATCAAAAAGCTTTGCCGGGCCGGTGATTTAAAGCTTGTATAAAACATCGTTGGCTTTGTCTTTATCGTCTTCTTTGTTTTTGGGTTTATCCTGATCGAATCTTTCCTTGCCGAATTTGGCGATCATGTCATCCCAGCTTGCATACTTTTCATAGCCGGCATAGCCGGTATTTCTCCGTTGTTGATAAATTTCTTTGCCCAATGCAATGACTTCTTCAGGTTTTTTGCCGTCAATAGTGTTAAGAAATTCTTTATCATTTTTAATGGAGTCGCGCAGCGTCCAAAAAGAGACTTCAAATTCAATACGCGCATCGGGAGATAAGCGGTTTTTTAAGGCCTTGACTGATTTATAGGCGGTACGGGTGTTATGGCCGTTGATTTGTGACCCCTTGCTGCATGAAATTAAAGATGTGCAGCAGAGAATGAGCAGAAGAATAGGTAATTTCTTCATAAAGATAACCTCAAGTTTAAGTAGGGACGAGCGTCATGATATTTACCAGGAATGCGATTGCGATTATATAACGTCATATCGCCAAACAAAGTAAAATAGTCGGTCATTATAATCCTGAGCTAACTTTTTATGCTGGAATTTATCCAATTATTAAAACAACGTTACCAGGCGGTTTTGGCTCAATTGGGCAATGAGTCCGTTAGGACAAGCTATCAACAGCGCATCGATCAGCTTATCTTGGCGGAAGCTTTTATACGCAAGGGCCAATTGCTGGAGCCGTCGCAACGGCCGTTGCTGCATATGGCTGTAGTGGGACCGACTCAGGCCGGAAAAAGCTCATTGGTTAATGTACTGTTAAACAGCGACGTTGCCGGAGTGAGTCCTTTGGCCGGTTATACCGTTCATCCTCAAGGCTTTTGCAACGGCGTCGGCATTAATGACTGCGCCGCTTTGCAACGTTATTTCGGTCGTTTTCAGCAGTTACCCCAAGCGGAGCTCAGTAAAGACCGGTACGATTGTTATTCGCTAACACAAAATACCACGGATTCGGCGCTTTTGCCGTCGGGCGTGTTGTGGGATACGCCCGATTTCGATTCGATAGATTCCGCAACTTACCGGGAAGGCGTTATTCGGACGATTGCATTGGCGGATATGGTGATTTTGGTGCTCAGCAAGGAAAAATACGCCGACCAGTCGGTCTGGGACATCATGGCGGCTATTGAAGAGCTGCACCAGCCGACCGTGATTTGCCTGAATAAATTGGGTGAAGGTTCGGAAGCGGTCATTATCCAATCGTTACAAGAAAAGTGGCGGCAAGCCAGAACCGATGCGTTTCCCGAAGTCGTGCCGCTGCATTATCAAAAACCGGGAGGGCTGCCGGTATGGCCCGAATCACGGCAACACTTGTTTCAGTATGTCGCCAATAAAGTGCGTTTGGACAATCATCCTCGTTTTGAACAGGCGTTGTTGAAAAGTCACTGGCAAACTTGGCTGGAGCCGGTTGTTGCGGAACATCAAGCATTAAACGATTGGCATGAGCTGGTGGATACTCTAATCAACCAAGCGTTGGCAAGCTACCGGCGCGATTATCTGGATCATCCGCATCATTACGAAACCTTTCAATTGGCTTTGGCCCAATTGCTGAATCTGTTGGAAATTCCCGGATTAGCCAGGGTTCTGGCCGGTACCCGTCAAGTTTTGACTTGGCCGATCAGGCAGGTTATGAAATTGGGACACAGGAGACAAGCGATTGCAGACAGCAGTTATGAAGTCGCCTTATTAAATCAAATAGCCGAACATACCTTGATTCAGCTGGCGGATAAGTTGCTGGATAAGACCGAGCACGGGCAGCAGGGGCAATGGTGGCGGCAGCTGAACACGATGTTACGCAGTCAACGGCAACAGGCCTTGCAGGATTTCGGACAGGCGGCAAAAAATTATCATCACTCTTTTCAGCAGGATGTGGACAGCGCGGCGCATCGTTTGTATTACAAATTACAAGAGCAGCCTCTTGTTTTAAACAGTTTGCGGGCTACCCGCGCAACCGCCGACGCGACCGTTATTGCGTTGACCTTTTATATGGGCGGCATCGGGCTGCATGATTTGGTGCTTGCTCCGGCGATGCTGTCGGTGACCTCATTGTTGGCTGAAAGCGCAGTGGGCAGTTATATGCATAAAGTGGAAGCCGAGTTAAAACAAAACCAATTCAATGCCGTAAAACAGGCGTTATTTATCGAGGGCATGCGTAACAAGCTGTTGCAATTGCCGGAGCATTTATCGATGACTACTCATTTTAATATATCGCCTGATCAGCTATGTGCGGCAGAGCGTCAACTGATAGAAAAGCGCCATGGCTTACGATTACTCTAGTTTGGTCGCGGCAACGAAGCGCTGGGCCACGCAGGCCTTGGCGGCGGGCTGGATCAATAGCGAGACCGCGCAGCCATTAATTGAGGTCGATGCCCGAACGCCCGATACGCTGTTTAATCATAACGGTTCCAGGCCTTTAATCGTTGCATTCATGGGCGGTACCGGCGTAGGCAAAAGCACTTTGCTGAACCGCTTGGCCGGCAAATCTATCGCCAGGGCCGGCGTCGAGCGGCCTACGTCGCGGGAAGTCACGTTATTTCATCACCATAGCGTGGCGATAAAGCATTTGCCGGAGCAACTGCCGCTGGCCCAAATCAAAATCGCCGAGCATGACGATGAGTCGAGAAAAAATGTGATTTGGATCGATATGCCCGATTTCGACAGCACCGAGCAAAGCAACAAGCATCAAGTGTTGGAATGGTTGCCGCATATCGATGTGTTGATTTATGTGGTCAGCCCGGAGCGCTATCGGGACGAAAAAGCGTGGCGTTTACTGCTCGCGGAAGGCGGTAGGCATGCTTGGTTATTTGTGTTGAATCAGTGGGACAGAGGCCAAACTGAGCAATATGAAGATTTCAAGCAGCAGTTGCATAAAGCCGGTTTCGTCGAGCCGATCATCTTCAAAACCGCTTGTACCGACAGCCCGCAAGCCGATGAATTCTCCGCCTTGGAAGCGACTATTCGCTCGTTGGCGACCGGCCATATCGTTGACCAGCTGGAACAAAGAAGCGCGCGGATTAAAAAAGACGAGTTAAAGCGGGATTTGGAAAATACCGGCGGAGCGCTGGGTTCCGGCGCGGCTTTCAAGCAATTGCCGACGCTGTGGCAACAGCAATGGCAACGTAGCAGCCATATTTTGCAACAGGGTTTTGCTTGGCCTATTCAGCAACTGGCGCAACATTACGCGGCCCATGCGGCCGACTTATTTAATAATCCGGCGACTGCCAGGGATGGCGGAAGTGTCGCAATCGGTAGGGAACCGATGCGACCGACTGCCAGGGATAGCGGGAGTAGGGAAGCTATGCGACCGACTGCCAAATATGCAACCGGCGCGAGATTTAATTTATGGGACGAATGGGCCGAGGCCCGCTTTGACGATGCCCTGAATGAATTTATTAGCGATGCCGACCACCTGGGGATTCCGGTTAACCCGCTTAAACAGCAATTGTCCGAGTTACGCGAAAAGGCGCCCAGAATCGTCCAAGCACAAAGCGAGTTATCCGCGCGGCAGGCGTTGGCGAATCCCGGCAATGCTTTACATCGCGGTTTTTTAAAGTTTATGCGCTTATGCGAAATCATCCTGCCGCTGGCGGCCATTTGCTGGGTCGGTTATCAGGTTTTTATCGGCTATTACACCAGCAACATGACCGAAGTGGATTATTTGGGCGTGGATTTTGCTGTACATAGCACTTTGTTAATAACCATTAGCTGGCTGATGCCTTTTTTTATCCTGAAAAAATTAAAGCCTTCGTTAGAAAAAAGCGCTTTAAAAGGACTCAACAGAGGCTTAAGTACGGCCGTCAACATGATTGACGGCGAAGTTTTGCTGGCGATAGAAAACGTCGCTAATGAACAGAGCGAACAGTTAAAGCAGCTTAATGGACTTATTGAGCTTTGCCGCGTTGGCGACGCGGACCGGCGATCTTCAGTAGACAGCAATAGTCCATTGGCCCGGATGCTGATTGATTAATAGATGCGCTAGAACACGGCTTATCACCTCCCGGCAGTAAGCCCATAACACGGTTAGGATTACTCGAAGTCGAGAGGTTTCAGGATCAATGCTGAGCTTCGGTACGAGAGTATTTCCAGCAAATTGCAAATTATGCCTCTTTTGAGGATAATAACCGGCTATGCATAGCTTTGCTATGCTTTTGATTGACCCCCGTAACACGTCATGCGCTCGATATAGAGCCGCCATGCAAGCTTTGGAATACGCTTATGAAAAAGACCATGTACGAAAAAATCTGGGATAGCCATCTTGTCGTCGATGAGGCTGGACAGGCACCTTTACTTTATGTTGATCGGCATCTGATGCATGAAGTCACCAGTCCGCAGGCTTTTGAAGGTCTGCGCTTGTCCGGCCGTAAAGTACGCAATCCACACAGTATTTTAGCGACGATGGATCACTGCGTACCGACCAAAAACCGCAACCTGCCGATTGCCGATCCGATTGCCAAAAAACAGATCGAAACCATGGCTGAAAACTGCCGGGTGAACGGCCTGAAACTGTACGACATGACCGACCCGAATAATGGTGTGATACATGTTGTGGTGCCTGAGCATGGTCTCGTCCATCCCGGCATGGTGGTGGTTTGCGGCGACA
>SXGU01450662.1_pt1 | contig 18517 bp, 15 predicted proteins | sample 3174531 | NCBI WGS metagenome assembly SXGU01 (sample SAMN11356863, study PRJNA531348) | freshwater metagenome | isolation source: freshwater sample F1-140 | place: China: Fuxian Lake, Yuxi | collected 2017-12-25 | reverse complement strand
AAATTATTAAAAAAAATTTTTTTATTTTGTAATTGTGAAAAAAAGTTTTATATTTGCCATTGAGCTATGGCCTTGTAAACCATAGTTCAATACAAACATACCTTATGTATTTGTATTGTTTTTCATATGTCCCACCGTGAAGGAGCGGTGGGTTTTTTTTTGTACTTCACAAACTCACAAGAAGACAATTTTTTCCCGTCGGAATACTTTACTTTGACTCGAAACGATAATACTTTTCCATAAATACACTCTATTTTCAGAAAAATGTAATCAAATCGGTCACAAATATCATTTTCCGAGACGAAAATGAAGTCATTTTGTCCCGAAACGGTGCGTATTTATTGACTGAAATCGCCATATTATAGAAGTTTGTTTTCTTACAATTTTAATCAATTCAATAGGAAAAAATTCAAATGATTTTATATTTATTGTTAGATAGAAAATCACTTTTATTTGACAATGAAAAAATCTAAATGATTTTATATTTATTGTTAGATAGAAAATGTTTTTCTATCTAATGTAATAACGATAAACATTTTGTTTATCATATTTTAAAAAAAATAAAAAAGAAAGGAATAAATAAAATGAATATAAAATTCATAAATAAAATCAATAAAATTGTTGAGGCGTGGGAAAAACTTCGCCCATCAAAAACTTTTTTCAATATCAATTTGGATGAACTCAAAAATCAAATTGAACCGTCAATGAAATGTAGAAATGAAATTGATACACAAAAAATTTCTATAAATTCATTGATGATTCAACGAGATGACAATGATAAAAAAGTAAATACTTTGATATTAAACATTGTCAATTCTGTGAAAGGCGATATTGAAGAAGGTGAAGATGGCGAATTATATTCTGCGATGGGTTATGTGAGAAAGTCAGATAGGAAAAGTGGATTGACTCGCAAATATAATCTAAATCAACAATTCGCAAGTGGTTCAATGTAATTTTATTTTACATTGAATTCATTTAAAAAACTCCGTTAGAAATAACGGAGTTTTTTGTTTTTAAAAGATGTTTTATACAAATTTTATATATCTTTCTTCCTGTTTTTTTAATACATTTAAAATTTTCAAAACTCAAAAAATGGCTGATAACGAAACTACAAATAATTCAAAGAATAATTTAGGAAATTTTCCTTCTGAAGAAAAAAAATTTAATCTCAAAGGAACAGTTAAAAACGAAAATGAATTTCCAACAGAAGAAGAAGTAAATACTCTTTCGCGAAATCTTCGACAAACAGAAAACCAATCTCAGCAAACTCAAAATCCAAAAGTTGACCAAAAAATGGTTGAAAAAAAACCTGAACGAATTGGACAACAAAAACAAATTCCTAAACAACAATTCCAACAAAAAAATTTTCAAAATAAACCAAAGCAACCATTTCCACGAAAAGAATTTCCTAATCAACAAAATAAATACTGGCAAAGAAATATTGATAATACACTTGTGTCCATCGTAATTCCTCTTTACAATGAAGAAGAATCTTTGAGAGAACTTCATTCCAAAATAAAAGATGCGATGACGCAATTTCCAAACTACGAAATAATTTTTGTAGATGATGGAAGTACTGATAATTCATCGCATGTTTTAAGAAGTATTAGACACAATGATAAGAAAGTAAAATTTATTCGCTTCCGCAGAAACTATGGAAAATCCGCTGCGCTTTCAGTTGGCTTTAAACACGCAAAAGGCGATATGATAATTACAATGGATGCGGATTTACAAGATGATCCAAATGAAATTCCAAAATTGATTGCGAAATTAAAAAGCGGTTTTGATGTTGTTTCAGGATGGAAAAAAAAAAGATATGATCCAATATCTAAAACAATTCCATCAAAATTTTTTAACTTCATAACATCAATTATTTCTGGAGTAAAACTTCACGATTTCAATTGCGGACTTAAAGCGTATAAAAGTGATGTCGCAAAACAATTAGAAATTTATGCTGAACTTCATAGATATATTCCTGTCCTTGCGCATTGGAATGGAGCAAAAGTTAGTGAAGAAATTGTTGCGCATCGTCCTCGCAAATTTGGAAAATCAAAATTTGGTGCGTCTCGTTTTTGGAGAGGATTTTTTGATTTACTAACAGTAATGTTTGTTGTGCGATACTACAAAAGACCGCTTCATTTTTTTGGTGGATTAGGTGCAATATCTTTTTTTGTTGGGTTTTTAATCAACTTAAAACTTACAATTGATTGGTTCTATGGTGAAACATTGAGCAATCGCCCACTTCTTTTTGTTGGAATACTTCTTATCATAGTTGGATTTCAATTTTTTTCAACCGGTCTTTTGGGAGATATTATTATAAAGAAATCATCTTCTGAAACAGATTATTCAATAAGCGAAAAACATTTGTAATGAAAAAAAAATTTGTGATAAAAAGCGATTGCAAATTTTTTCGTGGAGATATTCCTTGCAAACCGCATAAGATTTTTAATGTTCACTGTGTTGATGAAAAAAATAAAATTTGCAAACACTATGAACAAACAAAAGAAAAAATTTTAATAATCAAACTTGGGGCAATTGGAGATGTGATTAGAACAACCCCAATTCTCTCTTTATTGAAAAAAAAATTTCCTAGTTCAAAAATTTATTGGCTTACACTAACTCCTGAAGTTGTTCCAAACGTTGTAGATATTGTGTTAAAATGGAATAGCGAAAGTTTAATTTTTCTTCAAGCAATTTCATTTGATAGAATCTACAATTATGATAAAGATAAAGAAACATGTGCTTTAATGTCAATTCTAAAAGGAGAAAAAAAAATTGGGTTCACTTTAAAAAATGGAATTCCAAGTCCTGTAAATAAATTTGCAGAAGAAAAATTCCTCACTGGAATTTTTGATGACATAAATAAAACAAATAAAAAAAGTTATTTAGAAGAGTTGTTTGAAATCGCAGGAGAAAAATTCAATGGTGAGAAATATATTCTAAACAATTTTGAAAATGAAAATTACAAGTGGAAACTTCCTAAAAATAAAATAATTATTGGCTTAAATACAGGATGCGGAGGAAGATGGGCTTCGCGACTTTGGCCAAAAGAAAATTGGATTTCTCTTGCAAAAAAATTGAAACAAAAAAAAATTATTCCACTTTTATTAGGAGGAGAGCCGGAACACAAAAAAAATTTAGGGATTGCAAAACTAAGTGGAGCAATTTATTTTGGTCATTTCCCATTGAAACAATTTATAAATCTTGTAGATAAATGCGACACTGTTGTAACGGCAGTTACAATGGCTATGCATATTACAATTGCGTTGAACAAAAAATTAATTTTGTTCAATAACATTTTCAATAAAAATGAATTTGAACTTTATGGACTTGGAAAAATATTAGAGCCAAATGTCAAATGCAATTGTTTTTTCTCACCAACTTGCGAAAATAATTGTATGCAATATATCACTGTTGAAGATGTATTTGATGAAATTTTAAGACAATATGAAAAAAAATAATTTGAAAAACGTTAATCTTGAAAATTCAATTAAAGATTATCATATTTATTTTGTATTTATTTTTTTTCTTTCCATTTTTTTTAGAGACATAATTTTTCAAAAGTCATTTTTTTGGGAAGATTTTCTCTATTATTTTTATCCCGTAAGAAATTTTGCAACCGTCTCTTTTGCAAATGGTGAAATTCCTCTTTGGAATCCATATACATTTGGTGGAATGCCCTTTCAAGCAGATATTCAAACAACAACATTTTATCTTCCAAATTTTCTTTTAGTTCCATTTGTAAAAAACGGACGATTAGATTTTTTGTGGAATGAAATTTTTATCATTACACATTTTTTAGTTGCTGGAATTGGAATGTATAATTTGTCAAAAAAAATTTTCGTATCAAAACTTCCATCTGCATTTTCAGGGTTTGTATATATGTTTTCAGGATTTGCAATTTTACATATTGCACATCAAGTTGTAATACACCAATTTGCGTGGTTTCCATTTATAATTTTATTTTTCAAAAAAATGTTGGAAGAAAATTCTTTAAAACATGCAATGATTTCAGCATTTTTTCTTTCGCTTGCAATTCTTGGAGGGCATCCTCAATTTTCGTTATACTTTTTTTACTTTCTTTTTGCCTATTTCCTTTTTGAACTTTATCCATTTGTAAAAAATTATTTTTTAGAAAAAAGTTTTGGTAATCTCAAAAATATTTTTTGGAAATTGGTTTTAGCAACAAGTGTTATTTTATTTTCAATTTCATTTTCTGCAATACAACTTCTTCCAACGTTTGAACTTGCAAATTTATCAGTAAGAGAAGAAATTAGTTTTGCAAAATCACTTGAAGGAGAAATTTTTTGGCAACAGTTAATAACTGTTTTGATACCAAAATTTTTTGGAACATCAAATCATTTGCTTGCAGAAAACGAATTCAGATATTTTGGTCCTGGACTTTATTGGTCATTTTGGGAAACTGTAATTTATTGTGGAATTGCAACAATAACATTAGCAATCTTTTCACTGAAACAGTTTAAAGAAAACCGATTAATAAAATTTTTTTCAATAGTTGGAATTTTTGCAATTCTACTTGCGCTTGGAGATAATTTTTTTCTACACAAAATTTTTTATGAATTTGTTCCGGGTTTTGAAAAATTTCGTTCAATTGGAAGATTGGGATTTTTTTATATGTTTGCAGTTTCCATTCTAAGTGGATTTGGTTTGAAAGAAATTTTAATATCAAAAAATAAAACTTCAATAATAAAAATTTCAATTGCGGTTACTTCAATAGTTTTTTTGGTTTTAATTTTATTGAAATCAAATTTGTTAAACACATTTTTGTGGTGGCAATTTAATAACGGTGCGTTCAAATCGGGAGCAAATCAATCAACATTCTCTTTAGTTTTCAACACATCGCTTTCGCATACAATTGAGTCATTTCTTTTTGCAATATTGAGTTTTGTTGCAATTTTTTTTGTGTGGAAAAAAATCACATCACAAACTTTTGCTATTGTAGTTTTATTTTTTGTTCATTATTTTGACATTCAATCGTTTGGATTTTTACAAACAAATTCCAAAACAAATACTGAAGAACATTTTACACAAAGAAAAAATTATGTGGATAAATTTGTAAAAGAAAATGAATCAGAAATTTTTAGAGTGAGCGGAAGATATCAAGGTTCAATTTTTATTGATAGAAATCAAGGAATGATGGATAAAGTTTTTTTGATGGAAGGATATTCGCCTCTTCAACTTCAAAAAATTTTTCCGCCGCTTTCAAATAGCAATGAAAGTTATCGCATAATGAACACGAAATATCGCCTCTCTCTTGATACAGTTTTTATGAATGGAAAACTTTCAACGGGATTGAATTTTAAGATGGATTCGCTTGTTTTTCCTCGTGCTTTTTTTGTGTATAATTTCAAAGAATTTCAAACTGAAAAAGAAGAAAGTTTATTTCTATCAAGTAAATTTTTTTTTCCAAAACAAATTGCAACATTTCAAGAAAAAGTTGATTTCAAAATTTTTGACACAACTGAAAATACAAATTGGAAAACAAAAATTTTGAATTACAAAAATAATTCATTTCAAGTTGAAGTCGAAACAGAAAAAGATGGAATTTTAATTTTGAGTGAAATATATTATCCAAATTGGAAATGTTTTGTAGATGGAAAAGAAAGAAAAATTTATCGCACAAATTGGAGTTTGAGAAGTGTCTTTGTAGAAAAAGGAATCCATAAAATTGACTTTATATTTGAACCAAAACCTTTTCATTTAGGGGCAAAAATTTCACTTGTAACTTTATTGGTTTCTTTTGCAATTGTTGTATTTGATTTTTACAAAAATAGAAAAAACAAAAAATGATTTCAATTATAATTCCAATTTATAACGAAGAAAAAATTATTTCAGAACTTTACAAACGACTTGTTGAAAGTTTAAAAAGTTACGATGGAAATTACGAAGTTATTTTTGTAAATGATGGAAGTACGGATAATGCATTTTCAATATTGAAAACATTGTGCAAAAATGATATCAACATAAAACTAATTGATTTGTCTCGCAATTTTGGGCATCAACTTGCAATTACTTCGGGAATTGATTTTGCAACAGGAGATGCAATAATTTTGATGGATGGAGATTTACAAGATCCTCCAGAACTTATTCCAAAACTAATAGAAAAATGGAAAAATGGATTTGATGTTGTCTATACAATAAAAACAAGTAGGAAAGAAAATTTTTTGAAAAAATTTGCATTCAAATCATTTTACAAATTGATGCAAAGATTTTCATCAATTGCAATACCAATGGAAGCAGGAAATTTTTCTTTAATGGATAAAAAAGTTTTTGAAACACTGAAAACAATGAAAGAAAAAAATCGCTACATTCCTGGAATGCGAGCATGGATTGGTTTTAAACAAATTGGAATTGAATTTGCGAGAGAAGACCGATTTGCAGGAAAACCTCAAATGACGTTTTCTCGCTTAATTAAACTTGCATTTGATGGAATTTTTTCTTTTTCAAATATTCCTCTTCGCTTCGCAACTTATTTAGGATTTGTAAGTGCTGTAATTTCTTTTTTAGGAATAGTTTATGTTTTATATTCAAAAGTTTTTACAGACAAAGCAATCAGTGGTTGGGCTTCTACAATTGTTGCAATTTTATTTATTGGAGGGATGATACTTTTAACATTGGGAATTATTGGAGAATATATTGGAAGAATTTATGACGAAATAAAAAATCGTCCAATGTATCTTATAAAAGAAAAAATTGGATTTGAAAAAAAAAATTCTAATTGATGGAAAAATATTTATATCCTCATTTTTACGAAATTGAAAACGAACATTGGTGGTTTGCAGCAAGACAAAAAATATTATTCAACTTTGTGGAAAAAATTTTCAATTTTCCAAATCATGCAAATATGCTTGATGTTGGATGTGGAACAGGAGCAATTTTAGATATGTTTTCAAAAAAATTCAATTGCTTTGGACAAGATACTTCAAGTGATGCAATTGAATTCTGTAAAAAAAGAAATTTGAAAAATGTTTATTTGGGAACTTTAAATGAAATTGAATTAGAAAGAAATACATTTGATTTAATTACCGCTTTTGATGTTTTGGAACATATTGAAGATGAAATTTCTGTTTTAAAAGAAATGAAAAATTTGCTCAAAGATGATGGAAGAATTTTAGTAACAGTTCCAGCTTTTCAATTTTTGTGGGGAATTCATGATGAAGTAACTCATCATAAAAGAAGATATATAAAACCAAGTTTGAAAAATGTAATTGAAAAGAGTGGCTTAAAAGTTGAAAGAATTTCCTATTTCAATTTTTTTCTTTTTCCAATTGCTGTGTTGAAACGTTTCACCGCAAAATTATTTAATTCAAATTCAGCAAATGATTTAGAAATTCCAACGCCAATTTTAAATTCAATTTTGAAAAATATTTTTGAAACTGAAAAAAATATTTTACCTAAAATAAATTTTCCATTTGGGCTTTCTTTAATTGCAGTTTTAAAAAAATGAATATAACAATTGTAAGCACAGCATATCCATTGAGAGGGGGAATTGCACACTTTGTTGCATTACTTACAAAATATTTGTTGAAAACAAATCACAAAGTAAATATATTTTCGTTCAAAAGACAATATCCAAAAATATTTTTTCCAGGAAAAACACAAGAAGAAAGTGGAGAAAAAATCTCTTCTCAAATTAATTCAGAAATGATTGTAGATTCAATAAATCCTTTTAACTGGATTCGTGTTGGAAATAAAATTAAAAAACAAAAACCTGAACTAATAATTTTTAAATACTGGCTTCCATTTTTTGCACTGTGTTTTGGAACAATTTCTTGGTTTGCAAAAATAAATAAGCACACAAAAGTGCTTGTAATTTGCGATAATATAATTCCTCACGAAAAAAGATTTGGAGATAAAATTTTTACAAAATATTTTTTTTCAATGTGTGATTTTTTTATTGTTCAATCTGATTCTGTGGAAATAGAGTTAAATAAATTTTTTCCAAATTCCAATTACAAAAAAATTGCTCATCCTGTTTATGAAATTTTTGGAGAAAGTGTAGATAAAAAAATTGCAAGAGAGAAATTAAACATCACTCAAGAAGAAAAAATAATTCTTTTCTTTGGATATGTAAGAAAATATAAAGGTCTTGATATTGCAATAGAATCAATGCAAAACGTGAATAACGCAACACTTTATGTTGTTGGAGAATTTTATGATGATAAAGATTTTTATATCTCTCTTGCAAAAAAATTAAATGTAGGAAATAAAATTGTTTTTATTTCTGACTATATTGCAAATGATGAAGTAAAATTTTATTTTTCCAGTTGTGATGTGGTTCTTCTTCCATACAAATCAGCAACACAAAGTGGAATTGCTCAAATTGCTTTCAATTTTAATAAACCAATTATCGCAACAAATGTTGGTGGATTATCAGAAATTATTCCAAATGGAAAAGCAGGATTTATAGTTGAACCAAATAATGCAAAAGAAATTGCGAATGCAATAAATATTTTTTTTAAAGAAAATAAACACGTTGAATTTTCAAAGCAAATTGAAATAGAAAAGAAAAAATATTCTTGGGAAAATTTTGTAAACGAAATTGAAAACTTTAGATGAATTTAGAAAATTTACATTGTATAGTTTGCAGTTCAAAAATTTTGAAAGAAGTTCCATTCGGATATAATTTTAAAAATAAATGGCTTCAAGCATTTGAATGCAAAACATGTAAAATGATTTTTATTTTTCCACAACCAAACGAGTTGGAATTGAAAGAACTCTATTTAGAAGATTATTTTGAAAGTGGAGATTATCGATGTGGACATGCAAAAAATTGTTTTGACGAAGATGAAGAAACAATTGTGAATCATAATCTTATCAATAAAGTTTGCAAAATAAAATCTTCGGGAAATTTTTTGGATATTGGATGTGCAGGAGGTCATTTCCTAAATGCCATTAGGAAAAGAGGTTTTAATCCATTTGGAGTTGAACTTTCAAAATATGCTGCAGAAAATGCAATTGAAAAATTTAATTTGAATATAAAAATTGGGGATTTGTTTTCATCACAATTTGAAAAAAATTTTTTTGATGTAATTTATTTGGGAGATGTTTTAGAACATATTCCAAATCCAAATGATTTTTTAAATGAAATAAACCGAATTGCAAAAAATGACTGTTTAGTTGTCATACTTTGTCCAACTCAAACAAATTCAATTCTTTCACGAATTGGTTTTTTGGTTTTTTCTTTGTTAAATAAAAAAGCAACCGTAAATTTACCTCCATATCATTTATTGGAATTTCGTCCTATAAGCATGAAAAATTTTTTGAAAAAATTTAATTTAAAAATTATAAAATGTAAATCATTTACAATGAAACCAAATGAAATTGCTCAAAGAAATTCAAGTTTACAAAATGTTGCAAAAAAAATTTTTCAATATCCGAATTATTTTTTTTCATCAATATTTAATGCATTTGGCGATAGAATAGAAATTTTTACAAAAATTGTAAAATGAAAGTTGCAATAATTATTTTAAATTGGAATGGAAAAAACGATACAATTGAGTGTTTAAAATCACTTCAAAACATTGACTACAAAAATTACGAAATCATTATTGTAGATAATGCTTCAAGCGATGGAAGTGTAGAAGAAATTTCTAAACAATTTCCAAGTGTAAACTTAATTTGCAATAAAAAAAATTTGCGATTTGCAGGAGGAAATAATATTGGAATTAAATACGCAATTGAAAATGCTTTTGATTCCATTTTGTTTTTAAACAATGATACAATTGTGAAAGAAAATTTTTTATCTGAATTTGTAAAATATTTTTCACAAAATGAAAATATTGGAATTTGTGGAGGAAAAATTTTTTATTATTCAGAACCACAAAAAATTTGGTTTGCGGGAGGAAAAATAAATTGGTTTTCTGGTTTGACTAAACATGTTGGAATTCGTAAAATGGATTGCGATAAATTTAATCAAATTATGGAAACTGATTATGTAAGTGGATGTTGTATGTTGGTTAAAAAAAGTGTCTTTGAAAAAATTGGTTTGCTCGATGAAAATTATTTTATTTATGGCGAAGATGCCGATTTTTCTTTGCGAGCAAAAAAATTTGGATTTAAACTTTTCTATATTCCATCATCAATAATTTGGCATAAAGTTTCGATAAGTTCGGGGGGAAATTTTTCGTGGTTCAAAAATAAAAATAAATTGAAAAGCCAACTAAGATTTATTTTTAGATATGCAAAATTTTATCATTGGATTTCAATACCATTCATTTTTCCAATTGCAGTTGTTATAACTTTTCTAAAAGCAAAATTTCAAAAATAATGGAATTGGGAAAGCATATAAAAAAAGGTATTTGGGGATTTTTAGATAAATCACTTCCATTGATTTATGGATTTGGATTTGTTGTGATTGTAATGCGCGTTTTAGATACAGAAGAACTTGGAACTTATCTTTTAATACAAAATATTTTATTTCTTTTAATTGCAATTGGCTCAAGTTTTGCGTTACAACCAATGGTAAAATTTTCCGCTGAAACAAACGATGTAGAAGAAATTATTTCAACAGCAAGTTTTATGTATTTGAGTTTTATTGGAATTGCAATTTTATTGTTTTTATCCTCAATGGATTTTTTAGGCGATTTTTTTAATGCAAACCAATTTTCCAATTTTGGAATTTTTCTTCCAATTATGCTTTTGGTTTCATATTATAGAAATATTGCTGTATTTTTTTTCCAATCAAAAATAAATGTTCAAAAAATGTTTTGGACAAATGCAAGCTATTTCTTAATGTTATTGATTTTTATTGGAATTTTTTTTCAAAATAAAATTTATCAAAATGCATATTTCTTATTTTATATACATATTATTTGTTTAATAATTTCTTCATTCACAGCATTTTTTTTGATGCCGAAAAATCTTCGCTTCAAATTATTTTCACTTAAAAAAAATAAATCTCTTTCTAAAAATTTTTGGGACTATGGAAAATTTTCTTCACTTGCAACAACAAGTTATACATTTTATACACAAGCAGATAGTTTTGTGATTGCAAGTATTTTAAACCCATCTTATGTTGCAATTTATGCTGCTGCAAGAATTTTCAGTAGAATTTATGATGTTATACTTCAAATGTTAAATACATTTCTTGTTCCAACTTCTGCAAAATTGTCGTCAGAAAAACAACTTACACAACTTGAAATTATTGCAGAAAAATTTATTTTTATTTTTTCTTTTTTTACAATTTGTATTTCAATTTTCTTTTTATTTTTTGCAGATAAAATTATTTTCCTTTTTTATGGAAATAGATTTAGTGAATCTATTCCTATTTTAAGAATAATATCTATTGGTGGAATTTTTTATCCATTAATTGGAGTTGCGTCTTCTTTTCTTTATGGAATTGGAAAAATGAAGGAAGTTTTTTTTACAAGTTTTTTCACAACAGTTTTTGGAATTATTTTTCTTGTTGTTGGAACAGTTTTTTTTGGCCTCAACGGTTCTGCTTTTTCATATGTTTTGACAGCAATTTTTATGAGTATTGGGTACACATTTGTATTAATCAAATTTGGAAAAATAAAACTAAGTATAATAAAAATTCTTTCAAAATGGAAAGACATAAAAAATTATTTAAAAAAACAAATTCAATTATGAATAACTATTCTTTTGTTTTTATTTTGTTTAAAAAAATTCAAAAACTACTTCGCGGAAGTGGACTTGGGAAACACAAATTTTTTAGAGAAGTGAGAAATTTTTTCTATGAAATAGTTCGTCCAAAAGAAACCGAAATTTTAATTGAAGTTAAAAATATAAAAATGTATGTAGATCCTTCGTATTCTGGAGTCGTTCCTGAACTTTTGCGAGATGATACTTATGAAGAATGTGAAACAACTCTTTTACAAGAAATTTTAAAAGATGGAGATATCTTTGTAGATATTGGTGCAAACATTGGTTATTATGTTTTATTTGCGGCAAAAAAAATTGGAAATAATGGAAAAGTTTTTGCATTTGAACCAGAACCTAGAAATTTTTACTTTTTAAAAAAGAATGTAGAAATAAATAATTTGCAAAATGTAATTTTAGAAAATAAAGCCATTTCAAATCAAGAAGGAAACTTAAAATTATTTATTGATAAAAAAAATACAGGGGGTCATCATTTATATGATATAAATGATTCGTCAGATTTTGTAAATGTTGAAACTATAGTGCTTGATAGATACTTTGAAAATATCTCTACAAAAATTGATTTGATAAAAATAGATATTGAAGGGTATGAACCATATGTTTTTAAAGGAATGAAAACTCAAATTAAAAAAAATTCTAACCTAAAAATTTTACTTGAATTTTGTCCTTCAATGTTAAAACAAGCAGAAACTGAACCCACTGATTTTTTAAACGAGATAAAAAATTTTGGTTTCAATTTAAATATAATCAACGAACAAATTTCAAAAAAATTGGAAGTTGCCGATATAAATTCAATTATGAATTATTGTAAAAAATTTGGATCTGTAAATTTATTTTGTGTAAAATGAAAAATATATTTTTTTATTCTCCCTATTTATCTTGTTTTGGAGGAGGAGAAAAATATTTTTTGACATTTCTTGAATCTGTTTCCAATATTCAAAACACAAATGTAGTTTTACTTTTCAAAAAAAAATTTGAGAAAGAAAAATTTGAAAAATATTTCTCTATTGACCTTTCTAAAATTAGAATAAAAAAGATTTTAACTCATCTTTCAATCCTAAAACATACGAAAAATGCTGATATTTTTATTTGCCTTTCTAACTTCTATCCAATAAAATCAAATGCAAAACATCATATCCAACTTCTCCAAGTTCCATATTCAAAAATAAATTCAAAATCTATTTTAAAAAAAATTCTATCAGGAAAAATTAAAGAAGCAACAAAAGATACTTTACGATTGAAACTTATTTCACTTTGCAAAACATCTTATGATTTAACAATTTCAAATTCGGAATTTGTAAAAAAAACTTTTGAAAATAATTTCAACTTGAAAAGTATTGTTGTAACTCCACCAATTGAAAATTTTAAAATTGAAAATCATAAAAAGGAAAATATTATTTTAAGTGTAGGAAGATTTTTTTTAGGAAATTACAATGATAAAAAATATCCTTTTTTAACTGAAGCATTCAAATCAATTTCTGCTCAAATCCCAAATTGGGAATACCACATTGCAGGAAGTGTTCCAAAAAATATTTCATCAAAAAAATTTCTTAACTCACTTCTTAAACAAAATAAAAATTTTCCAATAAAATTTCATCCAAATATTTCTTTTTTGGAATTAAAAAAATTATATAATAGAGCATCCATTTTTTGGCACGGTGCGGGATTTGATGTGGATGAAAATAAATTTCCTGAACAAACAGAACACTTTGGAATGTCAACTGTTGAAGCAATGTCTTGTGGCACAATTCCGATTGTTCCAAATTGTGGCGGACAAAAAGAAATTGTGGAAAATAATTTGGACGGATTTTTGTGGAACAAAAAAAACGAGTTAATAAATTATACTTTACAACTTATTCAAGATGAAAATTTTAAAAACCAAATTGCAGAAAATACTTCTAAAAAGTTTCTCAACTTTTCAAAAACACATTTTCAAATTGAAATAAAAAAAATTTTTCAAAAATTTATTTGAGTTTGTTTCTGTAAAATTCACTCCACTCATCGTCTCCTTTTATTTCATATAAAATAACAATTTTTTCTAATATTTTTTTTGAGTTAGAATTTTTTTCGTATCCAAAAATTAAAAATGAAATAACTTCATCAATTGGTGGAATATTTAAAAATGAATCATAACATTCAAACATCTTTAAATATGGGTCAATTGAATTTGGGAAAATGTCTGCAGATTTTTTTATGTACCTAATTGCAAATTCGTAGTTATCTTTTTTTGAAACAGTTGCCGCAAAAAGAGAGGACATCCACATAAAAATTTCAAACGCAAGATTTGGAAATGTCTCCGCAAGTTTTTCTCCAAAAAGACAAACTTCAAACTCGGTCAAATTGGGATTGCTTAAAAGTTTGTGATAAAGTTCAATATCTTCAATCTTATTATCAATTGCATATTTTACTGCATCAAAAATCTCATTAAAATTTTTTGAGAATGAAAAACATTTTTGTAAATATTCAACTGAAAATTGAGACATTGAAATTATTTGTAATCATATTTTGTGAGTTTGTATGGTTCATCTATTTTTACATTGAATAAAATTTCTTCTACTAAATTTCCAATATTATTATACTTAAAAAATTTTTTTTCAATTAAATTATTGCTTCCATCAAACTTATATGAAACAATTAAATTCTCATTCCCATCATAAAAAAATATATTTTTCTCATCAAATTTGCTTGACAAATTTCCACTCGTAGATCCTCCTTTTACAATTTCAAAACTTCTTCCATCGGGAGTTTTTGTGTGTTCAACTTTTCTTCTACTTTTAACTTCAGGCGTTTTTGTTTTTATAATTTCAAAAACTTTTCCATTTTCTGTATATGTATATTGTGTTGTTAGAATTAACTTTCCATCCAATGTTTTTTCAATTTTTTCTAAAACTTTTCCATCTATACCATAAATATAATTTATTATTTCTCCGTTATTGTTTGTTGATTTTCTTTTCCCAAATAATTCATCTTTTTGAGTGTTTGAATAATTTTTTATTTCAACTTCGTTCAACAAATTTTTCACTTTATATGTTGTATCAAAAGTTATAGAATCTCTTTGAGTTATTATCTGCTCTTTAAATTCTTCATACTTATACAATTTTTTTTGTAAATCTTTTCCCATTGAATCAACTTCTGTGCTTTGCAACAGCAAATTATTGCTACTATAAGCAAATTCAATTTTGCTTTCAATTCGTCCAAGTGAATTGAAAAAAAGCTGCTTGATATTATTTCGTGATGAATCGTATTCATACATAACTTTGGAAACAGTATTATTTCCTTTATCTGTTTCAACATCTTCTAACAAATTTCCCAACGAATCATATTTGACTTTGTGTTTTGTTTTGAAAATTCCAAGAGAATCATTTTCAATATCATCAATTGGATTTCCTAATGTGTCAAATTTTGTTGTCGCAATTTTAATTCCTTTTTTTTCGGGAACTCCATATTTGTAAATAAATTCGGTAATATCCAAACTTTTTGCTTTTGAAAATTTCATTTTTTCTCGATTTATTTTTCTTTCTTCAATTTGAAATCGTGGAAACTCTTCAAACTGCGAAACAGATTTGGATACAAAAAATATTATAAAAACAATAAGATACATTTTCATAGGATTAAAAATTTTTCTAAAATTACATAAAGAGATTTTATATTGCAAATTTCAATAAATTTATTTAAAAATTTTATGAATTTACAATTGATAAATGTAAAACAACTTGTAACCGTTTCAGCCAATAAAAACACATCTAAAATTGGAAATGAAATGAAAAATTTGAACATTATTGAAAATGCTTTTGTTGTTGTGGAAGATGGAAAAATTGAAAGTGTTGGAGAGATGAAAAATTTTTCTTCGCATAAAAAAAATTTTATGGAATTGGATTGTAGTAATTATGTTGTTCTTCCCGGATTTGTTGATTCACACACACATTCAATTTTTACGGGAAGTAGAGAATCTGAATTTTCAATGCGATGCATTGGAAAAACTTATCAAGAAATTGCAGAAAGCGGTGGCGGAATTTTAAGCACTGTTACAAATGTTCGCAATAGTTCTAAAAAGGAATTAAAAAAAAATGCGAGAAAATTTTTAAACAATATGCTTCAACTTGGAACTACAACTGTTGAAACAAAAAGTGGTTATGGATTAGATTTTCAAAATGAAATAAAACTTCTTGAATGCGCAAAAGAATTAAGTAATGAAGAACTTTCCACCGTTGTTTCAACATTTCTTGGAGCGCATGCAATTCCAAAAGAGTTTATTGACAATAAAAATAGTTATGTGAATATTATTATTGAAGAAATGATTCCTTATGTTGCCAAAAAAAATCTTGCACAATTTTGTGATGTATTTTGTGAAAAGAATTATTTTGAAATTGACGACACAAAAAAAATTTTAGAATCTGCAATAAAAAATAATTTAAAAATAAAACTTCACGCAGAAGAACTTTCATATTTAGGTGGTGTTGAATTGGGATGCGAGTTTGATGCCGTATCTATTGATCATTTGGAACATATTTCTGAAAGTGGAATTTCTGCTCTCAAAAAAAATGCGAGAAAAAAAAATCCAACTGTTGCCGTTTTACTTCCCGGAGTTTCATTTAATTTGAATCATCAATATGCTCCCGCAAGAAAAATTATTGATAATGAAATTCCCGTCGCAATCGCAACTGATTTTAATCCCGGTTCGTGTATGTGTTATTCGATGCCATTTGTAATGACAATTGCCGCAACTCAAATGAATTTGAGTGTTGAAGAAACAATTTCTGCTACAACAATAAATGCTGCGTGTGCTTTGGGAATGTCAGATAAATTTGGAAGTATTGAAGTTGGAAAATTTGCTGATATGATTATTTTTGATTTGCCAAACTATAAATTTATTCCGTATCATTTTGGTGAAAACCATATCAAATATGTAATAAAAACTGGTGTGTTATTGGATTTTTGATATCTCCAAAAAAGACAAAATATATTAGATAAAGTTGTTTATATATAATATATAAAGTGGATTTTATGTCATAAAAATGACTTTATACTATATGTAAACGACTTCATATGCCACGGGAATGACTTCACATGCCACGGGAACGACTTCACATGCCACGGGAATGACTTTTTGTATAGTAAAAAGTGGTTTTTTGTCCCGAAACGGAATTTTTAATGGTAAATTCTCCAACAAACAAATTGGAATAATTCCTCGTCTCTAAAAAATAAAAATGGGACACAAAAAACTTTGTATCCCATTTTCTTTTAACGACGATAACGACTAAAAATTTATTTTACTAAAATCATTTTCTTCATTTCAGAAAAATTATTTGTCGTGAGTTTGTAAAAATAAATTCCACTGTTTAAGTTTGTTGCGTCAAAATCAATTTCGTAATATCCCGCATTTTTATTTTCATTTACAAGTGTTTTTATTTCTCGTCCCAAAACATCAAACACTTTTAAATTTACAAAACCACTTTTCGCGATTTCATATTTTATTTTTGTATTTGGATTAAATGGGTTTGGAAAATTTTGTAACACACCAAATCCAAACATATTTACATTTTCATCAACTCCAAGAATAGCAGTAAATGTTACATTTATTGTGTGGTTTTCAATCACATTGTAAAAGGTATAACTTGTTGTTGAATCAACTCTCACTCCATCTACAACTACACTATCAACTTGATATTCAAAATCTGGAAAAAATGTAAATTGAAAACTTGCTCCACTATCCACAACTATATTTCCATTGGAACTTATAGTTCCGTTTTCTCCTGCAGTTGCTGTTATTAAAAATTGTGTGAATGGTGCTCCAACAAATTTGTAAATTCGTCCATCAAACAAATCGCAAAAATATAGTTCGCTATTTATATCTTCTCCAAATGAAGAAATATAATGAGATGTTTGTAATAATAAATTATCTTCTGTAACTGTTGTATCATTATATTTTAAGGACCAAATTTTTCCACTCATAAAATCAGCATAAATATATTTTCCATAAAGTTCTGATACGTCATTTCCACGATAAACATATCCTCCTGTAATTGAATTTCCCTCTGAATGAGAATATTCTTTAATTGGAAATGTGTATGAAGAAATATTTCCACATCCCGCAAGATTATATGTATGATTTCCTTCATAACAACTCCATCCATAATTTTTTCCTGATTTTATTATATCAATCTCTTCCCATGAATTTTGTCCAACATCAGCACAATACAAAAGTTGAGTAACTTTATCAAAAGAAAATCTCCACGGGTTTCGCATTCCTGAAGCAAAAATTTCTTCACGATATCCAAATTGATTTCCAACAAATGGATTGTCTTCCGGAATTGAATAATTGAGTGGAGGAGAAATACTATCCACATTTATCCGTAACATTTTTCCAAGAAGTGAATTCATATTTTGTCCATAACTTGAAGGACCACCATCTCCCATTCCGATATACATATAACCATCAGCACCAAATAAATTTAATCCTCCATTATGGTTTGGTGCCGGTTGTCCAATTTCCAAAATAATAAATTCGGTTGTAGAATCAGCAATAGTTGTATCATTTGTACTTAATGTAAATCGTGAAATCACAGTTCGTCTTGGAGATGCTGCAGTATAATTGACATAGAAAAATTTATTTTGTAAATAATTTGGATGAAACACAATGCTCAAAAGTCCCATTTCATTATATGAATCATCCACTCTTTCTGTGATATCAAGAAAAAGTTTTCTTGTAAAATTTGTTCCATTTTTTTCAATCAACCAAACACGTCCACTTTGTTCAACAATATATATATTATCTGTTCCATCGTTTGTCAAAAAAACTGGTCTTTCAAAATCAGAAATATTTGGAAAAGCATCAACAATTTCAGTTTGAGAAGTATTTTTTAAATTTTCTTTT